>Ga0172378_10006192_pt1 | contig 11182 bp, 8 predicted proteins | sample GrowelOW332metaG_FD_119755 | JGI IMG/M metagenome (GOLD analysis project Ga0172378, IMG submission 119755) | Groundwater microbial communities from an aquifer near a municipal landfill in Southern Ontario, Canada - Pumphouse #3_1 metaG | ecosystem: Environmental > Aquatic > Deep subsurface >... | reverse complement strand
TCCACGCGATCAGGGACCGCCCCCGCCTGGCGCACGACGAAAGTCAGGCCTGCGATGCGGACCGTTTGATCGCCGAAATTGAAGCCGATCATCATGCGGTCTGAGGAGAGAAAATGGCGTTTCGTGTCACCACGGGGTTGATGTCTAAGCAGATTCAACGGGACGAAGACCGAGCGCCACGTGCCGGTGACCTCGCCAATGCGTTTTCCGTCCTCCGGCGTCACCGGACACATCCAAAGATCCCCGTCCTTCTCACGGAACCAGAGGTGCATGGCAGAAGCGGATGCGGCCCGTTCCACAAAAAGGCTGAAGCGCAAACCATACGCTTCCGGCGGAACTGAAACGGGTTGCAGCATGCTGTTGCCATACCCTTTGCGATTGGCATACGCAAACCGCAGCGCGGCTCGCCCCTGATAGGGTTCTGCCGCGGTGACCGACGGCGCGTCGCCGCCGTCTGGGCTTGCCTGCCAACGCGAGGGCTCGTCGGCCGGCAACATCACATCCGCCTGAGCCGCCATGGCCCACATACTCAGCCACAAAAAACGTTTCAGCATCGTTCGCCGCCTCCTTGTGCGGCAGGTATCACATAAAGGCGGGTTAGAATAGCCAGTGGTCCCGCCTGTGTCCAGTTTATGCCATCAGCGCGTTGCACCGTCACTGTCATCTGCGTAAAGGTCACCCGTGGCCGAAGGGCGCTGCAACGCGGTGTCCCCCAGCCGTTCGCGCAGCTCATCCACCGCGCGGCAGAGGCGCTCACGCTTTTCGCGCACGGCCGGGGCATCGTCAAACAGTGAAAGCTGATCGCGGCGCTCATCGGTGAACCCGCTCACGCCGAAACCGACCAAGCGCACGGGCTGCAGCAGCCGTTCGGCATCGAACAGGCGCAGGGCCATCGCGCGCAGGGTGAAATCGTCACAGACTGCGGTCTCGAACGGGGCTTGGCGCGTGATGGTGCGGAAGTCGGACCAGCGCAGCTTGAGACGCCCCACCGTTGCATACCGTCCGTGCGCACGCACGCGGCGCCCAACCTCATCTGACAATTCTTTAAGCACCTCCCGCACACGCTCACGGTCGCGGCAATCTTCCGGAAAGGTGTATTCGCGCGACAAACTTTTCTCGACGGATTCGGTTTCTACCTCACGCGTGTCCTCGCCGAAGGCCAGCGCGTGCAGGTGGGCGGCCAAACCTTCGCCCAGCATACGGCCGAGCGTTTCAAGATCGACGCTCTGGATATCCTTGACCGTCCGGAGCCCGCGCCGTTCGAGCGTTTCACGCGTGACAGAACCGACTCCCCAGAGCGCGCCGACCTTAAGCCCGCCCAGCCACCGGACCACGTCATCGCGGGCGTCAGGCATCACGAAAAGGCCGTCCGGTTTAGCCTGTTCGCTGGCGAGTTTGGCCAGGAACTTGTTGTGGGCCACGCCGACCGATGCGGTCAGGCCGACTTCCGCGCGGATCGCGGCGCGGATCTGCTCGGCGATGCGCGGTCCCTCGCCAAACAGCAGGCGCGAGCCGGTCACATCGATAAACGCCTCATCGATCGACACCGGTTCGATCATCGGGGAAAACCGCTCAAAAATGGCGAAAATGCGGTGTGAAGCCTCCTCATACCGAGCCATGTCGCCCCGCACAAAAATGCCGTGCGGGCAGCGCCGATACGCCTCGCGCGACGGCATAGCAGAGTGGACGCCGAATACGCGCGCCTCATAGGAACAGGTCGAAACGACGCCGCGCTGATCCGGCGGCGCACCGACGATCACCGGCTTGCCGCGCCACTCGGGATGGTCGCGCTGCTCAACCGCCGCAAAAAAGGCGTCCATATCGACATGCAGGATACAGCGTCGCATAGCATCCTCTGGAAAACGGACGTTGGACTGCGACCGGTTTGTGGAGTGCGGGAGCTTGCTCCCGCTTTCCAAAGCGGCGGCAAGCCGCCGCGCTCCAAAATGCGTCCGCGTTCCCGACTCGCCTGTTCACCTTAGTACGCGCGCAGGAGCGGACAACACGCGAGCGCGGTCCGCCCCTAGACGCCCATCACTGCGGAGCACCGTCAGCCGGGGCCGGGGCAGCCGGAGCCGGGGCAGCCGGAGCCGGGGCAACCGGGGCCGGGGCTACCGGGGCAGCCGGGGCTACGGGCGGCGTCTGAGGCGGCCGAGGCGCGGCCGGCGGTGTCTGAGGCGGGCGAGGCGTGGTCTGGGCTGCGGGCGTATGACCCTGCCCGGGCTTGACGGGCTTGGGTGCGAGCATGCATCCGAGCATGCGCCCGATCAGGCGCGGATTCTGTTCAACAACCGCAAACGCCGAGCACTCCTGGATCACCTTCTGCACAACTTCCACCCCGAGTTCCTTGTGCGCATTCTCGCGCCCGCGGTACTGGAGCGTCACCTTGACCTTGTGGCCTTCTTCAAGAAATTCTTTCATCTGACGCAGCTTGTGGGCGAGATCGTTCGCATCCACGCTCGCGTGGAACTTGACCTCCTTGATCAGCGTCGTCTTCTGATTCTTGCGGGCCTGCTTGCGCTTGATGCTTTCCTCGTAGCGGAACTTGCCATAATCCATGATCTTGCAAACCGGCGGCTCCGCGTTGGGGGAAACCTCCACGAGGTCGAGTCCCTGCTGGTCAGCAAGACGCTGCGCGTCGCGCGTCGTCATCACGCCCAGCATATCGCCGTTGGCGTTGATCACGCGGACATTCGGGACACGGATTTTGAAGTTCACTCGGGTAAACGAAGCGATAGCTCACCTCCATTGTTCAACCGCTTGCGCGGCATGTTGTTTTTGTCATCAGTCAGGGGGGTACCGCAAGGCCGGCCTGTCGGGATGGCCATATCCATTCCTCCAGACCTTGCTCCTGCCTACTCCCTCACTCCGTCAGAGCGGCCTTCACCTGTTCCATGAAGGCCTCAAGCGTCATCGCGCCTTGGTCGCCGTCCGCGCGGCTACGCACCGAGACCACACCGGCCTCGGCGTCGCGTCCGCCCACGACCAGCATATACGGCACCTTTTCAAGCTGCGCCTTGCGGATCTTCGCGCCCAGCTTCTCGTTGTCGGCATCCACCGTCACGCGGACATCCGCCTCGCGCAGACGCCGTTCGATCCCGCGGGCATACTCAAGCTGTCCGGCCGTGATCGGCAGCACGCGCACCTGTTCCGGCGCCAGCCACACCGGGAATGCGCCGGCGTAGTGCTCGATCAGAATGCCGAAAAAGCGCTCCAGGCTGCCGAGCAGCGCGCGGTGCACCATGTAAGGCTGGTGCTCCTTGCCATCTTCGCCGATATATGACAGGTTAAAACGCTCGGGCAGATTAAAATCGAATTGGATGGTCCCGAGCTGCCACGGCCGCCCCAGCGCATCTTTGATCTTCAGGTCGATCTTCGGACCGTAAAACGCGCCGCCGCCTTCGTCCACCTGATACGCGATCGCCTCCGCCTTGAGCGCGCTCTCGAGTGAACGCGTCGCTTGCTCCCAGCGTTCGGGCAGCCCGACCGCCTTCTCGGGGCGCGTGGACAGATAGGCGGTGATGTCGGTGAACCCGAAGCGCCGCAGGATGCGCAGAGCAAAGGTCACGGTCGCGCGCACCTCGTCCTCGATCTGCTCGGGCGTACAGAAAATATGGGCGTCGTCCTGGGTAAAGCCGCGCACGCGCAGCAGGCCGTGGCGCACGCCTTCCTTCTCGTAACGGTAGACGGTGCCCAGTTCCGCCCAGCGCAGCGGCAAGTCGCGGTAGGAATAGCGGCGCGTCTTGTAAATCTGGATATGGAACGGGCAGTTCATCGGCTTGACGAAGTACTGCTCGACCGCGGCATGCGAGCCCTCGCCCTCGGTCACGTTCATGCACGGGAACATGCTCTCGCGGTAAAAGCCCAGATGGCCCGAGGTCTCCCACAGTTTCGCGCGCCCGACATGCGGCGAGAAAACCATTTCATAGCCGGCACGGAAGTGCTCGCGCCGCCAGAAGTCCTCGATCGCCACGCGGATGCGAGCGCCTTTGGGATGCCAGTGCGCCAAGCCGGGGCCGACCTCCTCGCAGATGCTGAACAGCTCCAGCTCTTTGCCAAGCTTGCGGTGGTCGCGCCGCTTGGCCTCTTCGATCCGCGTCAAGGCCGCGTCAAGCGCCTCCTGCGAAACATCGGCCATGCCGTACAAGCGCTGCAGCATCGGGTTGTTCTCGTCACCGCGATAGTACGAACCGGCCACCGCCATCAGCTTGACCGCGCCGATCTCGGCTGTCGTCGCCACGTGGGGACCGCGGCAGAGATCGGTGAACCCGCCGCAGGTGTACAGCGTGACCGCCTCGCCGGCCGGAATGTCAGCCAGGCGCTCCAGCTTGTAGGGCTGGCCCGCCAGCAGCGCGGCGGCCTCGTCGCGCGTGACCTCGCGTCGCTCGAACGGCAGACCGGCCTTGATCAGCGCCTTGATCGCCGCATCGATCGCCGGAAAATCCTCGGGCGAGAGACGGTGAGCCATGTCGAAATCATAGTAGAATCCGTCTTCCGTTGACGGGCCGATATCCAGCTTCACATCCGGGTACAGCTTACAGACTGCGGCGGCCATCACATGGGCCGCGCTATGCCTCATCACATCCAATGCTTCCACGCATTACCTCCATGCCGGGGAGCCTACAAACGCCCGCCAGCCGATGAATCTAAAAGTTGGAATTAAGTGTCCCGTATCTGCGGCCAGAAGTCAAGCTGAGGGATGGCGCAACTTTGTGCGCCCGCACCGGAAGCGACGTCAGTTTGAACGCGTCAAAACAAAGCGGTTGAAGCGCGCTTACAATCCCATGTCTTCGTTGACAACCAACACATGGAAATCGGTGAGCGAAGGCTTGCTGTCGATGACCGTGGTCACATGGCAGATGCGCTGCGGCGAGTCGCAGTCACAGCAGAAGCCGGTCGCCGCGCACGGGGTCTGCTTGCCCAAACGCATGGCGTTGGGCGGCGCGGACTTGTCTTTGATGCGGCGGATGGCGTCCCCGACATCGCCCTCGACGATTTTGTTGCGGCCCACCACCACGATCACCTTCGACGGCCCATAAATCATGGCCGCGACGCGGTTGCCGTTGCCGTCGATGTTGACCAGGCAACCGTCCAGCGTCACGGCATTTGTGCCGCTCAGAAAGAGGTCACAGGTCTGCTGCCGTTTCATGATCGTCAGTTTCTGTTCGGGCGTCAGATCGGGGAACCCGTGGTTCAAAATCTCTTTGCCCCGCTCGGCCAGGCGCGTGGTGAGTTTGAGATCGGCCACCGAGAGCGACCCGCCGAAGCCGACGTTCCGCGCAGCCTCAGCCTCTTTCATGATGTAGTCGGAGGCCTCCTGCGCGCTGGCGCAATACACCGCCGTAAAATGCTTCTTCGTCAGGTTCTCAACCACCTTCCGGCATTTTTTCTCCGCAGTCCAATCGTTCAATTCCTGTGTGCGAGGCAACATGTCGGTGTCCTTTCTTGAGTTCGACTCGTATTATGTCGTCCGCCTCTTGCCGCGTCAAGACGGCGCCAGAGATCGCGAACCGCGAACTTGCATCCGTTGCTGCGAACATGATATCTTGGCCACGTAATCGGCGCGATGACGCCGACATGATAAAAAGGGAGATTATGACGACATCACGCAGAACGTTTCTGAAGCGTGCTTCTCTGGCTAGCGCGCCGTTCATCTTGCCGACCCGCATCTGGGCTGCGGACACGAAACCTAACGACAAGCCCCGCATGGCCTTCATCGGGCTCGGCATCCAGTCGCGCGGCCTGCTCGGCAATTTCCTGCATCAGGACGTGACGGTCGTGGCCATGTGCGACGTGGACACCACGCGCCGCGAAGACGGCATAAAACGCGTCGATGATTTTTACAAAAGCCATCCGGATAAAGGCATCCCCGGCAATTGCAAGGGGTACAATGATTTTCGCGACGTTCTCGCGCGCAAAGACATCGACCTCGTCTGCATCGCGACACCCGACCACTGGCATGCGTACATCACCATCGCCGCCATGGCCGCCGGCAAAGACGTCTACTGTGAGAAGCCGCTGACCTACAACATCCATGAGGCCGCGGCCGTGATGGCCGCCGCCAAGCGCTACAAGCGCATCCTTCAGACCGGCGCGATGCAGCGTTCCAGTTTTGAATTTTTGACCGCCGCCGAACTGGTCCGTAACGGCTGCATCGGCACGATCAAACACGTCGACTGCAACTTCGGCGGACCCTCTCGTCCGCACGCCGACCCGAAGGAAGAGATCCCGATGGAACCGGGCCTTGACTGGGATCTCTGGTGCGGCGGCGCACCGCTCGTCAAATACAATGACAAACTCTCGCCACGCGGCGTGCACAACTTTTTCCCGATGGTCTGGCGCATGAATGACCTGTTCGGCTCCGGCTACTGCGGCGACTGGGGCGCACACCATCTGGACATCGCCCAGTGGGGCCTCGGCATGGACCAGAGCGGCCCGGTGAAAGTGATCCGCGCCGAACGCTCCGAAAAGGACAAGGCCAACACCGAGCTCGGCGGCCGCGCGCAGTCCGGCGTGGTCCTTGAGTTCGCCGGCGGCATCACCCTCAAACACAACCCCTTCTCGGTTTTCGGCACCATCTTCCACGGCACCGAAGGCACGGTCTCGGTCAACCGCGGCAAGTTCGAGATGACCCGTGGCACCGAGCTAATCTCGCGTTTCACCAAAAAAGAGGATGGCGGATCGCTTGACGGTGCACTCGCCAAGGCGCGCAAGGCGTTCCTCACGGACAGCACCTACAAGACCAAGCTCTACAAAACGAAGGGCGGTCATCCGGCAGACTTCGTGGCCTGCGCGAAATCGCGCCTGCCCGCCTGCTCCAACGAGGATGTGGGCGGCCGCGCGGCGATCCTGTGCCACCTCTGCAACTTGTCTTATGTCCGCGACGCCAGCTTTGACTGGGATCCGGTCAAGAACACCTTCGCGAACGGCACCGGCAACGCCGGCTGGCTGGCCCGCGATGGCGGTTACCGCAAGAAATGGTCGGTCTGATCCGCACACTGAAAGGATTCCCTCATGACCTCTTTTACAAGTTACAACCCGGTGAAGCTCGTGTTCGGCAAGGGCATGATCGCTGAACTCAAAACCCTCATCCCGCCGGATGTGACCGTCATGGTCACGTACGGCGGAGGCTCGATCCGGCAGAACGGCGTGTACGACCAAGTGCGCGCCGCGCTCGCGGACCGCACGGTGATCGAGTTCGGCGGCATCGAACCCAACCCGCGCTACGAAACCTGCATGCGGGCTGCGGCGCTTGCAAAGAAAGAGGGTGCGGGATTCCTGCTTGCGGTCGGCGGCGGCTCGGTGCTGGACGGCACCAAGTTCATCGCCGTCGCCGCCCGCTATGGTACGGGCGACCCGTGGGCGATCATGGAGGGGCGCGCGCCGGTTTCGGACGCCGTGCCGTTGGGCGCGGTCATGACCCTTCCCGCCACCGGCTCCGAGATGAATACCTTCGCGGTGATCTCGCGCGATTCCACGGGCGAAAAGCTGGCGTTCGCCTCACCCCACGTTTATCCGCAGTTCTCGATCCTGGATCCGGAAACCACCTTCTCGCTGCCGGAGCGCCAGACCCAGAACGGGATCATCGACACCTTCGCCCATGTGATGGAACAGTACATGTGCGCCGTAGGCCGAGCCCCGCTGACCGAGCGCATGGCGGAATCGGTCCTGCTCACACTGATCGAGGAGGCGCCGAAAGTGAAAGCCTCCCCCGGCGACTATGAGGTGCGGGCCAACCTGATGTGGTGCGCCACGGTAGGCCTCAACGGCTGGCTCGGCTGCGGTGTCGCGGCTCAGGACTGGGCCACGCACATGATCGGCCACGAGCTGACCGCGCTGTACGGCATTGATCACGCCCGCACGCTGGCCGTGATCATGCCGGCCGTGCATCGCCACCAGCTCGCGCGCAAACTGCCGCGCCTCGCGCAGTGCGCCGCGCGCGTGTGGGGCATCCAGCCGGGCGATGACGCGTCGCGTGCCGCACAGGCGATTGACCGCATGGAGGCCTTCTTCCAGGCTGTCGGCGTGCCGACACGTCTGAGCGACTACGCCATTGACGCCGATGAAGCCGGACGCCGCGTGGCGGAGCGGCTGGCGCAACGCGGAGCCAAGATCGGCGAATACGGCGACCTGGGTGAACAGGCCGTGCGCGAAATCGTCGCGCTGGCGCGCTAACACCGCCTTGTCACGTCATGAAACAGACCTGTCACGCGATTGCGCCCGGCATCCTGTTGGGCGGCCTGTTGGGCGTCTTGCTCGGGGCGGGCGGCTTCACGCTGCGCGAGGGGGAAGCCTTCGCATACCTGAGCGATGAGTCCAAAGTCTGCGCCAACTGCCACATCATGCGTGACCACTACGACGGCTGGCAAAAGGCCAGCCACCACACCGCCGCCACCTGCAACGACTGCCATGTGCCCAAAGGCTTCATCCCCAAATACTGGACCAAGGCGGAAAACGGCTACCATCATTCGAAAGCGTTCACCCTGCAAAATTTCCACGAGCCGATTCTCGCCCAACCGAAGAGCCGGCGCGTCGTGCAGAACAACTGCATCCGCTGCCACGGCGACCTGGTGAGCCAGATGCTTGCTAAGCCACGCCCTGCGGACGAGCCGTTCCGCTGCGCGCGCTGCCACGACCGCGTGGGCCACGGCCCCACGCGCTAACCCAGAGGTGCCTCATGTCGCCCCCGTCCAACACTCCGTCATCCCCCCGCATCCGCGCTGCCTATGTCGCCACATTCGTCGCTGCCGCCGGCCTGACCGTCGGCGTGCTCGCGCTCTGGCGCAACATCATGACACGCAAGGCCGAAGCCCAGCAGCATGTCTTTCAGATCGTCGAACTCGACGAAAACACGGTCGATCCTGCCGAGTGGGGCAAAAACTACCCGCGGCAATACGACAGCTACCGGCGCACGGTCGACACGGCGCGCACCCGCCACGGCGGCAGTGAAGCGTTCCAGAAACTCGACGCCGACCCGTTGTGGCGCGTGCTCTTCAAAGGGTACGCCTTCGCGGTCGACTACCGCGAAGAGCGCGGGCACGCCTACATGCTGCAAGATCAGGAAGAAACCGTACGCGTCAAAGACTTCCCCCAGCCCGGCGCCTGCCTGCACTGCCACTGCTCGATCATTCCCGCCTACCGCGCCATGGGGCGCAAGGCCGGCGTGCCGGACGACAACCCGCAAGAGCAGGTCATGAACGGCTTCGCAGCCGTCTGCGCCATGCCCTACGCCGAGGCCCGAGCCCTCACCGACGACCAAGGCCAGAAACTCATCCAGCACCCGGTCGCCTGCATCGACTGCCACGACCCGGAGACCCTAGGCCTGCGCGTCACCCGGCCCGGCCTGCTCAACGGCCTGCGCGAACTGGCCAAAGCGGACAGCACGCCGCTGCCGCACCTGCCGAGCATCATGCGCTGGCGCGCCGGCAACCGGGCGCGCGACTATGATGTCAACCTCGATGCCTCGCGCCAAGAGTTGCGCACGCTGGTCTGCGCCCAATGCCATGTGGAATACTACTTCAAGAAGCCCGACCAGCGTCTCACCTATCCCTGGCACAACGGCCTGCGCGTTGAACAGATCGAGGCCTACTATGACGACGTCGGCCATGTCGATTGGAAGCACGCCGACAGCGGCAGCCCGATGCTGAAAGCGCAACACCCCGAATTCGAGCTGTGGAGCCAGGGCATCCACGCGCGCAGCGGCGTCGCCTGCGCCGACTGCCACATGCCCTACATGCGCGAAGGCGCGGTCAAGGTCAGCAGCCACCATGTCCGCAGCCCGCTGCTCGACCCCGCGCGCTCCTGCCAGACCTGCCACCGCCATCCCGAGCATGAGCTCGTCGCGCGCGTGGAAGCCATCCAAGACCGCACGCAGGCGCTCATGCTCCGCGCCGAACAGGTCACCGTGGCGTTGATCCAAGAGATCGAGGCCGCACAGCGCGCCGGCGCGCCGGCGACCGCACTCGAAGCGGCCCGCGCCCTGCACCGCCGCGCACAATGGCGGCTGGACTTCATCGCCGCGGAAAATTCAATGGGCTTCCACGCCGCCCAGGAGTCCGCCCGCATCCTGGCCGAGGCGATCGATTTCGCACACCGCGGACGGCTCGCCCTGCACGCGCCGGCGCGGACAGGCGGGTGATCGGAGGTCAGAGGCCAGAGGTCAGAGCGTCCACGGCGCGCGCATCGGGCGCGCCATCAGACGGTTCGCCTCCTCGTCGCCCTCGAACACTTCTTTCGCGGGGTCCCACTTGAGCGAACGCTCCAGCTTGTAGGCGATCGAAACCAGTTGGCCGAGCGATGCGGCGCGGTGTCCGATCTCCTCGTGCGAACTCGGCCGCTCGCGGCTCTTGATGCAGCCGAACCAGTTGGCGTGGTGGTTGTTCGCGCCGCTCACCTCGCGCCGTTTCAGCTTCATCTCGTCGAACAGGCTCTCAGGCCCCGCCTCTAACTTGCCGCCGCCGTACAGGATCGACAGCCAGCCCCGTTCGCCCACGAACACCCCGCCGAAGTTCCCCTCCAGACGCGCCTCCTGCGGCACCGCCTTGTACAGCTCTTTGACTTGGCCCCAGCCATCGACATGGTGCAGCAGCGTCCCGTTGGCGTAGCGGCAAGTCAAGGTCGGATAGCCGCCGCCCGTCGGATGGATCAGTTCGACCGGGCCGCTCTCCTCGACGCCCAGCGCGTACTGAATCACGTCGGCCGCATGCGAGTGGTAGCTGGTCGAAGGCCCCAGTCCGAAATCTTCGCAGAAATTCCACGGCACCACACCCGGAATCGGATTGCGGTGATAGTGGTGGTTGAACGGATGCCACGGCGCCGGACCGACCCACTGATTCCAATCCAGGCCGTCGGGCACCGGCTCTTCCGGCAACACCGGATTCAGCGGCACGCGTGATTTGCCGAGCACCGGAACGTGCTGCCAACCCCAGATGGTAAAGACCTGTTTCACTTTACCCAGACCGCCCGCGCGCACAAAGGCGATCGCCTCGTTGAAAGTCTGCATCGAACGGTACTGCGAACCGGTCTGAAACACGCGCTTGTTGGCACGCACGGCCTCGACCAGCGCACGGCCCTGCCGCAGCGTCAGCGAGACCGGTTTCTCACAATAGATATCTTTGCCGGCCTTCACCGCATGCACCGAGATCGGCGTGTGCCAATGGTCAGGTGTCACCACCACCACGGC
>Ga0172378_10006191_pt1 | contig 11182 bp, 10 predicted proteins | sample GrowelOW332metaG_FD_119755 | JGI IMG/M metagenome (GOLD analysis project Ga0172378, IMG submission 119755) | Groundwater microbial communities from an aquifer near a municipal landfill in Southern Ontario, Canada - Pumphouse #3_1 metaG | ecosystem: Environmental > Aquatic > Deep subsurface >... | reverse complement strand
GTTAGACAATGTTGCTTGAGTTATTTCAAAATTTTTTAACAATTCATTCACCGACATTTCTTTATCTTTTAATAAAGTTAAAATTTTTCTTCTATTAATATCAGCCATTGCTTTAAATATTTTATCCATGTATGTATTATATCGATAAACATCAATATATTCAAAACCCAATATCAACTTGATTATTTTTATTTTTTTAGAGAAAATAAACCAATATGAAAAACTTCGACAATAAACAAGAACAAACTCTAGTTATCGTAAAACCAGACGGTGTTCAAAGGGGATTAATCGGTGAAGTAATTAAAAGATATGAAACTTGTGGTCTCAAATTAGTTGCCATTAAAATGCTTATCCCTGACAAAGAAACAGTTTTAAAACACTATTCTATCGATCCAGAGTGGGCAACTAAAACAGGTAACAAGACATTCGCATCTTATAAAGCTCAAGGTTTACCAATGCCAGGAAACAGCCCTGAAGAATTTGCCGAAGGTGTTAGAAAAAATTTGATGACTTTTATGAGCAGCGGTCCAGTTGTTGCCATGGTGTGGCAAGGAGTTGGTGCTGTTGCTGTCGTTCGTAAAATTACTGGCTCTACTGAACCATTAAGTTCAGCTCCAGGAACTATTCGTGGTGATTACACTATCGATTCTTATACTTTATCTAACATTGATGATCGAGCCGTTAGAAATATTATTCACTCATCTGGGTGTATAGAAGAAGCTTCTAAAGAAATTCCAATTTGGTTTGATAAAAAAGAAATTCTAAATTACAGACTAATTTCTGAGGAAATAATCTACGATGTTAATCTTGATGGCATCCTAGAATAAACCAAGTTCTGACATTTAAAGCTAATTTCTGTTACAATCTAAATACATTTATTCGGTCTCTGGAATAATTCGGATTATTTTTTTACGGTTTCAATTAAATCATATGACAGAAGTTAAAAACAGTTTTTCAGTTGGTGACTATATTATTGATTTCGAAAATATCTATCAAATAACCAATCAGAAAGACCAACAAGATCTTTCCGGTAAAACTCTTTCTTATTTTTTTTATGAACCAATAGACTCGTCTAATCAAAAAACTACCTATTCAACCCCTGTTAACAATATCTTTAAAAGTGATCTTCGACATTTAATTGATCGAGATATTGTTAAAAAACTTTACAAAGAAGCTGAAGAAAAAATTGATCATGAGATTGTTGTAGATTATAAATCAATCAAAGAAACACTTTACGAAAATAATCCAGGAAAAAGTTTAGTCATCTTAAAACAATTATTTTTAGAAAAAGAAAAAGATCCTATTAAGTTTTCCAGAACTAATAAAGAAACTTTAGAAACAATTCTGAAACATATTTCTAACGAAATTGCTTTTGTTACCGAAAAACCAATTGAAAAAGTTTCTGAAAAAATCACTTCTCTTGTCAAAAAAGCCATCAAATAAAAACTACAATCGATATAATTTTATTAAAACTCGCTAAGACAAGGAATTAATTTTTTAAAAACCAAATAATAAAATTAGACAAAAATAAAACCGCAAGATAACTTTAATTTAAAAAGTTAACCCTACGGTTTTGTTTACAATAATTTTTAATTTACTACAGCATAGATTCTTTTTAAAGCTTCAACTCGAGCTTCACTATTAAACGGAGTTCGACCATAAGCCACTTCAATTCGATCAACCGTTTCTGCATTTTTAACCTCAATTAAAGAAAAATCATTCCATTTAATTAAAGCTGCTGCTTTAGCTTTACTGTCAGGTGGAGCTCGATAAAAAACACATTCGGCTTGATCAACTGTTTCAGCATTTTTAACGTCAATTAAAGAAATTTCGTTCCATTTGATTAAAGCTGCTGCTTTAGCTTCACTGTTAAGTGGAGCTTGATCATAAACCCTTTGAATCCGGTCAACTGTTTCAGCATTTTTAACGTCAATTAAAGAAATTTCGTTCCATTTGATTAAAATTGCTGCTTTAGCTTCACTGTTAAATGGAGCCTCATAATAAATTTTTACAGCACACCAAGAAACTTCACAAAGAAAAATCCACTTATTCAAAGCTTCTAATTTAGCTTTAGTAGCATACGGAGCCTGATAATAAGCCTGTTCAATCTGATGATACGTTTCTGCATTTTTAACCTCAATTAAAGAAAAATCATTCCATTTAATTAAAGCTGCTGCTTTAGCTTTACTGTCAGGTGGAGCTCGATAAAAAACACTTTTAGCTTGATCAATATTTTTTATCTCTTTTACTTCAACCAAAGAAAGTTTCTTCCATTTGGCTAAAGCTGCTGCTTTAGCTTTACTGCTAAATGGAGCTCGATAAAAAACACTTTTAGCTTGATCAACTGTTTCTGCATTTTTAACCTCAATTAAAGACATTCTATTCCATTTGATTAAAGCTGCTGCTTTAGCTTCACTGTCAGGTGGAGCTTGATCACAAACCCTTTGAATTCGGTCAACTGTTTCTGCATTTTTAACGTCAATTAAAGAAAGTTTGTTCCATTTAACCAAAACTGTTGATTTAGCTTCACTATTAAGTGAAGTTTGATAAAAGACACTTTTAGCTTGATCAACATTTTTTACCTCTTTAACCTTAATCCAAGAAAGTTCATTCCACTTAGTCCAAGCTATTGCTTTAGCTTCACTATTAGCCGGAGTCTCATTATAAATTGTTTCAGCCTGATCGATAGTTGTTTCCCTTGCTACTTCTAAACAACTAATAAATATTTCTTCTGATATACCGGTTTTTTTTGAAGCTCTTCTGATTCCTTCAAATGTAAATTTCTGATCCACTGTAATTAACCACCTTTCCTAAATTAAAAAAATAGATTGTTAACGTTCGTATCAATAAAAAATAAAACATAAATTTAAAAGTTGCTTGATCACTTTATTAAGTTTTATCTTTTTCGAGGTATTCTATCATGTTTACTAATAACACATTTGTATGACATAACCCCCTAATATATGGGTTTTATAACATACAAACCGAATGATCCAAGTTTTGATTTAAACAAAGAAAAATAATTTAAAATTCAATTTTTAACCGTAACTTTCATTTATTTTTAATATATAGTATACTTCAAAACTTTATTAAATAGTCTCACAGCAGATTTTAATACAGCAAGATCTTTTACAATCAATAAAACTCATACAAAATACTTTCACAAGTAACAAATTTTATTTAACGGAAAGGTTGATAAAAATGGATAAAAGATTAAAGGCAAAAATTTTGGCACAATTATCTCTTGCAAAAAACCAATCAGTTTTACTAGAAAATATCACTGATAACGGATCAGAAATGTACGGCAATATCACTGGACTTTACGGAGAATTTTTTGAAATAAGAGGCGATGCTACTGGACTTTACGGCGATGTTTCTGGAATCAGAGGTGATATTACTGGAATCACAGGTAATGTTTCTAAACTTAAAGGTGATGTTACAAAACTCAGAGGTGATGTTTCAGGACTCAGTGGTGATGTCTCTGATATTAAAGGTGATATTTCTGAACTCAGTGGCTATTTTTTTGTACTCTCAGGTGATGTTTCTGGAATCACAGGTGATGTCTCTGGAATTTCAGGCGATGTTTCTGGAATTTGTGGCGATGTTACCATGATAAAAGGTTATGTCTCTAAACTAATAGGTGATGTTTCAGAAATTACGGGTGATGTTTCTGGAATCACAGGCAATGTAACTATACTAAAAGGTGACGTCTCTGATATTTATGGCAATGTTCAAAAAGACATCTTACCAGTATTGATAAAAGCCAATATAAAAACTGAGTAATATTGATTGAAACCGGGCAGGTTTATGCAAAAGCGTAAATTTGCCCGATTTTTTCTAAAAAATTCATTATTAATCATTAAATTATCACCCAAGACAGAAAATTTTACTATTTGCGGACAACATAGAACGAACTTGGAACTTATTTATCAAAAAATTTTTAAACATTTTAATAAAACTAATCTAAATATCTATTACCAAAACTTGTTGTTTTTAATAACTTTTGGTAGTATTAATTATTATGTTAATTAAACGTCAAATGTATCTTGAACGGCTTTGGCAACTCAAAGATAAAAATCTTATTAAAGTTATTACTGGTGTTCGTCGTGCTGGTAAGTCTGTTTTATTACAATTATTCCGCCAAGAGCTGCTAAACAGTGACGTTTCTGAAAAACAAATAATTTCGATTAATTTTGAGGAGCGAAAAAATATTGATTTAACTGATTGGGTAAAACTTCACGATGAAATTGAATCTAAGTTAGTAAAAGATAAGATGACTTATGTCTTTCTTGATGAAGTGCAAATGGTTGATCAATTTGAGCGTATGGTTGATAGTTTATTTGTAAAACCCAATACAGATATTTATATTACCGGTAGTAACGCATTTTTGCTTTCTAGTGAACTTGCTACTTTACTTTCTGGACGTTATATTACTACAAATGTTCTTCCATTGTCTTTCAAAGAATATATTCAGGCTTATCCCGGGGAAAATAAAGACCGTTTGTTTGACAAATTTTTAGTTGGAAGTGCTATGCCGGAAACACTTGAATTAGATTTGAATAACACTAATCTTATTGATGACTATCTTCATGATGTTTATAAGACAATCTTTCATAAAGATATCCAAGATCGTTTTGAAATTCGTGATACAGTTAATTTTCAACGAGTTGTTAAATTTATTTTTGACAATATAGGTAATCTAACTACAGCTAAAAATATTGCTGATACTTTAAATAGCGATAATAAAAATCACAAAAGTGACATATCACATAAAACTGTTGATAATTATCTTGAATATTTAACAGCTTCATATTTGTTTTACAAAGTTGATCGTTATGATATTAAAGGGAAAAGTCTACTTAAAACACAAAATAAATATTACGCAGTTGATTTGGGTTTTCGCCAAGCTTTACTTGGACAAAAAACGGATATTGATATGGGGCATAAATTAGAAAATCTAGTGTTTTTAGAACTTCGTCGTCGCGATAGTGGGCATATTTTAATTGGTAAAACGGATAATAAAGAAGTTGATTTTGTGGTTCAAAATAACTCTGGTAATCGAATATATTACCAAGTTACTCTTTCAACTAAAGATGAAAAAACTTTACAACGAGAACTTGAACCTTTGCAAAAAATTAAAGATAATTATCCTAAATTCATTATTTCGACTGATTTTGATAACAGTGTTTATAATGGTATTCAAAAAATTAATGTGATTGATTGGTTACTAGAGTAATGTCATAAACAAATTAATTAATAACTGTACTTTGAAACACTAAAAATACCCTAAAATAGGGGATTTTTATATTTGCGGACAATGTGGTCCGAACTTTGAAAGTATTTAAACCAACCAATAAAATAAAAATTTATATCTCAATTAATTGACTCATTTGTCTATTATAGATTTCAACTGATTGAGATATCTCATTAAAAATACCCATAACATTAACTGTTATCTTTTTTGAATTGTCTTTTAAAGACGAGAAAGGCAATGACCCAATATGAGCTTCATACTCTTTTTCTTCAATCGACATTTGATAATTTCTTTTATCTTGTAATGCATGAATAGTTTCATGAGTAAGAACTGAAAGAATCAAAAATCCAGTAGAATCATTATTCTCAATAGATGTTTCATTTATTAAAATATATTTAACCTTTGAAAAATAACAGGCAATAGCTTCAGGATTCTTTTTAAAAAATTCATCAGTACTTGATTGTTTATATAAGGGAATATTGTTTTCATCTAAAACAGACTTTAAATTTTTATAATAAGCTGTCGGATTTTTAAATAATAGAGACATATATGGAAGGTCATATTTATCATTAATCTTTTCATAATCATCAAAAAAACGATTTATCATTTTAGGATCGTCTAAACTTAAACCTGTTAAATCTTTAGCTAATTTACTAATATTATCTTGTGAAACAATTTCTTCTTGGTTAACAAAAACATTCTCTCTGCCTTCCATAATTCATTTTAACAAAAATATTAGGAACATATTAAATTCATTAAAAATCCCCTAAAGTAGGGGATTTTTGTTTATAAGCGGGCATTAGTCAACTATGTCAGCAACTTTTACCAACACTACAACATTACACATCTAATATAGCTAACAAACTCTATCTTTACTCAAAAGTTCTTTTAGCCTTTTTTACGCTCTCTTCCAAAACGGTTCTGTGGTTTTTTTTACATCATCAAGAGTTTTTGGTTTATTACCCCTAAAATCACCTATTGCATCTCTACGAATCTCCATACTCCTATACCCCTTATTCGGTTCAGAAATACATTTTTTTGCTTCGTCTTCTGTTGCAAAATCTCCCAATACGCGAAGTTCCCGACTAGAAACTCCCTCATATACACGATAAGGAAAGTTTTGAGCTTCGATTTTTCGTTCAACACTTTGTTCCGCAAATTCGGCAAATTCTTCCAAACTCTCACCGCCGATTTTCCCTACGTTATAACTAATACCATTTACCCATAATCCTGTTGCAAAATTATCAGGACCACCCCAATTACCAACAAAAGCAGATGCGATTACATTACCATCCTTACCATAATAATCAACTTCCCAATCCAAAACACTGTGACCACAGCTCTCACATGATTTATTAAAAATTTCTTTTCTAGAAATAACTTTATTTGGGTTGGTAGTATCAACATTACTAATTTGCCCTTCTTGGTTGTTGGGCACACACGATATTTGTTCACTCATATTTTTTTATTTTAAACTTATATTAAATACATAATACCACATTCATTGTTTCATCGAATTATAATCTGCCTTTTTTAAAAAAACCACAAAAATCCCCTAAAGTAGGGGATTTTTTGTAAGCGGACCGGATGGGATTCGAACCCACGATCTTCCGCGTGACAGGCGGATGTGCTAGACCGCTGCACCACTAGTCCATGGTCTAATTACCTTGATACTATACCAAAACTTCAATCAACAAACAACAAACCAATTTGATATATAATTATTTATGGGGAAAATTTACAGTAATGCTGAAGTTGCTGAATTTTTACAAAATATTGCCACTGCTTACGAACTTAAACGAAAAAATATCTTTAAAACTATTTCTTATCAAAATGCCGCTGATACCGTTATTTCCTATCCAAAATCTCTCCAAGAAATTTGGCAAAAAAATCCAAAAGATCTAGATAACATTCCCAATATCGGTCCTAATATTTTGGCCAAATTAGATTATTTATTCAAATATAATCAATACCATCCTGGTGTTATTAAAGCTTTTAAGAATATTCATCCTTGTGTTTTTACTTTTACTAAAATTAATCGCATTGGTCCTAAAATTGCCTACAAATTAAGCAAAAAATTAAAGTTTTCTTCCGATCCCGAAAAATCTTTAACTGAATTAATTGAATATGCCCAAAACGGAAAAATTAGAACAATCCCAACTTTAGGTCAAAAATCAGAAAAAATGATTTTAACTGAAACCTTAAATTTCTTAGGTCTTAAAAATAGAATGCCTTTAAAAGTTGCTCAAAAGATTTCTCAAAAAATTATTGATTATCTTCATCAAGCTTTCCCTAATATTGAAATTATTATTCTTGGCAGTCTCCGTCGTCAATCTGAAACCATCGGAGATATTGATTTGGCTGTTAAAAGCGATGATTCCAATAAAATTTTAAATCATTTCATTAATTATCCAGACAAACTTCAAATTATTAATAAAGGAAATAAAAAAGCTTCTATCTTAATTAAAGACAATGTTCATGTTGACATTATGATTCAACCAGCCAAAAATTTTGCCTCTCTAATCCAGCATTTTACTGGTTCTAAACAACACAATATTAATTTAAGAAAATATGCTCTAAGTATGGGATTTTCTGTTTCAGAATATGGCATAAAAACCTTAAAAACAGGCAAAATTAACACTTTTGAAAATGAAGAAAAACTTTATAATTTTTTAGGACTTTGTTACATTGAACCAGAAAAAAGAATTGGTGAAAATGAAATTGAAGTCGCTCAAAAATGCTATAATAAAACTATTAAACATTAACCTAACAAATGCTTTACACAATTATTCTCATTGTTGCCGTCGGTTTTTTATTTTTCAGTTTTTTTAATAAATTAAAAACTCTTCAAGTAAGAATTAAAGCTTCTATTCAAGAAATTGGTAATCAATTGAAACGTCAAGCTAATTTAATTCCTAATCTTATCGATTCTGTCAAAGGTTATATGGAACATGAAAAGGGGATTTTTGACCAATTAACCGAAGCTCGACAATCTATCGACACAGCTGTTCAAACTAATGATCCAAAAGCTATGGATAAATCCCAAGAATTAATTAATAAAGCTCTTGGTTCAATTAAGGTTGTTATGGAAAGTAATCCAGAAATTAAAGCTTCTGGCTTAGTTTCTAATCTAATGAATGAACTTCGCGACACTGCTGATAAATTAATGTACGCTCGACGTACCTTAATTGATCTTACCGCTGATTATAATGTCACTATTTCTACTGTTCCCGGAATTTGGATCGCTCCCATTTTTGGTTTCAAGGAAGAAAAAGGTCTAGTTACTCCAACTGATTTTGATCAACTTACGGTTTCAAAAGAAGAAACTAAAAATCCAGAAGTAAATCTTTAATTATGGTTAATGTCTACGAGCAAGTCGCTCATAATAAATTCAGGTCTGGATTAATTATTACTCTATTTATTAGTTTTATTTTAGGTGCTGTTTATTTGATTTCTCGAGCTTTCGGTTACGGTAATGATTTTATGATTTTTACTTTAATCATTTCTTGTTTTATGTCTGGTGCCAGTTATTTTTGGGGTGACAAAATGGTTGTTGCTTTAAATGGAGCCAAATCAGCCAATCGTCAAGATTATTTTGATTTTTACACTGTCACTGAAAATTTAAGTTTAGCCAACGGAACCCCTATGCCAAAAATTTATGTCATTGAAAGTGAAGCTATGAACGCTTTTGCCACTGGTCGTGATCCTAAACATGCCTTAGTTTGTGCCACTACTGGACTTTTAAAAAAACTAAACCGCACTGAACTTGAAGCCGTTGTTGCTCATGAACTTTCTCATATTAAAAATTACGACATTTTATTAATGATGATCGTTAGTATTTTAATAGGAACGCTCTCTATCGTTATTAATATTTCCACTAGAACTTCGTTTTTTGGTGGCAAAAGAAACAATAATAATGACAATAATAATGAAGTAGGTGCAATAGTCGCCATTATTGGTCTTATTTTAATGATTTTTGCCCCTATTATTGCTCAACTAATTCAGCTAGCCATTTCTCGTCGTCGTGAATATTTAGCCGATGCTTCGGCAGTCAAATTAACTCGTCAACCTCAAGGTCTCATCGATGCTCTTGAAAAAATATCTGAGGATTCTAATAAATTAAAAACAGCCTCTACCGCTACTGCTTCTCTTTATATTAATAATCCATTCAAAGGCAATAAAATTGCTAGTCTTTTCTCTACCCACCCCCCGATAAAAGATAGAATCGCTGCTTTGAATAAAATGCTTTAAAATAAACCATGGCTAATTTTGTTCATCTCCATGTTCACACTGAATACTCTCTCCTTGATGGTCTTACCAAAATCAAAAAATTAATCCCTGCCATTAAAGAAATGGGAATGGATTCCATTGCCATCACCGATCATGGCAACATGTATGGTGCTATTGAATTTTATAAAGCTTGCAAAAAAAGTGAAGTAAAACCGATTATTGGTTGTGAAGTTTATTTAGCTCCAAATGGTCGTTTAGATAAATCAGCTGGCAATCGTCGTAATCATCATTTAATTTTATTAGCCAAAAATAATGTTGGTTATAAAAATTTAATGAAACTTGTCAGTATTGCTGCTATTGAGGGTTATTATTATAAACCACGTATAGATTGGGAAGTTTTACAACAATACCATGAAGGTTTAATCTGTAACAGTGCTTGTGTCGAAGGTGAAATTGCTCAATTAATTTTAGATAATAAATATGACCAAGCCAAAAAACGAGCCAAAGATTTTCAAGATCTTTTTGGCGAAGATTATTATCTTGAAATTCAACGTCACCCAGGATTAAAAGAACAAGACCAAGCCAATGAAGGCTTAATTAAGATTAGTCGAGAATTAGGTATTCCTTTAGTTGCTGCCAATGATGCCCATTATCTTAAAAAAACCGATGCTTTTGCTCAGGATGTCCTAGTTATGGTTAATACTCAAACCACTGTCAACGACACTAAAAGAATGAGTATGATGCAATGGCCTGATTTTTACATTAAATCGCCAGAAGAAATGCAAGAGCAATTTGCTGATATCCCAGATGCATTAGAAAACACCGTTAAAATCGCTGAAAAATGTAATGTTGAAATAGAATTAGGTAATTGGTATTTTCCTAAATTTAAACTACCAGAAAATAAAACTGCTGAAGAAGCACTCAGAGAATTAGTTGATCAATGTGCTCATGAATATTATGGTGAAAAATTTAACCAAGAAACTTCCGATCGTCTTGACTACGAATTAGATGTTATTTGTACTAAAGGTTACGCTGCTTATTTTTTAATTGAGCGAGATTTTATTCAATGGGCTGACGAAAACGATACTGCCACTAATACTAGAGGTTCTGCTGGTGGTTGTTTGGTTGCTTTCGTTTTAGGTATTACCTCAGTTGATCCTTTAACTTACCAATTACCTTTTGAAAGGTTTTTAAACAAAGATCGCCCATCTCCACCTGATATTGATTTAGATATTGCCGATGATAAACGTCAAGGAATGCTTTATCACATTATTGATGAATACGGTAAAGATGCTGTAGCTCAAATTTGTACTTTTGGACGAATGATGGCTAAAAATGCTGTTCGAGATACCGCTCGAGTTTTAGGTTATGAATATGCCATTGCCGATAAAATTAGTAAATTAATTCCTTTGGGTTCTCAAGGTTTTCCGATGTCTCTTGAAAAAGCTATTGACACCACTCCTGAGTTAAAAAATATTTACGATACTGATCCAGACACTCGAAAAATTATTGAAATGGCAAAACAGATTGAAGGTTGTGCCCGTCAAATTGGTGTTCATGCCTGTGCTGTAGTCGTTTCTCCTTCAACCATAACCGATTTTTCTCCAGTTCAAACAGAAACTGGTGGTGATAAAACCATCACTCAATATGAAATGCACGCCGCTGAAGATGTTGGTTTAATTAAATTCGATATTCTTG
>Ga0172378_10006190_pt1 | contig 11183 bp, 6 predicted proteins | sample GrowelOW332metaG_FD_119755 | JGI IMG/M metagenome (GOLD analysis project Ga0172378, IMG submission 119755) | Groundwater microbial communities from an aquifer near a municipal landfill in Southern Ontario, Canada - Pumphouse #3_1 metaG | ecosystem: Environmental > Aquatic > Deep subsurface >... | reverse complement strand
TGCAAGAGTTGATTCAGACATCACGGCTAAATCAACATCAAGAAAACAGTTTAAGATTTATGCTTATTGTGACTTAGTTTAACATAGTAAATTCAGATGGTATATTACTCATACCATCTGAATCTATTTATTTGGAATACAATTCATCTAAATAGAAATTTATTATTTAAATATATAAAAAATTATGATCCAATACAATGGAAGGGAATGATTTTAATGGCACTTAAACCAAGTATTACTATTGCTGGAACTGGCATTGATACATTAACACGTAAGATGCTAGTACTACACGATATCGGAGAAACCGTTGGATATTCTGGGCAATTTACAGTTGAGCATATTACAAGCTCAGACCCACTTAATTCAACACAGATTTACGCAAACCTTATTGGTTTTGCTTTTACAAGAACTACTTCTGATGGTACTATTATTAAAGATACTGATATCGCAAATATCTTCTCAAGTATCTCCATTACTAATACCAACAGTTTAGGAGAGGTTTTATCAAGTGGTCTAACAGGTACAGCCATTACTGATGGTGCTACAGCATTAAAAGTATATGGAACTGGTGATATGGCTGCTACAACTCCACCTACTACAGCCGTGCCTTTTGATCAGACTACAACTTTCACGATTGATTATACAATCAATCCTGATATTTATAGTGAGAAGATCACTATGGAAGTTGTATCTAAAGAGTTAATTGGTGATGATACTGCAGTTCTCGCTGAGAATTCCATTATTGTCAATGATACTTTAAATAACTATGTAATCACAGAGTTATTAACAGTTGAAGAAGCTTTTAGAAACTATGAAGACCTTGTAAATGATATCGCTACTGAAGACCTTGAAGTAATCAGAAATCAGTATGATGCTTTGGATTCAATGAGAGCGACAATTTACACTGCTATTAATGCTTTAGAAGACGGCACATACAAAACCGAATGCTTAGAGCGTTATGCACATGCTACAGCATTGCAGTATAATGGCTATGCAATGTTACTCCTTTACGATACGAGAGAAAGTGATATTAACGTAGTTTCTCTTAAGAACGTTGGTGGTAATAGACCATTCCTGTTTGAAATAATGACTCCTTACAGTTTGTTGAGTGCAAGTAAAGCTATTATGTTTTACTCTGAAATAGACGGAACCACAGGCGAAGCATTATATCACATGGTTGACTTTAGTTCAACAATTACCGATGCTACAAAGTTTACTTTACCAGATAATATGCACTCTGGAGAAAATATTATTTTCGTTGAAGTTGGTACTACATGGTACAAGATGTACATCACGGTTAATGAAACTAACCAGATTACAAAGTTAAACAGTTTTGATGTATCAATTCCAGAAATCGGAAATACATTTAATACTCCGTCACATGCGGCTATGCTTGGTTTAGTCGACACTGTTGTATTATCATCAGCTTTTGATAAGTCAGTATATGACAAAATCGAAACTATGCAACTCACAGTTAATAGCTCTTTCCCTATTATTAGCGGAGATATTCCTATTAGCTATAACTATGGATACAAATTAACCGCACCTTTCTTAAATACTGGTTTAATTATCGATATTTATAGACCAGTTGCTGAAGAAGAACTAGCTTTAGTTAAATCTATCACACTAGCTGAAGACATTACATCCTTAGTATTGACAGATCTTACTAAAAACTTATCAACAATAACTGGTTCTGATGATTTCATTTTGAAATTCTCAAATATGACATATGTTGGAGCATCTAATGCTACAATTACCGTTATTGCTGGTGAACCATCTTATTTAGATAGCCAGTACACCATCAAATCAACAATTGGTGAAAGTACAATTATTGATAGACAAGCTGCATTGGATGATGCTATTGCTAACACAACTGTATCTTATACAGGCGACGTAGTTCAGACGGAAGCTGAAACTATTGCTCTTGCAGTAACAACTGTATTTCCAACATTCTTGCCAGCTTTGGATCCTGATCTTAAGCTTGACACATTACTTACATTCAGCTTACCTTTACCTGTAGGTTCAGTTCTTGAGTTAAAATCAGGAGAAACTTCTCTTGGTGTATACACTACTACTGAATCAAATATTACTAAACTCTGGTTTACTAATATCATTGGTGAAAGTTCAGTAAGAGAACCTTTATCTTCTAAAAATAACTCTACTACAGAGTATACTGTTATTTTAAGTAACTTTGAAAGCAGAGATTATAACCTTAGAGTTCAGGTTATAACAGCAAAAGCCGACTCATTTGATACTGTTGCAGAACATACAATGAGTATGGTAGATATCGCAATGCAAGTTACTGATAAATCCGAATTAGTAACTCTTATTTCTGAAGCTAACGCACTTATTGGAAGAGTGTCAGTAGGTACAGATCCTGGACAAGTTCCTCAATCAGCTTATGATAATTTCCAAACTGCGATTAATACAGCAAATGCAGTTAATTCAAATGGCGATGCAACTTTAACTGATATTGCAAATGCAATTACTGCTTTAAATACAGCAATGGATACATTCAGTACATTTATTATTAAAATGGTAACTGATAAATCAGCTTTATTGACAGCACTCAATCTCGCTACAAGTCTTGAATCAACAACAATTGGTTCAAGCACTGGTAATATTCCAAATCAGAGTTATATTGATACTTTAACTGCAGCTAAATTAGTTGCACAGGGTGTTTATGACACTGAACCAAATGAATATGACCCAACAGACCCTGAAGATACTACTCAGAACGATGTAAACTTAGGTACAACTAATTTACAGAATGCAATTACTGCTTTCCAGTCGGCTATTATTACTGACGTACAGTATGTAGAAACAAATCTACAGGCTTACGAAGCGGCAGCTACTGCATTTATGAATAGTATCCGAAAAAAAATCAATATCTAATACTGGAAGTAAAACGTCAAACAGTATTTAGTAGTCTGTCAGATCCTGATATTATAAGTAATCCACAATATAGTTCTTGGATGGAACGATATAAGATTGCTTTAAATAATCAATATGACGGTTATAGATTATTATTAGACGAAGAATGTAATTATAAATATATAGACTTAAGTTCCATCGAGCTTAAGTCTATACTTAGTAATCCGACATATACTTTGTCTTTTAATAATACTCAAATACCTAGTGAGACGATTTTATTTTTGCCATTGGGATACTTACCCAATATTTATGATGATCCTTTATATCCTTCTAACACACCGCAAAGTCTAGATAGTATGAACAATGGTATAGATTTTGTGGATATAAAGCTAAATCTGAATGGGGAATTTGTAATTTATTATAATCTTGGAACGATTGATTCAATTGACCAGATATACAAATTACAGATAAAAATCGAAAATAATCGGTTAGTTGAACTGAATGATATAAAACTAAACGTTCCATATACAGAAGGATTAGTTTTCCTTGAATTAAACAACAATCTTTCTTCTGAAATTACAATTATTCAAGAAGTAATTACTTTATTTAGTTCTTCAATTATGATTGAAGCTGCTACTAAAGCAAATCTATTACCTGCTCAAATTGACCTAGATGCAAGATATGATTATCAGTTACCAGTTACTATAGAACCTATGTTTGAAGGAAATATGTTGCTTGCTTCATCTTTATTAGCTTTAGCTTATGGCGAAACAAGTTTTTCTTCAAGTATAGACGTACAACGTGACGGTATATTAAATGCATCAATATTTGTTAATGGAGTTATTGAATTTCCATCTTATGCATCTATTGAATATACTGAAGTATTTAATGATTTAGCAGCAAATTTTGCTATTCATAAATTAGCTAATCATGTATCCCCATTTGGTAGTTCTGTTGAAATATTGTATACTGAAAAACATAATGATTTATATTCACAAATTGGTATACATCAATTAACTGGAACTCAATTTGAAGCCGTAATCGACATTGAACCAACATTCATTGAAAACGACTTGTCTAGCAAGATATTCATTGATGGTAATAGCTATATTCCTTCTGAACTTTTTGTAATTTACAATTATTATCTACCATCACAAATATTTGTAAATGGTTTATTAGATTTAAACTCACAGATATTCGTAACTACTTTATATGACGGTTTATCAGCTGTTGTAGATTGTAGGTATGACAGTAATTCTAGTTTAAATTCTTCAATAACCATAATCCGAAAAACTTCTACTACATTTAATAGTAGCTTAGAGGTTTACAAATATTCAAATTACACCGACTTTGATTCTCAAATTATGGTTGATTCAGTAGAACCATTGATTGACAGTTACACTTTACAATCAAGTATTTGGATACCTTTTACTGATTCACAAATGGATTCATCTACTCAACTTAGAAACGAAGACATTAGTCTTAGTGGTTCAATTGAGATATTTAGAAGTATACCTGAAACTAGTGGTTTATCGTCTTCTATAGAGATCGACTATGTTTATAGTATGTCCTATGATGAAAATATCGGTTTTGCGGTAGAGTTAAATTCTCAAATTGAAGTATTGATTTCTGATAACAGTTATATGCCAGCAATACTATATGCTGGACCATCATATCTATTAAGTCTTGTAACATCCGATGCAGTGAATGGTAATCTTTATGATTTACAGTCATCTGTACAGGTTTATTTGAGTTCTTATTCCGATATTAGTTCAAGTATTTCAGTTATTGATCCGTTTGGTATTGATGCATATGCTACTGAAATGGGTAGTAAAGATGACAATTATATTCCATGTACTATTGAAATATATAATGAATCTTTTGAGAAGAATTATGATTTAAATTCAACTGTAAGTATTGGTTCAACAACATATGTTGATACTGGTATATTGGTACATTATACTCACACGTCTCCATTTGATTGTTCTATACAGATAATGTATGATGATATGAGTAATTTGCCAGCTCAAATATATTTGGTGAGTGGTATTAACAGTACTCCAGTTTATTCTCAAATCTTCAATTATATTAATTATAGTCTTGAATCTCAGATATCTGTAGTAAATAGCAGTTACTCATTATTAAGTACTGAAATCAATGTTATAGATGAAGACTCTGATAGATTATTATCATCACAAGCTATATACTTAAACAATATTGAAAGATATACAGCATTTAATGCAATTAAAGATGCAACTGTTACTAATATTACACCATATACTAATTATGGAACTTCATCAGAATTAAGTTCTGGTAAATATACAACGAATAAATACGAGTATTATAATTCTCTCATGGCGTTCGATTTATATTCAGTTCCAACAGCTTCATATTACTCAGAAAATCCTGTAATTCATGCTGATTTAGTATTAAATATTGCTAAGATAAATACTCTAAATGACAATGTTCATCTTAATGTATATATGGGTATTGGTAATTGGTCTGAAACCGCAGTTAACTGGTCTAATTATACGACATTTATTAATGTTAATGCTACTTTAATAAATACTATAACTGTTCCAAAGACTGCAAAATATGTAGAGATTGATGTAACTTCAGCTTTAGCTAATTGGACTAATCGAGAGGATACTCAAATAACATTCCTTGTTACTACTGCAAATAATGAGTATGTATCATTCTATTCTAAAGAAAGTCTAAAAGGTCCTAAGATTAATGTAAACTATTATCGAAGTTTAGTAGATGGTGATTTCTTTGATGATCTTTATTCTGTAATTGATCCAAATCCAGCAAACTTTAGTGATTTACCTATTGAATTTGCGGTTCAGGAGTTGGTTGATGATAGAACTGGACAGTTGTCAGCTTCTATGTCTATTGAGTATACTGAAAAATCAGGATTGTTGGAATGTCAATGTTATATCGCTCCAGAAGTTTCAATGGCTATCAATAACTCAAGTGATTGCTTAATTAGTCTAGAACAGACCGAAAAAGAGTACTTGCTTGATAGTAATATAGAACTTCATGGAACTTTAACATCTTATACTTGTGAAACTATTTTTAGAGTTGAAATATTTACTACTGAAAAGAGTAATAGCCTTAGTGCTCAATGTTTAATTTCATTAGACGAGAGAACTTCAGACTTTAGTTCAAGTGCAATACTTGGTTCAGATCCAAACATATCAGATTGTCCTACAAATTGTAAAATATTATTAAGTCAGACAGAAAAAGTTTATGTACTTGATTCAGATTTAACTATTTCTTATGAATCTCATAAGTATGATTTAAATTCTGAAATTGAATTATTCATAACTAATAGGTCTTTCTTTATAGATTCTACAATAAGTATAGAGCAAACTGAGGATTCAGCTGAGCTATTGAGTGAACTAAATATTATTCAAGAGTCTAAAGTTTATGATTTACAATCTATGATTAGTATGGAATTACGAAACGATTCTAGTATTTTGAATAGTGTTATTGAAATAGAACTTGATGAAAAGCGTAAGAAAAATGCAATAAACTATGTATTTATTATGTAAAATTAACACTTGGGAGATATATAGTATATTTCCCAAGTTTAATCTATTAAACATTATTGAAAGGGGTTATCCATTATGAACGCAAACCTAATTAACTTGAAACAAATTTTTCGAGGTTCCGAATTATTAGAAGTACTTAGTAAGTATAGTGCTAGTAAGGTTGAAACAACCATTCTTAAAGCTACTAAAGTTACAGCTGAACCGATTACTACTATCACAACATCTTCAGCAATTTTAGCTTTTCAGACTTTAGTTGTTGACTCTTTACATAAGTTTACTTTAACTTATGACGGAGAGACTGTTGATAGTGAGTTATACACAGTTGCCGCAGATACAGGTACTATTACTTTCCATGAGGGAGTAACTTTTGATTTAACTGGAGAACACACACTCACAGTTACTTATTCTTACATTAGTGCAACTGACAACGGTGCGTTTTACACATTAACCGAAGTTATTGAATTAATTAGAACTGCTTTGGCTGATACTTCTGTTATTGAAGACAAAATTGATGATGCTGTAGAAACAATCAATTCAAGTCTTTCTACTATTAATGACAGAGTAATTAAAGACAGAGTAAAACTTTTCGGTGATATTGTTCCAGCAGTAGGGGAAACCCCAATCGCTTATACATTTGATGCATCCGTAACTCCTGAAATTTTAGGAAAAATGGACAAAACAAAAAGTTATGCGGTATACTATGCTGACAATACACCAGTAATGAGTGAAACAGGTGGTTTCGTCTTTTATGACCTTAACACCAACACATTTACTGGTACTCCAAGTGTTATTGATTTAACAACTCCAAATCCTGAAGTTTTGGTTTATAAACCAGTTACAACTACTATTGTTGGAGCAAAAATCTTCCCAATTGGAACTTTCACTTTCAGCACTCTTCCTAGTGATTATTTACTAGACAATGATGAGTTTGCCGCAGCTTCTTATCAGGCAGCTATTGATAAGATTGTTACAGACCTTGCACAAGACCAGACTTTGTTAGATAGTATTTCAGCTTTAATTAATGATACTATTTTAACACAGCTTAACACTCTTGTTAAAACAACTATTGTTAAAGAGTTAGTAGTAGTTACTGTTACTGACGGAACTGCAACTTTCCCTATTACTCATGAGCCTATTTTAGACAATGAGAAAACAATTATTGTAAATGGTTTGACATATCCAATGGCTACTGAAGTAGCAACTTTTGATGCACCTACCAAAACTTTCACATGGGCATTTAATTCAACAGCTAATGGCTTTGATTTAGAAGTGACTGACACAGTGGTAGTAGAGTACACTTACTTAAAAGCTTAAGTAATTTTGTAAAAAATTTGTAAGTAACAAATCTTTATCGAGAGGGTTCATTTAAAACCTTTTTGATTTCTCCCTCTGGTATTTTGTATGGTGAAACTGACTAAGACTCAGCTTAATATGTGATAGCTCCACACTATCACATATTAAGAACCATACCATTATTAATTAGAAACAATTGTTTTTAATTTTAAAATGGTTTTAACAGAATTTTAGGAAGGAGTGATGAAACCTTGACTAGTTTAAAAGGTAAAGATCCATCTAAATTAACTAAAGATGAAAAAATACGACTTAAAAAACTTAAGAAGTATGAGGAGAAGTACAGACCTGATTATGATGAATTACTTGAATTAGATCCAAATGAAATAATTCCACAGCTTAAGTATACTGATGAGGGTGAACCAATGGATTATCCTTCACGGTTTTCTTATAAAAACAAAGTCACCAGTATATCTGATGATGAGTTACATAAAAACACTAATTCTAAACAATCTGAGGAGGATTCAACTATGAAAAGAACAAGTACACAGGCAAGCAAAAAGGTATCAGCTAAACCATCTACAAAGAAAGCACAAGTTTACGATTATGATGACGAGGATGACGATGAAGAAGAAGTTGTTATGAAAAAACGCACCGTTGTAGATGATGAAGATGACGACGATTTTGATGAAGACGAAGAGCCTGTTAAAAACAAAAAGAAAGCTAAACCTGCTCCTAAGAAGTCTAAGAAAGTTGTAGAAGAAGATGAAGACGATGATGAAGACGATGATGAAGAAGATGACGAGGATGAAGATGAGGATGAAGAGCCTGTAAAGAAATCCAAGAAGTCTGCTAAACCTACTCCTAAAAAAGCTTCTAAAAAACACATCGAAGAAGATGACGAGGATGAAGAAGATGACGAGGATGAAGATGAAGATGAGGATGAAGAAGAAGAACCTGTAAAGAAATCCAAGAAAAAATCCACTAAACCAAGTCATAGACCAGGAAAACCTCTTGAATCTACAAAAAGCAAAAAAGTTGTAGACGAAGAAGATGACGAGGACGAAGATGAGGACGAAGAAGAACCTGTAAAGAAATCCAAGAAATCTGCTAAACCTGCTCCTAAGAAGTCTAAGAAAGTTGTAGACGAGGACGAAGAAGATGAGGAAGACGAAGAAGATGACGAGGACGAAGAAGATGATGAAGAAGATGAAGAGCCTGTAAGAAAGTCATCAAAGAAAACTAAACCTGCTCCTAAGAAAGCTTCTAAAAAACACATCGAAGAGGATGATGAAGACGAAGAAGATGACGAGGATGAAGATGAGGACGAAGAAGATGACGAGGACGAAGAAATAGTTCGTAAACCATCTAAGAAGTCTGCTAAACCAGTATCAAAAAAGAAAAAGAGATAATTGAACTACATACGGAGTACGGTTTATAAACCGTACTCCTTTATATATTTTAAATCAAAATTAATTATAACTAATTACAGAAAGGTGTTGAATGAGATGGCAGTTAAAGCAAATATGTGTGATGATTGTTTAATCTTGATTATGCAAAAACTACCAGTTGACCATATAAAGATTTTAAACGTATTAAAGAAAATGGAAACTAAAAATATTCAATCGTCAATTAATGAAACCAAAATTATACCACAGATACCAGAAATGACAAAATTTAAATTTCAGCAAGCTGTAAACACTCTTGAAATTTTAGGTCTTATCGGGAAGAATACAACAGTTAGACCTTTTTCATATTACGCAACTAATGACTGTAGACGTCTACTTTTTTTGTATAAGAAAAGTATAAAAGACTCTATGAATGAATAATATATTGGAGGGTTGATTAAAATGTTTAATGTAGGTTTTTTAGGTATCGGTCAAGGTGGTAGTAATATTTGTGAAGTAGCAGATGCTTTTAATTATACTAGTGCTATTATCAACACTAGTATTGAAGATTTGAATGCAATAACCCACATTCAAGTTAAAAATAAGTATCTTTTGGGTGACAAAGGTGGATGTGGTAAGAATCGTACTGTTGCTGTAAATGAAGTTAAAAAGCATTATAAAAGTATTTTATCTTTTGCCAATGCTGTATTTAAAGAAAATGTATCAGATGAAATTAAAATTGTGTATGTTATATTCACAGGTGGTGGCGGTACTGGTTCTGGAACAGGTCCAATCATTGTTGATTTATTAAATAAATCAATTAAAGGTATTTTATTCTGTCCAGTTGTAATTTGTCCAGCTTTATCTGAAAGCATTGGTGCTTCAATTAATACTATTCAGGCTATTTCTGAAGTAAGTAAATTAAATGTACCATATACCGTATTTGATAATAACATTGCGTTCAAGAGATTTTCAGATATGTCACGTAAAGAGATTTATGATGAAATCAATATGCAAATTATTCTTGAATTTAATAGCATCTTTAAAACTGAAAGAAAAGCAAGTAAGTCTGGAAATATGGATGAACGTGACATATATGAGTTATTAACAGTTCCTGGATTCTTCTTTATTCACAGAACTAATTTTTCTAAAGATAATAAGGGTGAAGCATTGTTTGCTAACATGACTAAAACTATTCTTAAAACTTGGGATGATGATAATCTTTATGTATCATTACCTTACGATTATGCTATTCAATATGCTGGTTTTATTTATAATATGCAAAACCTTAAACTATCCGATACAAATTACGACGAAATTAAAAAGACAATTGGTGTTCCGATTGATATCTTTGAAGGTGTATATGACTCAACAGATGTAAACGATTCTTATGTTGTTTCCATATTATCTGGACTTAGTGCTCCAATTGATAAAATAAATCATATCTCTGAAGTTGTTAAAACTAACAACGAAAGTAGAATTACCGAACGTGATACATCTTTTGGAGATATTGGTTGGTTAAAAGATATTAAGTCAAGTTCCGCTAGAAAAGAAATCATTGAATCAGAAGCACCATTTGAGAAATTATTATCAGTAGAAAACAAAAAATCTGTAACTATTGTTGGTGAAGAAATTGATGATAAAGATGTGGATGATTTTGATTTAGAAGGTTTCTTTAGTCAATACGAATAAATTTATTGTGAAGTTATATCAGAGGGAGATGTTTTAGATGTTTATAACAGAATTAGTTGGGACAGATGTTGTAGTTTATGGGATGAACTACAAAAAGTTCAATATATTGCATAAGACATTATGTGATAACGTTTTAGTTGGTGGGTATATGCATGAAAAACTATTGTCTAAAGATTTATTTATATTTACAGAAGCTTTAGACCGTTATTACATGAATATAATTGAAGAAGTTACGGCTGAATTATTACCTGAAATTCATGATAATAACAGTGACGGTATAGCTTTTGAAATGGTTGATGTGCTATTCTACATAGATTCAATAATAAACATTTTATATGACCAAATTAAAGTTGCTAACCAGATAGATCTCGCAGTTAAATCAGAT
>Ga0172378_10006189_pt1 | contig 11184 bp, 6 predicted proteins | sample GrowelOW332metaG_FD_119755 | JGI IMG/M metagenome (GOLD analysis project Ga0172378, IMG submission 119755) | Groundwater microbial communities from an aquifer near a municipal landfill in Southern Ontario, Canada - Pumphouse #3_1 metaG | ecosystem: Environmental > Aquatic > Deep subsurface >... | reverse complement strand
CTGGCGTTACTGAAGCGGTTCGCCGAACAGGGCGGGACCGTCTTTGTTGTCGAGGAGTATCCCTCGCTGGTCGACGGGGCGGAGAATTCGGCCGATCTGCCTCCCTTGAAACAGTTCGCGCCGCTGGTGAAAGCCGATGATTTGACGGCCGCGTTGAACGCGAAGGATCGCCCGTTCTTCACGTTGAACGGCGATAAACGCGAAGAGGTCTGGACGCATCTGCGCCGCGTCTCAAACGGTCATACGCTTCAGCTCTCTAACACCTCTCGCTTTGAGAACCGCATCGTGGCTCTGCGTTTTGATGACCGCGATGTGCCGGTCGCACTTTTGAATCCGGTGAACGGTCAGTGCCTGCGCTTAAAACCTGAAGCCGATGGCGCATACGCGATTGCGTTCGCGCCCGCGCAAACGTGGGTCCTCTGCATGGGGGCCGTCGCCAAGGGCGTTCCGTTCGACCGCGACTACCAGTTGCCGGGCGAACGCAAAGAACTGGTGAAGCTGAACGGTCTGTGGAATGGAAAGCGCGTGGATCCGAATGCGCTGACGCTCGATACCGCCCGTTTTTCCAAAGACGGCGGTGTAACATGGAGCGAGCCCGAACCGGTACTCGCTTTTTACGACCGCTGCGCGCAGAAAATGCCCTATGACGGTGAACTCAAAATGAAGTTCGAGCCTCAGATCACGGATGTTCCGACCCTGTGCAAGCTGGTGGTTGAACAGCCGGAAATGTACACCTCGATCACCGTCAATAACAAGCCGGTTGATTTCGCCGGCAGCGGTTTCTATCGCGACATCGTTTTCCGCACGCAGGACATCAACGGACTTCTTAAACCCGGTCGCAATGAGATTATCCTGACACTGAATTTTGTCGCGGGCATCCCGGCCAGTCTGAATGCCCGTAAACGCTATGGCACCGAGATCGAGAGCGTTTATCTGATCGGCGATTTTGCGGTGAGGGCCGAACAGGCGGATCAGCCGCTTGCGGACACCTATCGGAACCAAGAGGGGCTGTTGCAGAAGAAGCCGATTCATAGTTTCAAGCGGTTTACGGTGACGAAAGAAACCGCTTCCTTCACCGGCGATCTTGTGCCCCAGGGCTATCCGTTCTATGCGGGCGAATTTTTGCTTGAAGGCTCATTCGACGTGCCTGCGCTGCAGCCGGGCAAGAAGATCATGCTTTCGTTCCCCGCGTTTGAAGCGGTCATCATCAACGTGACCGTCAACGGGATGCCCTGTCCGCCGCTCTTCGCGAGTCCGTGGGAGACGGATGTGACCGCCGCGCTTAAGTCCGGCAAGAATACGGTTCGCGTGTCACTCACGAACAGTCTGCGTAATCAGATGGGGCCGCATCATCACAAGGGCGGCGAACTGACGGGCGTGGGGCCCGCGTCCTTCCGCTGCAACAACGGCTGGCCCAACAAAGAACCCGGCGAACGCGATTGGTACGATGCGCGCATCGGGGGCCATGCCAAGGTTTGGCGTGACGATTACTACATGATACCGTTCGGCCTCCTGCAGGCACCGGTGCTGATGCAAATCGACTGAGGTGTCATACGCGTTATGGATGATCGGTCTCATCAGCCCTGCGGGTGCAAGCCGCCTTGGATCCGCGTCAAAATCGGCCAGAACGAGCTCTTTCAGGCGACGAAGGATCGGTTGCGCGCATATGGCTTGCATACGGTATGCGAGGAGGCTTTTTGTCCCAACCTCGGCCGGTGTTGGGCCCACGGGCGTGCCACCATGCTCATCTTAGGCGACCGTTGTACGCGCGGCTGTCGCTTCTGCAATGTGGATAAACGCGTGGTATTGCCGCCTGATCCGGAAGAACCGCAGCGTGTGGCGGCCGCCGTGAAGGAGACGGGGCTGAAAGAGGTGGTGATCACCTCGGTGACGCGCGATGACCTGCCGGATGGCGGTGCGCGTCTCTGGGCGCAGACCGTCGACGCGATTCACGCGGCGGTGCCCGATATTCTTGTTGAGGTGTTGGTTCCGGACTTCCGTGGCGATGTGACGGCGATCGCAAAGGTCATTCAGACGCGTCCGGAAGTTTTTGGCCATAACCTTGAGACGGTGCCGCGCCTCTATCCGCAGGCGCGTCCGCAAGCCGATTACGAGCGTTCTCTCGCGGTGTTGCGGCAGGCGGCCGCCGCCGGATTGATCGTCAAGACCAGCCTGATGTTGGGACTCGGTGAAACCTTCGCGGAGGTGGAGCAGACCTTGCGTGATGCGAGGGCGGCCGGTTGCCGTATCTTCTATGCGGGCCAGTATCTCCAGCCGAGTCAGCGCCATATTTCGGTCGCGCGGTATGTCGCGCCCGAAGAATTCGGGAGAATACGCGAACGGGCCTACGGACTGGGCTTTGATTTTGTGGCGAGCGAGCCGCTCGTGCGCAGCTCGTATCACGAAGAAGGCCAAACCGCGTTTGTGCGCGGAGCGAGGGCAAACGGCTCCCAACGTCACTGACGTCGGGACGTGTCCGGTTTTTCAACACGGTTTGCGCGGCCCGAGTTTTCCCCGAACACGGGATGACCGCCTCAAAAACCGGAACATCCCGCTGCGTGATCTCAAACGGTTACTTCATTTTTTCGCGGAGCAGGTTCTCCTTGTCCGCGTTCCAGTAGGCGCAGTCCAGCTCGATGAAAACCGAGGAATAAGCGATCGTGCCTTCGGTCTTGAGGATCACCACGTTGAAAAGCTTAGCGGCCTCGTCCAGTTTGCTGAAGACGGAGTTGTGCAAGAGCGTCTGCGTCTGCGCGCCTGCCAGAATACGGGCGAGGTCTTTACGATAGGCCTCGACGCCGGGAGCCATCTCTTCGGTGATGAAGTCCAGTTCCTTGTCGGTGTAGAAGACAGGCTTCACGTGCGTGGAGGTTTTCATGGAGGCCACGACTTTCTCGAGGACCTCGGGCAAGGGGGCCTTGGTGTCGAGCGTGGTGATGCCCCGAGCGCTTTGATACGGATAAGCCTTATCCACGATAAGAATCCAGTTGCGGTGGCCGAGCAACGGTAACAGGTGGTCGAATTCTTGAGTCCAATACATGGCGTTTCCTTTGATTTGAGAGGTCTGCGGCATAGGTGTGCATCCCGTGAAGGCAATGCAGGCGAGCGTAAAAAAAGCGCGTGCGTAACCGTTCATGAGAAGCCCCCGATCAGGTTGACGATCTCCTGCCACGATCCGGTACGCCGCATGTTATCCGCATGCGTGTAGCGTCGGTTCCACGGGCGATCATAGACGATGACCATGCAGTCTTTGCGCGGTGCCAGCAGGTCAAGCGCCTCGGGCGAGTCGTCGATGGCGACGTCAAAGTGGAGTGCGGCGAACTCAGCGCGGTTCAGCATCTTGGGGATGCGGATGGACGGATGCGGCGGGGTGCGTCCGTATTTGTCGAAATAAAGGATGTCAAGGTGTTCAAGTCCGTATTTGCGCAACCAGCCGTAGGATCCGCTGTGGCTGGCGGCGGGGCGCCCTGTGACGATCGTGAGCGAGTGGCCGTGTTCTTCCAAGGCCCGTACGGCTTCCAGTCCTCCCGGTGTCGGCGTCAGCGACGTGAGAAAGTCGGCGCGGTGCGCATGGTCCATGAGATGATCGATCTCGGCAGCCGAAAGGGAGAACGCCTGCCGGAGATCGAAAACCGAAATCGCTTCGTAGGGTACGTCACGGTTGTACAGGTCGCGTGCTAAGGCCGAAAGGTGGCGCGCGGTTTCGCACAACACATCGTCGAAGTCGATATAAATCCGCATGGGCAGTAGCATAGCAAAAAAGAGGCTCGCCGCAAGCGTGGGGTGATTCCGTTTCGCATCTATTGACGGGTTTTAGGAGGACATGATAACGTTTGTCCATGACACCCTTTGATATTCTGATTCTGACGGCGGCGAACGAGGCTCAGGCGCAAGGATACAGGACGCAATTGGCATGGCGGCAGGCGAACGGCTTGCTTGATCCGGCCACGCGGGCGCTGGTGATCGCCGACCCGGGCGGACGGCGCGTGGGTTCGCTGGGCGCGACGCTGAACGTGCTGGCGGAACTGGTGCGCGAGGGGGGTGTTTCTTCCGTTTCGTCAGCCGACAAGCGGCGGGGGCGGGGCATGAAAGCCGTCAACCGATGCGGCGATCTCGTCGCTTTTTTCAGGGGCAAGCGCATTCTTATCTGCCATTCCGGCGGGGATAGCCGTCGCACGCCTGCGTATGCGGCACAGGGCAAGGTCTTCACGCCGGTTCCGACGGTCTCGCCTAACGGTTTGCCGTTGGCGCTTTTCGATCTGATCTTGCAGACGGTGTCGGTTTTGCCCGCGCCGCAAGGAGGGCACGTGTTGGTGACCTCCGGGGATGTGCTGCTGACGTTTGACCACGCGTCGGTGGACTTCTCTCAGCCGGGCATCACGGGGGTGGCGTACTTCGGGCCGGCGGAACGAGGGGCGCACCATGGCGTGTATGTGCCTTCGGGTTTCGGCGCAAACCCGCTGCGGACCGAATGTGTGCCTGTGGCTGATTTTCTGCAGAAACCATCGGAGCCGGAGGCGCGCGCGTGCGGTGCGGTGGACCCGTTCGGGCATGTGGCGGTCGATACGGGGCTTGTGAGCTTTGATCCCGCGACGTGCGGGAAATGGTTGTACTTTGCCTCCAAGGGCTTGCTTCGGGAGCTTTCGGACGGGCGTTGCCCCGCGCTGGATCTTTACGAAGAGCTGACCATGGCGGTTGCGCCGCGTTTCGATGAGGCGCGCTATCTGGAACGGTTTGTGGCGGGTCGGCGGCGCGATGCGGCGCACGGTCGGCGGATGCGCGCGCTCTACAGAGCGTTGCGCGACGTGCCGTTCCAAGTAAATATTGTGCCTTACTGCGAGTTTTTCCACATTGGCAGCAGCCGCGAACTGCTCTCCGGTTTCTCGGGACTATCGCGCACGGCGCAGGAGTACCGTTTCGTCAATGGCAGCGGCGCGTGCGTGGCGAACGGCGGAGAGATCGGGCGGACCTTTATTTTCAATTCGCGGATCGAGTGTCCGCTCAAAACCGGCAATGCGCTGATCGAGGCGGTCTATGCGGCCGCTTGTCCGGAACTGGTGTTGGCGGGTGAGAACATTCTGACGGGATTGCCGTCCGAGGCTTCGGTCGCGATACGGTTGCCGAAGGGGATCGGAGTGGTCTGTTTACCGGTTGGCAAAAACGGGTGGGCGGTGCTGGCCTACGGTCTGGACGACGATTTCAAAACGGCTTTCGGAGACGTGAAGCCCTGTCTTTTCCTGAATGCGCCGATTGAAAAGTGGATGGCTCGCAACGGGGTCAAAGCCTCGCGCCTGTGGCAGGGTGATGAAAAAGAGGGCTTGTGGCGTGCGCGTCTGTGGCGTGTGGGAGGGCTGAATGAGGTGTTGGCAGGCGCGATTTCGGTCGCGAATGGCGGAAGGGACGAAGGGCGGGGGCGACGCTACGGTATTGCGGAGTTATTGCCGCGGGTGAATCACGAGCGGCTGTTGGCGGTACGGCAGGAGATCCGCCGGCAGGTGAATCTGATGAGTGTCGCGGAACGGTTGTTGGGCGACGACACGCTGCCGTCCGCCACGGTGTGCGACGAGATCCGCAGTCAGGACGAGGCCGCGCTGGTGCTGAGGGAGCTTGTGGCGTTGCTGGAGGGCGAAGCGCTGCGCAAACCGTTGCTCAGAGCGCGTGTTTTACGGCTCATGGCGATGATCCTTGAAAAGGGCATCGCGAGTCATTCGTTCGGAGTAAAGACGCCTCAAGCCGATGCTTTTGCGGCTGTGGCCGAGGCCGTGGCGATGAGTTTCGAGCCGTGTGTGAAACCTCGTCCGGCCGCGATTTTGCATGATCAGGTGGTTTGGGTTACGACGCCGGTGCGTATCGACTTTGCGGGCGGCTGGTCGGATACGCCGCCGATCTGCACCGAAGTGGGCGGCACGGTGCTTAATGCGGCCGTGACGCTCAACGGCCTTTATCCGATACAGGTGATGGCCAAACTCAATACGCGCGGCTGCATCCGGCTGTCCAGCATCGATCTGGGTGAGCGTAAGGAGATTCGCTCAACGGAAGAGTTGCTCGATCATCATGACCCGCACGATTGGGCGGCGTTGGCCAAGGCGGCGCTGATTCTTGCCGGGATCGGGCCCTCGCGTGCGGAAGAGCCGCTTGGCGATTGGCTTAAGACCTTGGGCGGCGGTCTCGATTTGACGATTTTCTCGTCCTTGCCCAAAGGGTCGGGCATGGGTACGAGTTCAATCTTAGGCGCGGCGGTTATCGCTTGCCTTGACCGGGTTTTGGGGGGGACGTTCAATACGGATCGGCTGATCCGCATGACGTCGATTTTAGAGCAGCGGATGTGTACGGGGGGCGGTTGGCAGGATCAGGTGGGCGGTATCATGCCCGGCGTCAAGCTGATCCGGACTCAACCGGGATCAGACCAAACGGTCTCGTTGCGATGGACCGTCTTCGACATGACCGAGGGGAGCGCCCTGAAGCAACGCTGCCTGCTGTACTTCACGGGGCAGAAACGCATGGCGCGGAGCATTCTTCAAAACGTGGTATCGGGATATTTGGCGCGCGATCCGCAGATCTTGCGGATTGTGAAGGATCTCAAGGTCTCGGCATTGGAGACAAAAGAGGCCTTGGACGCGCAGGATCTCGCGGGGTTTGCCCGCGGAGTGGCCCGCTACTGGGAACTCAAGAAACGGATTGATCCTGGATCGACCAATGCGCCGATCGAGGCGCTGCTCGGGTCGGTCGAGAAGGAGACGATGGCGGCGCTGTTGCCGGGCGCGGGCGGTGGCGGCTTTATTTTCCTGATCGCAAAGAGCGCGGCGGCCGCAGAGCGTATCCGACGCGTGTTTGAGTCGCGCCCGCCCAACGCGCATGCGCGGTTCTTCGATTTCGATGTTGACCGGCAGGGCTTAAAGGTGACGGTGCTGTAGTTCCGAGATGTGGGGCGACGCGGCTCGACGCGTCTGAAAGACGATGCGCCTTTTCGGCTTCAATCCCTCATGCCGTATTTGCGGATAAGGCGTTGGAGGTAGGCGCGTTCGATGCCGGCCTCACGGGCTGAACGGGAGATGTTCTGTTTGTTGCGGGCGAGCAGGTCGTTCAGATAGGTCTTCTCAAACTCTTCGATCAGATCGTTCTTGGCGTCCTTGAAGGGTTTGTCGGTCACGAAATTGATTTCCGGCTCGTTGTTCTTCCGTCCCGCCCGCAGATTGCCGAGGCTGAGGAATGCGCTCAGGTCTACGGGACGGCGTTCGCTGTAGAAGGCGAGTTCGATCAAATTCCGCAGTTCGCGCACGTTGCCGGGCCATTCATGGCGTTTGAGCACGTCCATGGTCCGGTCGAAATCGGCGAGTTGCGTCAGAGCCTCTTCGCCGTGAAGATCGGTCAGAAAGCGTTTGACGAGCAGAGGAACGTCTTCGCGACGGCGACGGAGCGGGGGAAGCTCCAAGTGGACTACGGACAACCGGTAGTAGAGGTCCTCCCGAAAACGGTTTTCGTTGACCTCGTTGGCGAGGTTTCGGTTGGTCGCGGAGATGATGCGCACGTTGATCTTGCGGACTTTATTGCAGCCGACTCGTTTGATCTCGCGTTTTTCAAGCACGCGAAGGAGCTTGGGCTGCAGGTCGGGGGAAAGGTCGCCGATCTCGTCGAGAAAAACGGTGCCGCCGTCAGCCAGTTCAAAGGCGCCTTGGCGGTCGGCATTGGCACCGGTAAACGCGCCTTTGACATGTCCGAAGAGCTCGCTTTCGATCAATTCCTTCGAGATGGCGGCACAATCGATCACGATGAAAGGTTTGTCACGGCGGGCCGAGTGGTTATGGATCTCCTCCGCGAGGATCTCCTTGCCGGTGCCGGTCTCGCCCGTGATCATGACGGTGACGTCGGCGGGCGAATAGGTCTCGGCGATGTAGAAGATCCTCCGCATGGGGACGGACCGTCCCATCATGGCGCCGAAGGCCTCGTTTCGGGACAGGGGAATGTCGTTGGCGTCTTGGAGGGGGCAGAACACGATGCGGGTCTTGCCGAGATGGATTTCCGATCCCGGGGCGAGGTGGGCCGAGGAGACGCGGACGCCTTGGACGAGGGTTCCGTTGGTGCTGTCGAGATCGCGGATCAGATATCCGTTCTGGTCCACGACGATCTCGCAATGTCGCTTTGAGACGGTGGAATCATCGATCGTCAGGTCATTGTGCCGACCGGATCCGATGGTGAAGGTGTCGCGGTTGACAACGAACTCGCGGCCTTGGAGCGGGCCACTGATGACAAGGAGCTTTGTGCGGCGGACACGGAAAAGATTATCTTGATTTTCACCGTCGGCGAGAACGAGCGTCTCGGCCACGACGTCACTGGTTCGGTCTTCAGTCATAGTGCGTTCACTGTAACGCATGCCTACGCTTGTAGGCAATCTTAAAAGTGCGTGTTTTTTTCAAAAAGGTTTTTTCAGAATGGCCTTGCTCGCGCACTTTTTAACATGGTAAGATTTAAAAATCACGGCGTTGTATGCTCAGGACTTAAAACAGATAACGAAAAGCGCTTTGATTTGGACCGGAAAGAGAAAGAAATGCTCGGTTTTCGTTGCTTGAGGCGGCGGAGTGGGATAGTGAGAAAACGCATTGCGGTGACATGTCTTGTCATCGTGTCAATGGTTTTTATGGGTGTTGTGTGTGGCGGTTGTAAAAAACGCCAGTCTTCTCCAGTGCCTTCGGTGACGCCCGAGCTAGAGCGTGTCGTTACGAATCGGATGAATGATGTCGCCTATAGAGAGGCTTTGAAAAAGAACCGTATTCAGCAGGGGAAACAGGCGTCCGAGCTTTTCGAAGTGCGGAAGCAGATGCGGGTTTGCCGTGAGCGGATACAGGCGACGTTGCCGACGAATACGGATGCGGTTGCCCTGAAGGAAGCCTTAAATAAGGATGCCGAGTGGCGAGCGCTTGAAACTCGCGAAAAGACGTTGGTGGAAGCGGACAAACAGACGCGGGCTGCGGCGCGGGACTTGATCCGTTTACGGATTGAAGAGGAGGGCAGGGCTGTGGAGGCCGTTGCCCAAGGTCGGGCACGAGCGGTTGATGCTGAGGCACCTCGGAAATAACGCGTTACCCAACTGTAGACAAGCATGATTGACGGAGTGAACAGGAGAATTCGCATGAATACGAGCGGAATGAGGAATGTATTGAAGACACTGGCGTTCCCGGTGATGGTTTGCGGGCTGATGCTGGCGGGACCCGCTGTCCAGGCGCAAGTGGGCGATATCATGAGCATCACGAAGTATCCGTCAACCGGTTACACGGCCCCAATCACCGTGTCCGACCAGATTGTCGAGTTCCGGATCCGCTTGGTCAGCATGAACGGGACCAACTTCACGCGGGTGCATCCGTTGCTGTCAACCGTTGCCGCCGATCTTCTTTCTCCGTTCGAAATCAAAGTTTTGACCGGCAACGGAGAAAAGTATGCGCAGTTGGTCGGCATCAATAATGTGGATTCTTCCCGGACGGATTTGCGTTTCCAATATACGGTGCAGGCTGGCGATTTGGCGTTTCCCATGAAGATTTATGGTAATGCGGGGTCTGCAACGGAGGGCACGCCATATACCTTTAATGACAATCAATGGCGCATATATAATCCCGGCAACAACAGCGACGTCGTCTGGCGGTTCAGCACGATTACAGAGGGTACGGCTGATCCGACGTTGGCGAACGCGAATATCCGTCTCCGGACCATTAACTTCGAAACGGATGACTGGTCGGTTCAGGCCACGAAGACCATGGTGGCTTCCGTGGTGACGGATAGCGCGGTGAGCAATACGGTTTCATTTTATGTTTGGTCCGCAAACACCAATGTCGCCCAAATTGTGAATACGGCTTCACCGGCTTACATGGCGGCGGGAAGCACGGAATCGCTTTTCTATATCCGTGGCGTCGCGGAGGGCACGACCCAGATTTATCTGAGTTCTGAGGCGACGTTGACGGAAGGTTTGACGAACTATGTTACGAAGACCGTCACGGTGTCCGCCGCGCCGGCGCCGACCGTGAGCGTCTCTTTGCCCGGTATGGATATCGGGAATTCGTTGACCGTGATGGAGTCTGATTCGACAGTGAATTACCTGACGGTGAAGTTGTCGCATGCGTACACGACCGCTGATTTGTGGGTGCGGTTGGACATGAACGTGACGGGGAATGTGCGGTTTGATGCGTCTCCCAAATATGTGAAGATCGCGAAAGGCAACACGGAGTCTGCCGCCGTTCCGTATTGGGCGATTGACGGTACGACGGCAAGTTATCAGTCCGGGGTCGTGATTACGCCTTCCCCGACGAACGATGTTGCCGGTTATTATCAGAATCTTGAGTCCGCCACGGTCAAAGTTCTAAACGTTGTCCCCTCTCTGACGACTCCCACAACGAACGACGTGTTTCAGGCGAATCGCCAGATCGCCTTGCCTATCGAATGGGCCGCAACGGATGTGGTGCAGGCGGATACGACCAATAATCTGACGATCACATGGCAATTCGGTGACGGCACGATTGCGACCGTGACCACCGGTGCCCAAGGCGTCGTGACGCACACTTATTCGTCGACGGGAACCAAGAGTGTCAAGGCGACGGTCAAAGATAAGGATGGCGGCAGCACCTCGACGACCTTCAACGTCGTTGTGACGGAGGCCGCGCCGCGTCCGACCGTTCGGGTGGAGACGACGTTCGATACCTATGGTGAAACGAGCGATAAGAACTCGGGGCAGTTGCGTTTTGTTCTTTCTGAACCGTACACAGCCGGAAATGTTTACGTGCGGTTGGCGGTGGAACAAGCGGAAAGCAACCTGACTTTCGGCACACTCGGCCCCGTTCTGATTTCGAACAGCGGCACAAACTCGCCCTACATCAAGTTCAACATAGCCGATGGTACAGATATCAGTTCGGCAACCGGCATCGGATTAACGCCCGTGATCACGAATAACGATGCGGCGGCCTATTTTACGACGGAACAGCGTTGGGTTTGGGTGACCAATGTGGCACCTGTGGTAACGCGTTTGATGGATATCAGGGTCGATGCCCTCACCAATGTGGTCGCCGCTTCGGCAACTCTGTCAAAGACGTTCTCGTTTGAGGTGTCGGATGTTGATGCCGATCTGAATCCCGTCACTACGCGCTGGCTGTTCGGTGATGGCACCGGTGAATTCATCGCGACGGGCGTATCGAATCGGACGGG
>Ga0172378_10006188_pt1 | contig 11184 bp, 9 predicted proteins | sample GrowelOW332metaG_FD_119755 | JGI IMG/M metagenome (GOLD analysis project Ga0172378, IMG submission 119755) | Groundwater microbial communities from an aquifer near a municipal landfill in Southern Ontario, Canada - Pumphouse #3_1 metaG | ecosystem: Environmental > Aquatic > Deep subsurface >... | reverse complement strand
GAATATTAAGGATATACAATATAAATTAAATAGACGACCAAGAAAAACGTTAGAGTATGAACGACCATTTAAAATTTTTTATAATTTTGTAAATAAAAAAGTTGCATTTGGTAGTTGAATCTAGGTATAATCAATTTTAATGCTAAAATAATACTTTTTATTGGCTTTTTTTGTATTTTCGCATCAATTATATATAAAAAAGAAAGTTTTATATGATGTGTTATCTGTACTACATAATAATTAGTAATAAAAAATGAAAAAACTTATAATCATTATCTCCTTATTCATTTCATCTTGCAATACGAAGGATAATACAAATCCCCCTATTGTAAAAGTATTTGATGATATACTATACAAAAATGAAATTTCATCACACATTCCTAATAATAGTTCTAAAGATGATAGCATATTAATGGCAGAAACTTATATAAGAAATTGGATTTCTAAAAAGTTACTGCTTAATAAAGCTCTAAAGAACTTAGCACCTAATAGTGAAATTGAAAAGAAAGTTGAAGATTATAGAACTTCTTTATTAATTTATAATTATAAACAAAAGCAAATTCAAGAACACAAAAAATTTGAGATCACCGATGAAGAAATAGAAAATTATTATAAACTTCATTCCAATAATTTTACTCTTGCTACTCCCTTGGTTAAAGCCTCTATAGTTATCCTTCAAAAAAATGCTCCTAATTTAGATGATGTAAGAGAATGGATACATTCAGATAAGCCAGAGGATCATGATAAATTACTGGAATATTGTTATAGTAAAGCTATAAAATATGATAATTTTAATAATAAATGGATAGAGGCTAAATCTTTAGTAAATTTAATACCTGGGGATATTAGAGTAATAGAAAATGAAATCAAAAATTTAAAATACATAGAAAAAGAGGATGGGAATAATTTATACTTTGTTGTAATACACAATATAAAAATGGAACAAACTACTCCACCCATAGAATATGTAAAAAATGAGATTAAAATGATACTCAAAAATAAGAAGCAACTCAATTTTGAAAATGAATTAGAAAAACGTATAAATATTGAAGGAAGAAAAAAAAAGTACGTTAAGATGTACTAATTTCTATCATTAGTATTATTTTTGATAAAAATTCAGTAACTTAGCACACTGAAACATTATCAATATTTTTATTTCTATAAATAAAAAATAACACATTAACAATCAGATAATTAAAAAAATAACATCATATGAAAAGAATAGCACTTTTATTTGTTTTAACCTCTATTTTTGGAAATTTGTTTGCACAAGACAATGTTGTAGATAAAGTTGTGGCAGTTGTAGGAGATGAAATCATACTAAAATCAGATATAGAAAATATATTTCAACAGTCAGAGGGCTATAGAGGAACAATATCTTCGCATAACTATAAAACACAAATTTTAGAGCAACAATTAATGCAAAAATTATTGATAGCTCAAGCTAAAATTGATAGTGTTTCAGTATCAGAAAGTGAAATATTACAGACCATCAATGCAAGAATAGAACAAATGGTGGAGAGAATAGGTTCAAAAGAAAAATTGGAGAAGTATTTCAATAAAAATTTAGATGAAATTAAAGAAACTATGTGGGAACCCACAAAAAATAATATGTTATCTGAAAGGATGAAACAACAAATTGTTGAGAAAATACGTATTACTCCATCTGAAGTTAAACAATTTTATAAGAAATTAAACAAAGATAGTCTTCCAGAAGTTGGAGCTAAATATATTCTTCAAGAAATAGTTTTGAAACCAAAGATTTCAGATAAAGAAAAAGAAAGAATTATTAAAAAACTAAGAAGTTTCCGTAAACAAATATTAGATGGTGAATCTACTTTTAGAACATTAGCTGTACTATATTCTGAGGATGGTTCTGCTTTAAAAGGTGGAGAATTAGATTATACTGCCAAAACAGGATGGGATCCTGAATTTGCAAAAGCTGCTTTTAGTCTAAAACCTGGACAAATTTCTAAAATTGTTAAATCTGAATTTGGATATCATCTTATACAGATGATTGATAAAAAAGAAGGTAAAGCTAAAGTGCGACATATTATTTTAATACCTAAAGTAAATCCAGATGAAGAAAAAGCTGCCATTAACAGATTAGATTCTATTAGAACTTTTATTTTGAGTAATAAAATGACTTTTGAAGAAGCTGCTTTTTATTTTTCAACTGAAAAAAGTACTAAGAACAATGGAGGTATTATAGCAGATCCACGCAGTTCTGATATTAAATTACCTAAAACTAGTATTCGTAACCAAATGGCTCAAGTTGTAAATAATTTAAAAGAAGGAGAAATTTCAGAACCCTTTGCAGATATGAGTACAGGTATCAAGGAATATAAAATAGTTAAAATCAAAAGTTATTTTCCTTCTCATAAGGCAAATCTTGATGAAGATTGGATATATTTTGAAAATATGTTAAAACAACAAAAACAAAATGAGAAACTTCAGAAATGGGTTCTTGAAAAACAAGCTTCAACCTATATACATCTAGATAGTGAATATATGAATGCTAAATTTGAATTTAAAGGTTGGATAAAAGAATAATTTCACTTAATATAATTTAATATTGGCATGATAAATAGATATAAGACTTTAGTTATTTTTACATTATTCTGTTTCTTTTTTAATAAATCTTATACACAAGTTAATAAAAAGACAAAAAATGCTAAAATACAAATTATTCATGCAGACATAGCTAAACCAGGGATAAATAAGGAAAGCCCAAGTAGACTTATAGGAAATGTTGTATTATTACACAATGCCATTAGAATGACATGTGATAGTCTCCATCAATTTTCTGGAGAAAATAAGGTAGAAGCTTACGGAAATGTACACATAGTTCAGAATGATACCTTAAACCTTTGGGGTAACATGGTTAAATATGATGGAAATTCAAAAATTGCCAATGCCTATGGTGATGTTAAACTTAAGGATAAATCAATAGTGTTAACTACTGATGCATTAAAGTATGAAACAGATAAACGTATAGCATATTATAATACAGGAGGTACTATTATAGATGATGTGAATATCCTTAAAAGTCAATTAGGTCATTATTATTCTCTCAGAAATATAGCTTATTTTAAAAAGAATGTTACGGTTACAAACCCTAATTATGTTATGTATTCTGATACATTAACTTATAGTACTATTTCTAAAGTTATTCAAATAATTGGTCCGACTCAAATCGTAGGAGAAAACAGAACTCTATATTCAGAAAATGGATGGTATAATACTATTAGTTCGCATGCTGAGTTATATAAAAATAATAAACTTACCTATGATAATTTTAAAGTAAAAGCAGATACTATCACTATTGATAGTCTGACTAAAATTGCTGATTTACAAAAAAACATTGAAATTAGAGATACTGTAAACAATATTATAATAAATGGAGATGACGGTAGAGTACTAAAAAATAATAATTTAGGATACGTTACAAAGAAAGCAATGTTAACCCTTGTCGGTAAAGGAGATTCTATTTTCATTCATTCTGATACATTATCAGTACGTCAAGACTCTCTACAAAATAACATTATGAAAGCTTATTATAATGTTAAAATATTTAGTAAAGAACTTCAAGGACGATGTGATTCCATATCTTTTCCTGTTGCAGATTCCACTATTTTTATGCGTTACGAACCCATTCTATGGGCAAGTGGTAATCAAATGACCGCTACAGATGTAGATGTATATTTAAAGGATAACAAGATTAATAGATTTAAGCTAATAGAACAATCTATGATAGTAAATCCTATAGATAGTACACGTTATAAAGTTACAGACTCAACCATGTTTAATCAAATAAAGGGTCGTACTATTACGGGTTATATTGAAAATAACAACTTATATCAAATATATGTAGATGGTAATGGAGAAACCATATACTATCCCGATGAAAAAGGCATACCCTTTGCATTAACACATGTTACTAGTGCAAATATTCGTATAGACTTAAAGAATAAAAAAATTGATAAAATCACTTTTCTTTCTAAACCTGAAGGAACTATGAATCCAATTTTTATGGTCAAAAAATCAGAAAAATTCCTAGCTCATTTCAATTGGCATAAGGACAAAAAGATTTTAAAGAAATCAGATATTTTTAAACAAGATGTTATTGTTATAAGCGGAATAGATTCATTACTTCAAACCAATACAGATTCTTTAATTAATAAAAATACTGATAGAATAGCTCCAAAAGATAAACGGAATAAGTTTAAGGGAAAAACAACTCCTCCAAGAAAAGCTAAGTAGAATTATTCTCAACTAACTAAGTTTAACTATGGAGATATGACAATCTTAAAGGCTCTCATATTTTCATAGGTTTATGCTTTTAATAATAAATCAATCTACTGTTCCAAGGATAAGCCCTAAGATATTCGTAAGCTTGCTTTAAAGATTAGATTTGGAAATATTAATTTTTGCTCTAGATTGATATTCTTACATATAAATAGGTAACATATAATTATATGTTACCTATTTATTTTAATATTCAATATTGTAGAATGTGATATAAACTTAATCCTCCCCTTCAAAATATGTAGAATACTGAAAATCTACATCTCTAAAATCATCGTTGAAATACTCTCGTCCAACAATTTTTTCAGGAGATGTTCTATTTATTTTTCTAGTTATATATACTGACTTTCCATTAATTGACTCTCCATTGTATTTAACAGAAATTGCACTCAAAAAATATTTGTCATCTAACTTTTTATAATCCACTTTAACCGTTCTTTTAACGTCTTTAAGAACATTGTCATCCGAAGTGTAAAGATTTCTACCTTCTGGGTTATATCCTCCTTCAAAAGTTACTATTGCTCTAATTATAACATTATCTGTTAAATCTACATATAATTTTCCATAATACTTTGTAGCATAAACATCTCCTGTAAGTGAAAGAGAGGGTTTACTAAGTTCGAATCCTATTATTTGTACTTTATGATCATCGTAAAAAAGTTTACCTAAATCTGAAAGTTTATAAGAATCGATATTATCTATATCCAATACATTTCTAGTATTTCTTACTAAATCGTATGAAAGTAAATCATCTAGATAAACCATTCCTCTATTTTGAGCATCTTTAGAAAGAGATACAGGATTATAGACTTTATAACAGATAGAATTAAAATCTGTCAATACATCCTCTCTATTGTATCCCTTTGAATCGTATAGCATTACATAAGCTCTATTATTAATTAATGACTTACCCTTTACATTTATATTATTTTCCAAATAAGCCTTGTAATTTGAGCTTTTGCTAATATAATTTGTAGGAATATCTTTAACTACGTCTTTTATCATACGACGATATACTTGAATTTTTCCTAATACATTTACTTCTTCTATTTTATAGGATACAGGATCTAAAGAAATTGTAATGTATTCTTGCTTTGCAGCTTCAGCTATGGAAATTTCAAATGATTTGTAACCAACTGCAGTAGCCTTTATAATCATGTTATCAAAGTTGGAAGAGATCTTCAACTTAAATACTCCATTAATATCTGAGGCAACCCCCATTTTAGTATCCAAAATACCCAAATTTGCAAAAGCTATAGGCTCCTTAGTAGATGCATCTACAACTACTCCTTTTAATTCTAATACGTCTTGAGCATAACTTGTATTGATTAAGCAAAATATGGTTACAAATACCATTAAAACAAACTTCTTCATGTCAAACAATTAAATTAATTCATATTTTAATTTTGTAATATCCTTTGATAATACTATCTTTACTTCGTCAAAGGTAATGAAAATAAATTAAAACATATGAAGAAAAATAGTAAATATGTGATAGCACTATTAGTTATAACTACAACTATGATATCTTGTGTATCAAAGAAAAAATATGAGGATTTAATGCATAACAAGCTGGCTCTTGATAGAAATGTATTAATGTTGAAAAGAGAAAAACAAAATCTAATCCATGAATTTGAAGAAGCTAAAAAAACTTTTAATTCGCAGCTTTACAAACTCACTCAAAATAATGCTATTAAAGATAAAGAGCTAGATAAGATTAATTTAAAACTGAACAAAACTGATAAATATACTGCAGATCTTAAGAGTCAATTAGCAGAACTTCAGGACAGATCTAAATTATCTCAAAAATCATCCCAAGAACAATTTTCTACTTTGGAAAATAACTTGAAAAAGACAATGCAAGATAGAGATAATATCAGAAAAGAAATGTCTGAGATACAAAACAAACTAGATTGGGAAAATAGAAAGTTAAAAGATGAACTAGAGTTAAAAGAAAATAAAAATAAAACTCTTAAAGCGGAATATAATAAACTTTTTAATGAAATTTCTTTATTAAAGAAAAAATTAAGTAAATTGCAAATCACAAAAAGCAAAGGAGACTCTGAAATTAAAAAGTTAACTAATCAAGTTGAATTATTGAAAAAGGAGTTATTTAACAAATAATAAAGATAAAAAACACATTAGTCATGATTTATATTATTATTATTTCATCATTACTAGCAGTAGTATTAATTGTAGGTATTATATCCAAATTAACTAAATCGAAAAATGATTCTAAGGAGGACGAAGTTATTGAAATAGATTCAGAATGCTGTGGAACTTGTATCACTTGTGAAAAACAATTAAAGAAAGTAGATTCCGATATAGAATATTTCGAAGATGAAGAGTTAGATGAATTTAAGAATATTGAAGCAGACTCCTACCATGATGAACAAATAGAAGTTTTTAGAGATGTGCTTTATACTCTAAAAAAAGATGAAGTAAATGATTGGTTAATAAGCCTAAATAAAAGAAAAATTGCTCTTCCTAATATTCTTAAGCAAGAAGCAATAGATATACTAGCAGCCTAAGAACTAATATTAAAAATGTATATTAATAAGCTCTTGCATATACATAAACAATTTTAAACAAACGAATATGGAAACTAAAAATTTGGATGCCAGAGATAAGAAACTCATAGTAGTAATAGCTGTACTTTCAGTTATTCTAATAGTAGTTTTTGTCTTTTTTATGGTTGAGAGATCTAAAAACAAGAAAAATATTGCCGAATTTAATAGTGAAAAAATTATCTTAGAAGGAGAATTAGGTGAATTAAGCTCTAATTATGATGAATTAAAGACGGAAAATGATACTCTTAATGCAAAGATGATGGCTGAGAAACAGAGAGTTGATTCTTTATTATTTGAAATGAGGAAATTTAAAACTAATTCCTATGCCGAGTTAAATAGATATAAAAAACAAATTGGAAATCTAAAAGTCGTACTAAGAGATTATGTAATTCAAATAGATTCCCTTAATCAAATAAATCAAAAATTAATTGCCGAGAATAGTCAAGTCAAAAAACAGATGTCGTGGGTAAGAGAACGTAATACTAAACTTGAATCCGAAAGCAAGAAAATGAAGAAAGTTTTAGACATAGCTTCAGCTATTTCTGTAGAGAATTTTAGAATTTTTTGTATAAATAAAAAGGGAAGAGAAGTTAGATGGAAAAAATGTTATCAACTTAAGGCAGAATTTACAATTAGTGCTAATGTTACAGCCAAGAGAGGTAAGAGAATGATTTATTTGAGAATCTTGCAGGATAATGACAAAATACTTGCTTTTAGTAAAGATTCTTATTTTACCTATCAAAATAAAAAGTTATTGTATTCGGCCAAAAGACTTATATCATACGAGGGAGAAAAACTTGAGATGGCTATATTTTGGCCAAACGATGGTTCTTTAAGGAGTGGTAGTTATAAAGTTCAGCTATTTAGTGAAAATGAATTGATTGGAAGTGGTACTTTTGAATTAAACTGATTTTTAAATTAATACATTAAGAATATGAAAGATATTGAAATTGCAAGCCTGGTTAAAATTAAACCTATCGCAGAGATAGCAGAAAAATTGAATATTAATTCAGAAGTTCTAGAACAATATGGCAAGTATAAAGCTAAATTACCATTGAACTTAATAGACATGGACAAATTGCAGAAAAACAATTTGATTCTAGTTTCAGCAATATCTCCTACCCCTGCTGGAGAAGGTAAAACTACTGTATCTATTGGTCTTACAGAAGGTCTTAATCGTATAGGTAAAAAATGTTGTGTAGTACTTAGAGAGCCTTCTTTAGGTCCTGTATTTGGTATAAAAGGTGGAGCTACCGGTGGTGGTTATTCTCAAGTTATACCTATGGAAGACATTAACTTACACTTTACTGGTGATTTCAATGCTATTGAAAAGGCTCATAATCTACTATCTGCATTAATTGACAATAATATTCAGAACATGGAAGGTTCTTTAGGATTAGATCCTAGGACTGTAACTTGGAAAAGAGTAATGGATATGAATGACCGTTCCTTGAGACATATTATTGTAGGTCTTGGAGGTACAAATTCAGGTATCCCTCGTGAGACAGGTTTTGATATTACTGCTGCATCTGAAGTTATGGCTATACTTTGTTTAGCTGATGATTTTGACGATTTAAAGAAGAGATTAGGAAATATATTTATAGGTTATACTTTTGACAAAAAACCAGTCTATGCCCGTGATTTAAAGGCCAATGGAGCTATGGCTACCCTACTTAAGGATGCTATAAAACCTAATCTAGTTCAAACTCTAGATGGTAATCCTGCCATTATACATGGAGGTCCATTTGCAAACATTGCCCAAGGTACAAACTCTATAATAGCTACTAGAATGGGACTTTCTTTATCTGATTATGTAGTAACAGAGGCTGGATTCGGTTTTGACTTAGGTGCTGAAAAATTCTTCGATATTAAATGTGTTAAAGCAGGACTATCACCTAAAGCTGTTGTTCTTGTAGCAACTGCACGTGCTCTTAAATATCATGGAGGTGCAGACAAGAATAATTTAATGGTTGAAAATATAGAAGCCTTGAAGCAAGGTATAGAAAATATGGAAAAACATATTGAAAATATGAAACATTTTAATGTTTGTCCTATTGTGGCTATAAATAAATTTGCCACAGATACAGATGCTGAACTTAAATTAATTCAAGATAAGTGTAGTGAAATGGGAGTTCCTTCAGAAATAGCAGACGTTTGGGGAAAAGGAGCAGAAGGAGCCGAAAAACTTGCTAAGTTAACTGTTAAGGTTGTGGAAGCTTGTAAATCAGACTTTGCTCCTCTTTATGACTGGAATTGGGATATTAAGAAAAAAATATCAACTATTGCAAAACAAATATATGGAGCTTCAGCTGTTGATTATACAGCTCAGGCTAAAAAAGACCTTAAGAAAATTGATAATTTAGGTCTTAATCATGTTCCCGTTTGTATAGCTAAAACACAAAAATCCCTTTCTGATAATCCAAAATTATTAGGTCGTCCTAAGGATTTTGTAGTTACAGTCAGAAGTATAGAAGTAAATTCTGGAGCAGGATTTGTAGTGCCTATTACTGGTAATATTATGCGTATGCCAGGTTTACCTAAACATCCAGCATCTGAAGATATCGATATTAATAATGATGGAAAAATTAGTGGCTTATTCTAAAATAACTAAATATGAGAAGTGGATTACTAATTACATTAGCAGGATTATTTATAATCCTGCTAATTGATATTATAACTTATTTGTTTTTTAAAAAATCGATTAAGAGATATAAATTTGCAAAGTTCTGTTTTTGGGGCATTACAGCTCTAACGTTTATTGCAATTATATCTCTAAATGTGATAATGCCAAAATTAGAGGGACCCGAAATATATCCCCCCATTGAAGCTGTCATAGGGATAATATCTATTTTCTATGCTCCTAAAATATTTTTAGTTATATTTAAAATTATATCTAGTATAATAAGTATTTTCACCAAAACAGGAGCTATTATTGTAAATTATATATCTTTTTCCTTAACCATTTTATTACTATTTGCTATGATATATGGTTTTACTTTGGGAAGATATGATTATGTAATAAATAAGACAGAAATTAAATTAGTTAATCTTCCGAATTCGTTTAAAAATTTTAAAATTGTACAATTGTCAGATTTACACTTAGGTAGCGTAGGCTCCAATTATCCTGGAATAGCAAAACTTGTTGAAATGACAAATGCTCAAAATCCTGATTTAATTTTATTTACAGGTGACATGATTAATAATTTTGCATCTGAGATGGATAATTGGATAGATGTACTTAGTAAATTAAAAGCTAAATATGGCAAATATGCAATAACTGGTAATCATGATTATGGAGACTATTCAAGGTGGAAATCATTAGTAGATAAAAGAAAAAACATGCGTCAATATTATAAAAACATGAAGGATGCAGGTTTTATTATGCTTAATAATACTAATACAATTATAACTATTGGTAGGGATTCAATTTATTTAGCTGGAGTTGAGAATTGGGGTAAACCTCCATTTCCACAATATGGAAAATTAAATAAGGCTATTGAAGGATGTGATAAATTCACTATCTTAATGTCTCATGACCCATCTCAATGGAAAGCTCAAATTATAGGAAAAGATCTTCCTCTTACACTTTCAGGACATACTCATGCGATGCAAATGGGTATTAAAATTTTTGGATGGGAATGGAGTCCCGCAAGATATATTTATCCAGAATACGATGGACTTTACAAGAAAAATAATCAGTATCTTTATGTCTCCAGAGGTCAAGGTTATATAGGTCTACCTGGACGGATAGGTCTTAGACCAGAATTAACAGTGCTTGTTCTTAAATAATATCTTATTAAATAGAATACCACGAATTAAACATAGTTTAGCTCGTGGTATTTATCTATATTCTTCTTATATTTTATTTTATAGGTACCAGGAGAGGATTCTCTTCATTATCTACAACTTGTAGAAAAGATTTTAATAGATTTTCTTCACTACCTGAGACTATCTTTTTATCTTGAAAGCGATATAGAGTCTGACCTTTATCTGTCATAATCATTGCAGCATTAGAGTATGCAGAAAAAGCAAAATGAGGAGCATCTTTTTGTAACAGATCTCTACTAAATATAAATTTATTATGATCAATTCCCATCTGAGCTAGTAAAGTAGCTATAAGGTCATATTGTGCTCCAAGAACAGGTATTATAGTATCCTTAACAGCTAAAGCTCCTCCTGCTAAAATCATTGGTATATGATACATTCTGCTATCTTCCAAGTCCAAATTATTGATGGTAGGTGTTCCATGGTCCGAAATAAATACAAATAATGTATTATCCCATATCTCAGATTGCTTGCATTTTTC
>Ga0172378_10006185_pt1 | contig 11186 bp, 8 predicted proteins | sample GrowelOW332metaG_FD_119755 | JGI IMG/M metagenome (GOLD analysis project Ga0172378, IMG submission 119755) | Groundwater microbial communities from an aquifer near a municipal landfill in Southern Ontario, Canada - Pumphouse #3_1 metaG | ecosystem: Environmental > Aquatic > Deep subsurface >... | reverse complement strand
TAAATAAATCAGTATTAGAAGATAATGAATTGGAAATTGATCCATTTATTAATATAACTGATGCTGATGGAGATGAGCTTGAGGTTGTTTCTATAATAAGAACTAATAGTAATGGAGAAGCTGAGTCTATTAATTTTAGAGTAGATGAAACTACTGGAAAGTCACAAGTAATTGATCTTGAAAATGGTAATGTTCAATTAGTAACTTCTGACGATATTAATAGTGAAACAGGAAAATCTGAACATAAAGAAACTTTATTATATAAACCTAATGAAAATTACAATGGAAATGAAATATTCTCTTATGTAACTGGTGATGGAAACGGTGGAGAAGTTACAAGGCTTGTTAATATTAATGTTACTCCGGTTAATGATATTCCAGTTATAGATTCAAGTACTTTAGAAAAAGAAGAGAATATGATTATTGGAAGAGAAAATGAAAAAATACCAGAAAGTAGTTTTAAATATGCTGTTTATGATGTTGATACGCCTAGTGCTAATTTGACATGTATATATCCAACAAATGTTGAAAATTATGGCAAACTTATTGAAACTGGAAGTGATTCGTGGAAAGCTATCATTGGAAAACCTGAAGGTATTATATTAACAGAAAACTGTACATTAGCTGGAACTCCAAAAGATGGAACAGCTGGGAATTATTCAATACCATTCCAAGCTAGTGATGGCTTTGGATATTCCGATGTTTCACAAATGAGATTAAGTATAATGCCGAAAGTTGATATTCCTAATAATACAACAAATTATAATGAAAATAATGAAAATGATTCATTAAATGGTCAAGGACTTAATAATACTGTTACAACTGGTTTAGCGATTGCTGGTGGTGCTGCTTTAGTAGTTGGTGCTATTGCTGGTGGTGTTTGGTTGTATAAAAAGATTAGCGGCAAACAAGATAAAAGGACAGCACCAAGAGCGAAGAGTCTTTATCCAGTAAAAACCGATATTGAAATGAGACAGGTAACAGAAATGGAAGGTGTAACAACTACTGTAAATACAACTACTGTAGGCGAAGTAGAGATATATTCTGCCCCTTCCACAAGCTTTACAGATATGGTTTCAAAGCAAAAGGATGTCACTACTCGAAGTTCAAATTGTAGTTCATTTGGGTCTTTGTCAAGATAATTTTTGTTATACGGTATATAAAATTGAATTATTTGGTTATGTGAAAAATTTTTTCACAGAAGGTTTGTAAGAAAAATTGCGTTTTTGAAATATTTATATAAATTTTACATCAAAATTTTTTTAAAATTTATAGGTCGTTTTTATGTGTAAAATGTTGTTATTGTTTCTAATATTTTTTTCCATTTAAAAATATAAACTATTTAAATTTTATAGTTATTGTATTTATTATTTAAAAATATGTTTACTTTAATTTTCTTTATTGTTACAATAGCGTACTGTGAATATGATTCTTATTAAATAAAAAAGAGAAAGATGAATTTAAGAAATATAGCAATTATTGCCCATGTCGACCATGGTAAGACTACACTTGTTGATCAAATGCTGAGACAAAGTGGTACTTTTAGAAATAATGAAACAATTAGTGACAGAGTTATGGATAGTGGCGACCTAGAAAGGGAAAGGGGAATAACAATTCTTGCAAAAGTTACATCCATAGAATATAAAGATACTAGAATAAATATAGTTGATACTCCAGGACACGCTGATTTTGGTGGAGAAGTTGAGCGTATTTTGTCGATGGTTGATGGTGTTGTTTTGCTGGTAGATTCTGCTGAAGGACCATTACCACAGACTAAATTTGTATTATCAAAAGCTTTAAAATTGGGAATTAGACCAATAGTTCTAATAAATAAGATTGATAGACAGGATGCTAGACCTAATGAGGTTTTAAACGAAATTTTTGATTTATTTGTAAATTTGGGAGCTAATGATGAACAATTGGATTTTCCAGTTTTATATGCTGTTGGAAGGGAAGGTTGGTGTACTTCCGAATTAGATAAAAAAGAAGATAATTTGGATCAATTATTTAATTTAATAATAAGTCATTTTCCGGCTCCAAAAGTTGAAGATGATCCAAAGTTTAAATTTCTTGTAACAATATTAAGTGCTAATCCTTATGTTGGAAGACTTTTAACTGGTAAAATTCATAGTGGTTCTGTAAAAATAAACATGCCGGTTAAAGCACTTGATTTAAATGGAAATATTGTTGAAAAGGGAAAAGTAACAAAGATTCAAGCTTTTAGAGGTATAAAGAAGATTGATTTGGAAGAAGCTTTTGCTGGTGATATAGTTTCTATAGCTGGCTTAGCTAAAGCTTCAGTTTCTGACACTATTTGCGATATTGACAATGAAAATATTATTAAGGCTGATTCTATTGATCCACCTACAATGTCTATCACAATTGGTGTTAATTCTTCACCTTTAGCTGGACAAAGTGGTGATAAACTTACTTCAAGACTTATAAGAGATAGATTGTATGCTGAAGCTGAGACTAATGTTGCGATAAGAGTAAGAGATACTGAAAATACTGAAACTTTTGAGGTTAGTGGAAGAGGGGAACTACAATTAGGTGTTTTAATAGAAACAATGAGAAGAGAAGGCTTTGAACTTACAGTTGGAAGACCTAGAGTTATAATGAAGGAAGAAAATGGTAAGAAGTTAGAACCTATTGAGGAAGTTGTTGTAGATGTTGATGATGAATACAGTGGAGTTGTTGTCGATAAAATAAGTCAAAGAAAAGGTGAACTTAAAGAGATGAGGCCAACTGGTGCTGGTAAAACTAGACTTTTATTTTTGGTTCCTTCAAGGTGTTTAATAGGTTATCAAGGTGAATTTATGACTGATACCAGAGGTACTGGTATTTTAAATAGAATATTTGATAGCTATCAGCCATATAAAGGTGATCTTAACAGATCTAGAAGGGGTGTATTAATAAGTATGGATAAGGGTGATATTATTCCTTATGCTTTGTTTAATATACAAGATAGAGGAATTATTTTTGTTGAGCCAAAAGATCCTGCTTATGAGGGTATGATTGTCGGTGAGAATGCCAAAGATAATGATTTAGTTGTAAATGTACAAAGAACAAAACATTTGACTAATGTTAGATCTGTTGTTTCTGATGAACATATAGTTTTAGTTCCACCTTTAAAAATGACACTTGAGCAAATGATGACATATATTAATGATGATGAATGCGTTGAAGTTACTCCAGCGAAATTAAGGTTGAGAAAGAAATATTTATCAGCTGTAGAAAGAAAAAAACATTCAAGAGGACAGGTTGAGGAAGAATAATTATAATTTCTAAATAAATTGTATTTATTTTTGATTATGTTGGATGAAAGTCCAACATAATCTTTATATAGTGGGCTTATTGTGAAGAATTTTTCTCCAAGTTTTATTTAAACTTTAAAAAATTTTTATAATTTTGTCATTTTTTTTTGAGAATTATAAGATGCTTTTTTAGCATGAATGCTATTTTAGCTTTTATATAAATAATTGTAAATTATTTTGAAAAAATTTTATTTGAAAAAGTTCTAATATAATTTGAGAAATATTTCTCTTGATTTTTCTAGCTTTTGAAATAATTTAATTTCTGTTTGTTTAAAATTTTTTTGTGTTAAAAAAAAGAGTATTAATTGCATGTTATTCTGAATCGTCAAAAGAAAGATTAAAAACTATTCTTTCAGAGTATGGTTTTGTATCAGTTTTTATTAGATCATTTAAAGATATTGAGAAGATAAGTCTTGGCCAAGTTGCTCTAGCAATTGTTATTATTAAACATGGATTTGAATGTAGCGATCTAATTGTTATAACAGAACAAGATTTATTCGGAAGTAGGGTGATTAAGACTTCAAATGAAATTGATGATAAAAAAAATCTTGAAAAAATAATTAGAGAACAAAATAATATAAATATAGGTGATTTAGTTATACATAAAGAATATGGACTTGGCAGGTTCATTGATTTAGAGACAATAGATTTAGAAAATTTAAGAAATGATTATTTAAAAATTGTTTATGCAGATAATGCTAATATTTTTGTTCCAATTGAAGATTTTGATCTTATCACAAGGTATAGTGATTATAATCAAGATGTTGTTTTAGATAAACTTGGTTCTAGAATTTGGAATGAGAAAAAAAATAGAGTAAAAGAAAAACTTGAATTAATTGCTAAGGATTTAATTAAAATAGCTTCACTTAGAAGACTTGCAAAAGCACCAATATTAGCAGCTGATGAAAATGAATATAGAGAATTTTGTAGTAAATTTGAATATACAGAAACTGATGATCAGTTAAAAGCCATAAAAGATGTTGAAAATGATTTTAAAAAAGGAATCCCAGCTGATAGATTAATTTGTGGTGATGTTGGATTTGGAAAAACAGAAGTTGCATTAAGATCTGCCTTTATAGCTGCTAGTAGTGAAAAAAATCATGTGCAAGTTGCTATAATAACTCCGACTACTTTGTTGTGTAAACAACATTATTCCTTATTTAAAGAAAGATTTAAATATACCGGCTTGAATATCGCTACAATATCAAGATTAATAAGTAATGTTGAAAATAAAAAAGTTAAAGAAGAGCTCAAAGATGGAAATGTTGATATAATTATAGGAACTCATGCATTATTATCAGAAAGCGTAAAATTTAAAAATTTAGGTCTTGTTATAGTTGATGAAGAGCAAAGGTTTGGTGTAAAACAAAAAGAAAAGTTAAAAAATATAAGTTCAAATATTCATTTGATTACTTTATCAGCAACACCAATTCCTAGAACTTTGCAAATGTCTATGACTGGTATTCGTGATTTAAGCTTAATAACTACTCCTCCAGTTGATAGGCTAAATACTGATACATACGTTATGAAGTTTGATGAAATAATATTAAAAGAGGCTATAAAAAGAGAGCTTAGTAGAAATGGTAAAATAATTTTTGTTGTACCTAGAATTTCAGATATTCCAGAAGTTAAAATAAAATTAAATAGTATTTTGGACATTAATGATGAAAATAATCAAAATTATTATAAATCGGCAAATGGTCAAATGAATTCCAATGATCTTGATGAAATTATTAATGAATTTTATGATGGAAAATTTAGTATTTTACTTGCGACTACAATAGTTGAGAGTGGGTTAGATATTCCGAAGGCTAATACTATAATTATTTATAGAGCTGATAGATTTGGGCTTTCTGAGTTGTACCAATTAAGAGGAAGAGTTGGTAGAGGTAAGGAAAAGGCCTATGCATATTTAACAATAAAAGCCACAGATGTAATAACTGAGAATGCTAAAAAAAGATTAAAAGTTATAGAAAATATTCATGGACTTGGTGGCGGATTTACTATTGCTAGTAATGATATGGAAATTAGAGGTAGTGGTAATATAGTTGGGGAAGAACAATCTGGGCACATAAAAGATGTTGGTGCTGAACTATATAATCAATTACTTATTGAAGCTGTTGAAAAAATTAAAAAATCTGGTAGTTTTAGTAATAGAAATTTTGATTTTTCGCCAGAAATTAAATTAAATTTATCGACTGCAATAAACAAAAATTACATTAATGATATTGGTTTGAGATTAAGTTACTATAAAAAGCTTGCAAATATTAGTGATAATAAAGAAGAGGAAAATATTTTAATTGAATTAGAAAATAAATTTGGAAAAATTCCGCAAGAAATTTTTAATTTAATTAAAATTTCAAAAATAAAATTATTATGTAAAAAACTTGAGATAATAAAATTGGAAAAAATTGGAAATTTAATAAATATTAAATTTTTTGAAGATAATTTTAGGAATCCGGAATATTTAATGGACCTTATAAAAAATGAAAAAGCTAAAATGTTGAAGCAAAATATTTTAAGTTTTAATATTGGAGCTGATCCAACACTTGATAAATTAAATTCTATTTTATCTGACATGATTTTATCTATTGAAAAATAAGACTTTATAAAGATAAAAAATATTTATATTTTTACTTGACACTAGAGAAGTGTTATAATTTTTGAGTCTATTTTTTGTCAAGAATATTTTTTAAAATTAATTAAATTTTGTACTTTACTTATAAAAATTTAACTATGATAATCTGATCTTGGGAGAATTCGAATAATTTAATTATAGGGAGATTGTTATCCATTATATTTTATAATGGTTATTTAACAATTTGTATATTGGAATAGAAATGTTGGAATTTTCTAAAAATGATTTTTGGTTAAATATAAAAAATGTGCTCCAAGGTGAGTTTGGTATTGAGATTTATAATAGTTGGCTTTCCAAATTTAATTTTGTTTCATTTAATAATCAAAATTTAGTGATATCTGTTGAAACTCAATTTATTAAAGAATGGATTTCTAGAGAATTTTTAAATGGACAAAAAAGAAAAATAAATGGTCAATATGTAGTATTAAAAAAGGGTATTAAGGAAATTTTATTAGAAAGACTTAATATAAAAAGTGTTGAAATAATTGTTGATAAAAATTCAAAATCTGAATTCATTCAAGAATCTATTAATAATGTACACTCGATTTCTGAAAATGGAAATGTTTGTAATATAGGAACTGAACTTAATCAATTATATACATTTGAGAATTTTGTTATTGGAGAATCTAACAAATTAGCTATGTCTGTTGCTCAATCGATTATTAATGAGGAAAATTTGGGTTTTGATGTTAATCCATTTTTCATATATGGTGAAGTTGGTTTAGGGAAAACACATTTGATGCAAGCTATGGCTTGGGAATTTAAAAATAAATATAAAAATAAAAATGTAGTTTATTTATCTGCTGAAAAATTTATGTATTTATTTGTTCAGTCATTACAAAATAAAGATATAGAAACGTTTAAAAGTAAATTTAGAAATGTTGATGTGTTATTGATTGATGATCTTCAATTCATAGCTGGAAAAGAAGGAACTCAAAAGGAGTTTTTTTATACATTTAATGCTTTATTAAGTGATAATAAAAAGATAATTATGGCTTGTGATAAAGCTCCAGTTAATATGGAAAATATTGATAATCAATTAAAATCAAGAATGTCTAGTGGAATTGTTGTTGATATTTTGAAACCAGATTATGAGATGAGATATAAAATAGCAAAACAAAAAGCTGAGATTCTCGGATTAAAATGCAACGATGAAGTTTATGAATTTATAGCAACAAATATAATTACAACAAATAGGGACGTTGAAGGTGCAATAAAAAAGTTGTTAATTAACCAAAAATTTTTGAATCAAGAAATAACGATTGAAGTAGTGCAAAATGTTTTAAAGGATAATTTAATTGCTAATAAAAAATCCATAAATATCGATGCAATTCAACAAAAAACAGCTGATTATTTTAAAATCACAAAAGCAGAAATTCTTTCTGATAAGAGGGATAGAAAATTTTCATTACCTAGGCAGATTGCATTTTATTTATCGAAGATTTTGACAAAGAAAAGTTTTCCTGAAATAGGTAGAGAATTTGGAAATAAAAATCATGCAACTGTTATTTTTGCTTGTAATAAAATAACTAAAGAACTTGAAATTGATATTGAAATAGCTGAAGCTGTTGATAAAATTACAAAAATGCTGAAATAAATTAAAATTTTTACTAATTTAATTAAATGTAAAATAATAAATTCTTGAAAAAAAATAATTATATTATAACATCAAGAAGATTTAAATATTGAGGTATAAAATGGCAAAAATAAAAATATCACCATCTGTTTTATCTGCTGATTTTTCTAAAATTGGTGATGAAGCTAGAGCAATTGAGAACGCGGGAGCGGATTATGTCCATTTGGATGTTATGGATGGGCATTTTGTGCCAAATATATCATTTGGTTCTAAAATGATTAGAGATCTTAGAAAATGTGTTAAATTGCCATTTGATGTCCATTTAATGGTTGATAAACCTGAGGATTATATTGAGAAGGTTTCTGATGCTGGGGCGGATATTATAACAATTCAGTATGAGAGCACAATTCATTTGGATAGAACGATTTCATTAATAAAAAAATTTAAAAAGAAAGCTGGACTTGCGCTAAATCCAACAACGAGTGAGAACGTTTTAGAATATATAATTAATAAGTTAGATTTAATATTGGTTATGACTGTAAATCCTGGTTTTGGAGGACAAGATTTTATTCCGGAACAACTGGCCAAAATAGTGAAAATAAAGGAAATGATTGAAAAAACAAAGAAAGAAATAGAATTAGAAGTTGATGGTGGAATAAATGATATAATTGCCAAAGACGTAATTAAAGCCGGTGCTAATGTAGTTGTATCTGGCTCATATATATTTTCTAGTAGTAATTATAGAAATTCTATAGATTCTCTGAGAAAGGTTTAAGTATTTTAATGATAAGGCGTAGATAATATCTTGAAAATTTATAAGAAATATTTAATAAGCAACTTATTTAGACAGTTATTAGTTTCATTGGTGATTCTTGTTGCTATAATATGGAGTACGAGAATTATTAAATTTATGGATCTAGTTGTCTATGATGGAGCTGGTTTTACTAATTTTTTCAAATTAACACTATATATTTTACCTTCCTTAATTTTGGTAATTTTACCATTAAGTATGTTTCTTACAATTATTATAACTTATAATAGATTGATAGAAAATAGGGAAATTGTAATATTAAAAAATTGTGGAGTTAAAAAAATTCAATTATTAAATCCACTCTTGATCTTATCAGTTATTATTACCATTTTTTCCTTATTTTTAGGTACTTATTTATCTAATAAAAGTAATATGGCAATAAGAGAGATAAAGAGTGAAATTAAAAATAATTTATCAGTTAATATGATAAAGGTCGGGTCTTTTACAAATATAAAAAATTTAGTTATTTATGCTGACAAAAGAGATGATAAAAGGATTTATAATGTGATAATTTATAATCAAAAAAATGTGAATAAAGATATAAAAAAAACAAGTAGTAATACTTATAATTTAAAAACAGAAAAAGCTCAAATCAATAATTTTATAAATGATAATAAACAAGATAAAAAAGATGAAGATTTAAAAGAAAAAAATAAAGTTGACGGTAAAAAGAATAAAGTTAAAAATAATTTCTTGTTGCAAGCGGAGTATGCAACTGTAAAAAATAATATAGTTGAATTGTATAATGGCAATATTCAAAAATTTTTAAATAATACTGAAGATGAACCGGATGTTCTATTTTTTAAGAAATATAATGTGGATATAAATAGCTTTTTGGAAAGTAGTCCTAATATTGTATTAAATGTTGAAAGTCTCCCGACACTTGAAATAATTAATATTTTAAGGCATTATAAATTAAATGTAAAAAGTTCCACAGTAAGAAGTACTTTGGTTGCTGAATTAAATTATAGAATTGGCTTTCCATTCGTATCAATTATAATAGCTTTATTATGTGGTTCGATTATATTACAAGGCAGTTTTAATAGGCTTAGTAATTCAAGAACTTTAATAGAAACTTCAGCAGCTGGTGGTTTTGGATATATAATTTTACTTTGGCTGTTTCAGAGGGTTGAAAATCAAATTTCATTCATATATATTTTATATATAATTATATTAATATTAGTGTTATTTTCCTCATATTTGATAAAAGAGAAAAGGATTGTTTAATGATTAAAATGTGGCCACAAAAATTTTCAATTTATATAACAAAACAGATTTTAAAAAATTTTTTTGTTATATTTTTTGGATTATTTTTGTTATTTTTTGCTGTAGATTTTTTTGAAACGTCTAATGATTTAAAAAATACAAAAGATGCTATAAAAATATGTACTGAAGTGGTTTTATTTAGAATACCAGCATTGTTAGAAACGATTATTCATTTTGTCTTATTATTGTCGTCATTATTTGCATTTTATAGGCTCTCAAATAACAGTGAAATTGTTGTGATACGTTCAACTGGTAGATCGATACTCCAAATGATAAAATTTCCAATATTTATAGCTTTTTTGCTTGGCGTACTTACTATAATGGTATACAATCCAGTATCTTCTTATTTAAATACAAAATCAGAAAGATTAAAGAATATGTATTTGAAAGATGAAAAAGAAGACCTTTTAGCGCCAGTCAATGGTATATGGTTAAAACAAGATAATTTAGAAGATAATGGTGGAGAAATAATAATAAAGGCCTCAAAAGTTTATAAAGAACTTCTAATATTTCAAGACGTTTTATTGATTTATACAGACAATAATTATAATTTCTTAAAAAGAATAAATGCTAAAATGGCGAAACTGAATGATAATAAGACTTGGACGCTATCGAATTGTTATTTAATTCAAGAAGGTAAAAATCATGAATATGTTGATAAAATTATAGTTCCAACAAATTTAACAAGTGGTTTTATATCAAAAACAATAAAAAGTGATTATGATTCAATTTATAATGTATCATTTTGGAAACTAAAATCGTCGATAGATGATTTACAAGAATCTGGTTTTGATACACTTAGATTTAGAAATAGATTTTATTATCTTTTAACATTGCCATTTTTATTCTCTGTTATGATTATAGTGTCTGCTTATTTTGGAATAGTCAGTACTAGAAATGATAAAAAATATTTGTCAATTATAAAGGGAATAGCCGTTGGTTTTTTAATATTTATAAGTCATAATATGATAACAGAACTTGTTGATGCACAAAAATTGACACTATTTGACGGTTCAATATTTATTGTTATTATATTTTTAGCGATTTCAATAATAATGATAATGAAGAAAGATTTATTGAATAATTTTAAATTTTATGAAAAAAATAAATAAAGTATTTAAATTATTTTTTATTTATTTGATAAAATTATATCAAATAACTATTTCACCTTTCTATCCAACGCGATGTAATTTTAGGCCAACATGTTCAGAATATATGATAGAGGCAATTAGTATTCATGGAATTTTTAAGGGGATGTTTTTGGGTATAAAAAGAATTTTAAAATGTACACCAAATAGAGAGTTTACATTCGATCCAGTACCACCAAAAAAGCAATCATTAAAAAATAACTTGAAAAAATAAATACTTAAGATATCTTTATGGTGTACTTAATAACTTTGATAAGTAATATGGAAATTATTTCAACTATTTATATAATCGCATTTTTTATATTGAGTGTTATACTTTTGGTTTCAATAGTAGTTCTTAGAAATGAAAAAGATATAGATGATATTAACCAGAAAATTGATAGCAAAAAAAGTGCTAAAAATAAATAAATATTTCATATTTTTATTTTTCTAT
>Ga0172378_10006184_pt1 | contig 11187 bp, 11 predicted proteins | sample GrowelOW332metaG_FD_119755 | JGI IMG/M metagenome (GOLD analysis project Ga0172378, IMG submission 119755) | Groundwater microbial communities from an aquifer near a municipal landfill in Southern Ontario, Canada - Pumphouse #3_1 metaG | ecosystem: Environmental > Aquatic > Deep subsurface >... | reverse complement strand
TTTTTTGAATGGCTATAAACTTAGAAGATATAAAGAATGGATTTTTTACACCATATAAAAAATATTGGGTTGTGTTATTTTTAGTTTTAGCTTTTTGTTCAACAAAAAATTTAAGAAGCTATTACAATGACACTGATAAAATAACAGAGGGTTTGATAAAATCAGAATATGTTACAAATGCTATAATTATAAATGGTAATACATTATTAACTAGTAAGAGTGCTATTGATAATGCGTGCTCGCAATATAAGAATATGAAGACATATAATAGATTCTTGGCATTTGATAAAAATAATTTTTATGAAGTAATTCCGTTAGGTGGAAACTCAATTTATAATTTAATATTATTGAGAATAAAAGATACTGGACAAAAATTTCAAAAACATATAAATTTACAATTAGGTACTCAAGATAATGAAATCAATGATGGATATTATATACCGATAACTACAAATGGTTTTGGTAATTACGTATTTAAAAAAGCTCGATTAATTGGTTTTAGAGACAAAAATTATTTTTTATTACTTAAGAGTAAAATAAAAAATAAAAATTTAGAAGGTTTAGCAGTTTTTGACAAAAATTATTCTTTGCGAGGAATAATAAAAGAAAAAAATAGTAATTATGAAAGTAAAAGTAATAAAGATAATTTACTTAATTCCATGAATATTAAAAGATCATATTTAACAAATAGTTTAAATGATGTCAAAGAATATTTAGAAGCAAATGGAGTTGCTTATTATTCAGTCTCGAAAACAAACCTAAAATATAATAAAAATAATGTCCAAGATTCTATATTGAATATAGTTTGTATAAATAGAAACAAATAATATTTATGAACGGTTATTGCGTATTTTTAAAACAAGTATATTTTCGTAGAAAATTTATAAAAATGAATGATCTTGAAGAGTTATTTAAGGAAATTGGATTTCAGGATGCAAAAACAATTTTAGCAACTGGAAATGTAATTTTTAAATCTGAAAAGGTAGAATATGAAATATATTCGATTATAAAAGAAAATTTATTGAAACATTATTCCTTTGATATCGATATTTTTATAAAATCTTTTGAAGGGATTCGAGATATATTGATTAAAAATCCTTTTGAAATAAGGAAAGAATTTTATCTTCAAACATTTATTTGTAGTAATAATTTTCAAGAGATGCTTATAAAAGAATTTAATAAAATTGATCATCTAGAATTTGAGGAAGCTCTAGTTAAGGATAAAATTCTTTATTGGACTTATAAAAAGTGTAATAAAATTGATAGCCATTTTTTAAAATTGCTTTCAAAAGATAAATTAAAACACAATTTTACAATCAGAACTATTGGGAGCATACAAAAAATATGTAACAAAATAAGTCAATAGTTCACATTATATTTATTTTTATTAATAAATTTGTAATAATCAATATTTAGCTATCTAATTTAGAGCTTCAAGTTGATCTATCATATTATTTAATACATCCAAACCTTCTTGCCAAAATCTTGGGTCTTTTGGATTCAAGTTAAATGGTTTTAACAATTCAATATAATTTTTACTACTGCCAGCCTCAAGCAATGATATATATTTTTGTTCAAAACCTTTTGGATTTTTTTTATAAATCTCATATAATGAATTTACTAAACAATCACCGAATGCATAAGAATACACATAGAAAGGACTATGTATAAAGTGTGGAATATACATCCAATAATTTTTATATTCGTCATCAAATATAAAATTTTCATCACCTAGGCTTTCTTTTTGAACTTGTAGCCAAATTTGATTAAGTCTCTCAAGAGGAATTTCGCCATTTTTTCTTTCGTTGTGAACTACGGTTTCAAAATCTAAGAATGCAATTTGTCTGACAACTGTATTGATCATATCTTCAATTTTTCTTGCTAAAATAGCCTTTTTCTTCTCTGTATCTTGTTCTTGAGCCAATATTTTTTGAAATGCTAATTGTTCACCAAAAACGGATGCTGTTTCTGATAATGTTAATGAAGCTCCAGACATTAAGAGTCCTTGTTTAGCTGATAATGTTTGGTGTATTCCATGTCCAAGTTCGTGAGCTATAGTCATAACATCTCTGGACTTTCCTTGATAATTTAATAAGATATAAGGGTGGGCTGATGGGGTTGTCTGCATTGCATATGCTCCACCTGTTTTGCCTGGTCTTGTTGGTACATCTATCCAATTTTTGTCAAAAAATTCTTTTCCAATATTCGCCATTGCTGGAGAAAAATCAGAGTATGCTGATAATACTATATCTTCCGCGTCTTGCCATGAGTATATTTCATCATCATCAAACGGAAGTGGTGCATTTCTGTCATAGTAATGCAATTTTTGTTTACCTAGCATTTTTGCTTTCCAAGCATAATATCTATGAGCAGTATTTATATAATTTTTCTTAACTGTTTCTCTTAATGATTCAACAACTTGATCATCTATTTCATTACTTAAGTTCATTTCTGATATTGGAGTTTTAAAATTTCTCCATTTATCATCAACTTCCTTATCTTCTGCTAAAGTATTTGTGATGAATGCAAATAATTTTCCATTTTTACCAAGCGTTTCACCAAATATTTTTGATGTTTCTCTTCTTACATTTTCATCTTTGCTATTCATTAATTCAAGTATTTGTGATTGATTCAATTTTTTGCCATTGTAATCAAATTCCATGTTATCCATGGTTTCATCAAATAATCTTGACCAAGCATTTCTACTTGCAACGCTTTTGTCTAGCATTAATTTTTCTAAATTTTCATTTAATTGGTGATCTTTGAATAATCTTATTTTATCAATTACTGGTTTATATACTTTTAGAGATTTTGATTCAGCATACAGAGTTTTAATTCTTGAATTAGAAATTTTATTTATTTCTAAAGAAAAGAATATTAAGTTTGATGACAAATGGGTTAACGTTTCTGTAATTTTTTGATGGAATTTTATATTTTCGTCTAACGATAAATTTTCTGAATATTTCAAATAAGCATAGCAACTAAGTTTAGTCATTAGTTCGCTTATTTGTTCATATTTTATTATTGCATTGTATAAGTCTCTTCCATTTAATTTTGTGATTTTTCCTTTATATTTTTGAAAATCATTTATTTGTGATTCTATTTTTTTTAAATCTTCATTTATTTTTGGATCATTTATTGATGAATAAAGATCTGATAAATCCCAAGTTGGCATTTTACCTAAATTTTTTTCCATATTTTTTGCTCTCCTTATATTTTTCATTTCATTTCCCAAAGATTTTGCTTCTGAAATGTATTTACATTTATATCTGTTAACTATAACTAAAAGAATAATAGCAAAAATCAATGCTATAATGTAAATTAAATATTTTACTCTTGCATCTCGCTCCTTTTTGAAAAACATTTTTTGATTCATTGCTAATATTATATATTCAACTATAGATAATATTATATATTGATTTTGTTAATTCAAGAAAAATACTTCAAATTTTTTTATTATTATCCTTGTAATTTTTAATGCTATTATTATATAGAAGTTTGTTAAGTTAATAAAATTTTAAGAGGAGAATATGAAAATTAGACCTTTACAAGATAAAGTTTTGATAAAAAGAGAAGAAGCCGTTGAAAAAACTGCTGGTGGTATAATAATACCAGATACTTCAAAAGAAAAACCTTCAATAGGAACTGTTATTTCTGTTGGTCCTGGTGCTAGAAATGAAAAAGGTGATTTAATTCCAATGGTTTTAAAAAAAGGTGATAAAGTTTTATTTTCTAAATGGGGTGGAACTGAAATACCAAATAGTGGTGATTTAGTCATTTTAAAAGAAAGTGATGTTCTAGGTACAATTGAAGATTAATTTTATAAAATAATAATTAAAAAGAGAGGAAAATATGTCAGCAAAAGATGTAAAATTTGGAGCAAGTGCAAGACAGCAGATGCTTATAGGTGTTGATATTCTTGCTAATGCCGTAAAAACTACTTTAGGTCCAAAGGGAAGAAATGTTGTTATTGAAAAATCATTTGGCGGTCCTAGAATTACAAAAGATGGTGTTACAGTTGCTAAAGAAATTGAATTGAAAGATAAAATTCAAAATATTGGTGCACAGGCTATTAAAGAAGTTGCAAGTAAAACTAATGATATAGCTGGTGATGGTACAACAACTTCTACAGTGTTAGCACAAGCTATTTTTAGAGAAGGCGTTAAGTCTGTTGCAGCTGGTTTGAATCCTATGGATTTAAAAAGAGGTATTACAAAAGCTGTTGAAGCTACAGTTAATGAAGTTAAAAAATTTGCTAAGAAAATTAGTGAAAAAGACGAAATAGCTCAAGTTGGAACAATTTCAGCAAATGGCGATAAAGATATTGGTGAAAAAATTGCAGAAGCAATGAGTAAAGTTGGTGCAAATAGTCCGATTACTGTTGAAGAAGCAAAAGGATTGGATTTTGAAATTGAAGTTGTTGAAGGTATGAACTTTGATAGAGGTTATTTATCTCCATATTTTGCAACTAATATGGATAAAATGGTTTGTGAACTTGATGGACCTTATATTCTTTTAGTTGAAAAGAAAATTTCAAATTTACAATCAATTTTGAAAGTTCTAGAAGCTGTAGCTCAATCTGGACGACCATTGTTGATTGTTGCTGAAGATGTTGAGGGTGAGGCTTTGGCTGCTTTAGTTGTAAATAAATTGAGAGGTGGTTTAAAAGTTTGCGCTGTTAAAGCACCTGGCTTTGGTGATAGAAGAAAAGCAATGTTGGAAGATATTGCTATATTAACTAAGGGTCAGGTAATTTCTGAAGATTTAGGACAAAAGCTTGAGAATGTTGGAATTGAAGCATTGGGAAGCGCTAAAAGGGTTGTTATTACAAAAGATGATACTACTATAATTGATGGTTCTGGAGAAGCAAAAGATGTTGATGCTAGATGTAATCAAATTAAAAGTGAAATTAGTAATACAACATCAGAATATGACAAAGAAAAACTTCAAGAAAGGCTTGCTAAATTATCTGGCGGTGTAGCCATATTGAAAGTTGGTGGTGCAACTGAAATGGAAGTTAAAGAAAAGAAAGATAGAGTAGAAGATGCTTTATCAGCTACAAGAGCTGCTATTGAAGAAGGTATAGTAGCTGGTGGTGGCGCAACATATATTCATGCTTCAAAAGTTTTAAAAACTTTAAAGTATGATAATGAAGCACAAAAAGCTGGTATTGAAATTGTATTCAAAGCTTTGCAATCTCCTGCTAAACAAATTGCTGAAAATGCTGGATTAGATGGATCAGTTATTGCAAATAATATCATGATGAACAAAGAAGTGAATTATGGATTTGATGCTCAAAATGAAAAATATGGTGATATGATTCAATTTGGTATTGTTGATCCTGCTAAGGTTACAAGAATTGCTTTGGAGGGTGCTAGTTCAATTTCTGGATTGCTATTAACTTCTGAATGCGTAATTACAGATAGACCATCTGATGATAAATGCACTTGTGGATCGAATGGTGAGAGCGGAATGCCTGCTGGAATGGGTGGTGCTGGAATGGATAGCTTTATGTAAAGTTAATCTTTTAGTAAATTAAAATCCCATCAATTAAAATTGATGGGATTTTAATATTAGACTATTTACTTATTATATTTTTATTTATTTTTTTCTCTAATTTCTATTAATTTTTGAAAATAATTATTTGTATATTTAGTTTTTTGATATTTTTAATTTCATTATTTTTTTCTTATTAATATTATTATTTTCCATATTTAATTAATAGTTATTAAAATTAATGGTTAATAGTTAATTATATTTATTAAATATATTAGATATACCACGGATAAAATTAAAAATTTTAATAATTTATAGCAAATGAGATTTATTTCTAAAAATTTCTCAAAAAATTTACTTACAAAAAATTTAATATTATTAATTACCATTCTTAATTTTCTTGACTAAATAAAAATAAAATATTATTATGTACTGAGCTTATGGTACGTGTAGCTCAGTTGGTTAGAGTAGCGGGTTGTGATTCCGTTGGTCGTGGGTTCGAATCCCTCCTCGTACCCCAGGCAATAAGCCTCCGTGGTGGAATGGTAGACACGATAGACTCAAAATCTATTGTCGCGAGACGTGTCAGTTCAAGTCTGACCGGAGGTACCATTTGTTAAATTTCATTAATTTTTATCTAATTTCATTCTATAGGTTTTTTTATATTTAATGTGATAATGTGAATATTTTGCACTTCCATGTTTGTCGTAATTACCTTTATTATATAGACTAGAAAGCTTGGATTAACTATTATGAATAACATAGAAAATAATAATATTACAGTAAATGATATAATTAGAATAAGAAAAATAATAAATTTAACCGTTAATATTTTAGAGGATAATATTGACTATTTTTCCAAAGAGAATAACGGTTGTGTTAAAAATAAAGAGTTGATCGATTTTTTAATTGGGAAAAAAGAAAGTGTCGTTTCTATAATAACAAAATTGACGAATTTAATCATAAAGTTGATTCCATTAGAGGAAAAAATTGATTATTCAAAAAATATTGAAAGTGAAAAATTAAGTGATGAAGATATGGAAATATTAGAAAAATACATTGATAAATGTAGTTTTTTATTTAATCAAAAATGATGAATTAATTATACTTTCTAAGAACATCAATAAAATTTCTTTATTTTATTAAAATAGTGTTTATTATTTACACTAGAGTCTACATTTTTAAAATTATGTTTAAAAAAATATTTGTTCTGTTTTTTTTACTATTTTCGATTAATTCATATGCTGAATCAATAAATAACCCTGGTGAAACTTTGCAAAAAATTGATAATCCTGCATATTTTGTTGGCGATATAAAAGTTAATAAAACGGATATAGATGCTACAAAAGCTAGGGAAAAGGCTATTTTTGATGGCCAGAGACAAGCATTTAATATAATATTGAGTAGAATGGGAATAAACCAAAGTAATAGCTTTTTAGTGAACGACAATGAAGTTTCCCAGGCATTAAGTTCAATGCAAATTAATAATGAAAAGGTATCAGAAAATTCTTATTCGGCGACTTTATTTATGGAATTTAATCCTGATTATATGAAATATATTCTTGATAAATATAATATTGGAAAATTTACTGGTACCGTTAATAGCTATTTAATTATACCAATTTTAAATGAAAATAATAATACTTTTATATGGGGTAAAAGTAATAGATGGCTTGATGCATTTAAAACGAATTTATCTTCTCAAAAGAATATTGTTTTGGTTAATAGTAATCAAACGACAAAAGACTCTTTTGATATAAAAAATATCAATAATCCAAATTTTTCAAATTTTAAAAATATAGCGAGAAGTTATAATGTTAATAATATAGTTTTGGTTAATACTGATTTGAATAAGGATTACTCAATAATATCTACAAAAATATTTGTATTGAATAAAGATGAAACAAGGAAAGCTTCATTAAATTATCAAATAATTAACAAAAAAAATGTTAATAAAGATTTTTCCAATGCCTCTTTAAAAATAATAGCTTATCTGAATAAACTAGATAATAACCAGAAACAGTTAAATGTTGATTCATCTAATAATGAATTTACTAGAGTTTTTATTACTATTTCATCAATAGAGGAAATTGCTGATTCAGAAAATGTATTAAAAAATAATAAAAATGTAGTTGAATTTGTTTTAAATTCATTAACAAAAGAAATGGTTACATATGATGTCAAAATTTATAATAATGATTTAGATAATTTTATCTCATCTTTAGAAAGTGCTGGTGTTGTTGCGCAGAGAAAAGATGATGGAATTTATATATATTTTAAGTAAAATATGGAAAAAAGTATACAAAAAAAAACAACCTTTATAATTGCTGGAATTGGAATTTTATATTTTCTATTTTTAGTAAGAGGAATATTGTTACCATTTATTTTAAGTATCTTTATTGCTTATTTATTTCATAATTTAAATAATAAACTTGAAAGAGTTTTAAAAAGTAGAAATTTTTCAACAATTGTGATTATTTTAATTTTTTATACATTAATTATATTATCTTTTGTATTTATAATTCCTATTTTTTCAAATCAATTAGTTAATTTGTTTGATGATTTACAACTATTTGTCAAAAATAAAGATAGTATAATATATGACAGTTTATCTAGGGTTATGGAATTTTTGAAAATTAAGGATAGTTCCAGTATAAAGTTATATATATTAGAACATAATACTGAATTTGCTTCATATTTTTTAAGTTTTTTTAATAACATTATATCAAAGTCAATTAGTGCAATTAGTTTCATATCTATATTAATAATAACGCCTATAACCTCTTTTTATTTCTTAAAAGAATGGAATAATATAGTTCAAACTATAGATAATTATGTACCGCAAAATTTTTCTGAAAAATTTAACAAGGTATTTAATGAAATTGACAAAACGTTGTCTGGTTGTTTAAAAGGGCAGTTAATTGTCTGTTTTATTCTTGGTATATTATATGGAACATCTTTATTCGCTATTGGATTAAAATATGGATTTTTAATAGGGTTCTTAACTGGTTTAGCAAATTTTATTCCATATTTTGGTATGATTATCGGATGTACAATTGCCTTTGCTACTGTTTTATACCAATTTGGTTTTAATCTTATATATTTGTGTTTAGTCGCTGGAGTTTTTATAATTGGACAAATATTTGAAAGCAATGTTCTTACACCGAATTTAGTTGGTAGTAAAGTTAATCTTCATCCAATGTGGATAATATTTGCTATTTTTTGTGGTGGTTCATTATTTGGCTTTTGGGGACTTTTATTTGCTATTCCTGTAGCTGGAATTCTTGGAGTTTTAGTTAGATTTTATTTAAACAATAAAAATATTATTAAAAATGATTTTAAATAAAAAAATAGATAAAAGAAGATCAATAGGTTTAACTTCAAAAGAAGTTGGTCTTGAAAGCTATATATTGAGATACTGGGAAAAAGAATTTCCGCAAATAAAACCAGATGTTGGCAAAGGTGGTAGAAGATATTATTTTGATAAGGATATTGAGAATATTTTTAAAATTAAGTATTTTTTACATGATGCTGGATATACAGTAAAAGGATTAAAGAATTTACTGCTGAATAATAAAGGCCTTTTAAAAATGAGTTTAGAAGATATTAAAAGGATGTCTAAAATAGTTGATTCAAATGATATAGATGAAAGCAATATTACGGAAAATATAAATAAATTAATTTCAGTTCAGTCAAAATTAAAAAATATTGTGGATAAATTAGGAAAATTTTCATTTTAATAATTTATTAAATATTTGAATTAATATCTTGAAATATATCTACAGAGCATAAAAAGATTTTGACAAAATATTTCGCTTTTTCATGAATGAAATATTTTTAAATGTTTATATAATAAATTTAATATAGATTATTTTTCAATATATTCATCTTTAAATATAATTTTTACAATCTCATTAATTTGCATCCAGAAAATAGACCATAGCCATATTATTACCACCCAAATTAACGGTAATTTTACTGGCATAAAGATTCCCGTTAAAGCTAATATTGTCGCTAAACCTTGTGTTATAAATATTGAATAAATTATAATTTTACTAGGTAAAAATTTATACCATCTTCTTTTAGTATGAGTTACAAAAATTAGCAAATGTCCAGATACCGTTAATTTTAAGAAAAATGTCGTTTGAACCATTTCCCAAGTAAAGCCTAGATAATATAGGCATATTGCATATAGTAGCATACTGTTTAATACTCCAATTAATCCAAATCCACAGCTCATTATAAATCTCTTCTTTGCATCTATTTCAGTTGGTCTTTTTGCACTTTCAGTTTTATCAAAGGCTAGCGAAATAATTGGTAAATCATTTAATATTGCGATTAAAATTAATTGTATTGGAGTTAATGGAAAAACCCCTTTCAAAATTCCTAAAATTGTAATTGTAACAATTAGTCTGAAACTTTCAGATATTCTATACATTGAATATCCATATAAACGCTGAAATATTTTTCTGCTTTCTATAATTGCATCTTTAATGATGGAAATTCCATTTGAAGAAAGTACAATATCAGCTGTTGATTTTAAAGCTGGCACAGCATTTTGTACTGCTATTCCCACATCCGCCGTCATTAGTGCTGGTAAATCATTTATTCCATCACCATTGGACGCTACTGTAAAATATTTTTGAGCTTGTTTTATAATTTCCGCTTTATCTCCTGGTGATGTTTCGGAAAAAGCCGCCGTATTTAATAATGTTTTTTTATCTAGTGAGTTCGGTTCAATTTCACCATCTTTTCTAATAAGCGTTCTTTCATTGTTTAGTATTCCAGTTTTAATTGCAACCTCTCTAGCAATTGCCTCATGATCTCCTGTAACTATTGAAATATTAATCCCATTTTGTTTTAAAAACTTTACTGTTTCTTTTGCATCATTACGTATTTCATCTGATAAAGCCAAAATACCAACAAGTTTCATATTAGCTTCTTCAACTTTTGCAATAGGATTTTCCGATTTTATTATTGAAACTGCAACTGTTCTATATCCACTTTCAGCTAGTTTAGTTACATCATTGTCGTATTCTTCACTTAATTTTTCATTATTTTCACATAAACTTTTTATAACTTGTGGTGCACCTAATGATATTACTATATCATTTTTATCGTCATTTACTAAAATAGTCGCCCTTTTTCTTTCAGAATTAGCAGGTATAAATCCCTTTACATTTTTTATGCTGTTAAAATTTTTTCCTTTTATATAATTTAGTATTCCTTCATTAATAGAACTATCGTCATCTGCTAAAGCAATAGTAACCGCATAAAGCATTAAATCATCTTGTGAAAAATTATTATAAGTTCTAATACTCTGTATAGTTATCTTATTTTTTGTTAAAGTTCCTGTCTTATCACTTAAAATAAAGTTAACATTTGACAGATCTTCAAGAGCAGATATTCTTCTAACAATGACCTTTTTTTTGGCTAGTTCAACGATATACCAAGCATCGTGATTAGTGTTGTGACCGTAGGCATACTCACGGGGATTCCAGCTATTAGCAAGCTCAAATCAAGAACCAAAGTCTTAGCAAAACTAGTATGATTTAATATTAATACAGTTGTTAAAATAATAATTGCTATAAAACTAGCAATTGACAAAAATTTTGATATTAAGAGTATATCCTTTTCCAATGCACTTTTTTTATTTGATTTTTCAACAGAGAATAAAGTTTTTCCAAAATA
>Ga0172378_10006183_pt1 | contig 11187 bp, 9 predicted proteins | sample GrowelOW332metaG_FD_119755 | JGI IMG/M metagenome (GOLD analysis project Ga0172378, IMG submission 119755) | Groundwater microbial communities from an aquifer near a municipal landfill in Southern Ontario, Canada - Pumphouse #3_1 metaG | ecosystem: Environmental > Aquatic > Deep subsurface >... | reverse complement strand
AACGAAGATGCTCGATCAGATAATCGCCACCTTCGGGGTAATAAACAGAACTTTGCATTTGTTCTGCCTCTAACATTATTTGCTCTTCAAAAAGAGATTTCAGAACAATAGCCCCTGCGCCGGCATCTTCCAGTTTTCTATTCTTTTCGGCACTATCAGTTAATCCGGAACTACTTATAATAATAGGATTCTTTAAATGTAATCCAGCGAAAGTTGTTTTTAAATCGGCCATAATAGTAGACTTTAATAATTTCTTTCTCCGAAGATTTTGCTCCCTACTCGAACCAATGTACTTCCCTGTACTATTGCTTCCTTATAGTCGTGAGACATGCCCATGGACAATTCACAAAACTGTGGGTCCTGAGCGAAGAACTCTTCTTTTATTTCTTTGAAGAAATTATTTAAAGAACAAAATTCTTCAGCTATTTGTTTTGAAGAATCTGTATTTGTTGCCATCCCCATTAACCCTTCCAAATGAATATTAGTAAGATCTTTCCATTCGCCGGATGCCAGCAGATCTCTACATTCATCAAAACTAAAACCGAATTTCGTTTCTTCCTGTGCTATATGAATTTGCAATAAACATGGCACTACTCTGCCTGTTTTAGCCGCATACTTATTTATCTCTATCAATAATTTGAAGGAATCAACGCCATGAATCATAGCCACATAAGGAATCATGTATTTTATTTTATTGGTCTGCAAATGTCCGATAAAATGCCATTCAATATCTCTTGGAAGTGATTCATATTTATCGGTCATTTCCTCCACTTTGCTTTCTCCGAATACCCGTTGCCCGGCTTCGTAAGCTTCAAGAATAGCCTCGTTCGGATTAAACTTTGATACGGCTACCAAGCGGACTCCTTCTGGTATTTCAGAAAGAATATGCTGTAAGTTGCTCTTTATACCCATCTTCTTATTCCTTTCCTGCGTCTGGAAATTCAGGTTTGTCATTTGGCTCCGTACTATAAGGATATACATCCATAATTGAGGTTTCCGCAACTGATGCGATTACGTAATCCGCCATGGTTCCTTTCATCCCTTCATCCAGACTCTTTACTGCCTCGCGAAGGTCATTAGCCTGAACCAGTACCTGAGAAGATACTTTTTTCTCTGCTCCACTCTTTTCATCTAAGGTAATGAAGAGTAATTTGCATTTGTACCAACGGTCTCCTGTTTCGTTTTCAAAGAGCTCGCTATAGTTGGCTCTTTTAATATCGGCAACAGTAAATTCGCCTGAGATAAATGGAGCCATCTCTTCAATAATGCGGGCTTCGGCTTCAGTAAAACTAAGTGCATCGACCAAATAAGGTTCAGTTACCTTTTTATTCATTCCGTTTTCCGCTACTTTTTCGTAACGGATTTTGCATTCAAACCACGTGTGCATCATATAAATATTTCTTTTTTAATCTTTAAATCACGAGCAAAGATACTTGTTTTTTCTTTTAGTTTAAGCTCATAATTCACAAAAATGAAATAAAAAGTGTACATAAAAGGCCGTAAATTAGCAAAGAAAAGACTCTGATTAGAAAAATAAAGATAAGAGAAAAAGATTATTATATATTTGAGAGATAATTTGTTGTACACAAAACACCAGTATATGGAGAGAAAAATAATATCGGTTTGTATTACATTTCTTATTCTTATAATATTGATAACCGGATGCTCGAAAGAAGATGAAGAACCTCCCGTTTCTGTATCATATACTGTACTTATTTATATGGCAGCAGATAATTCCATGACAACAGAGGTGGATTATACGCTGGAACAACTTAAAGAGGGAATGGCAAAGTCAGGTGGAACAGCCGTTGTTTATCTGGATACACAAGATGAGGTGCCGAGGCTGTTTAAGCTGACAAATGAAGGTGAAGAGGTACTTTTGAAAACTTACGGAGAAGAGAATTCAGCCAGTGCGGCAACTTTGAATCAGGTGATAGAAGACTGTAAAGAACTGGTTCCGGCCGGGCAATTCGGACTTGTACTCTGGAGTCATGCCAATGGTTGGTTACCTTCTGATTATTCATTCTTAACAAAATCTGCCCGAACAAGCAGTAATACCTTTCCACGTACCCGCTATCTGGGGATGGATGAACATCCCGGAGATGGAACAAGCCGGACAGCTATGATGGATGTTGCGGAAATGGCAGAAGTTCTGCCGGAAAATATGGCTGAGTTTGTTTTATTTGATGTTTGTCTGATGGCTAATGTGGAATCTCTTTATCAATTGCGACACATCTGTAAGTATATGATTGCTTCTCCAACCGAGGTGCTTGCCGAAGCAGATTATGATGCTTCGGGGATGCCTTATAGTAAGGTGTTGCCTTTTCTTTTTGAAGGTGAAGACGGCCTGAAGAAGGCATGTCAGGCTTATTATAATCACTACAAAAATAAATCGGGAATTCTCCGGTCGGCTACAATCTCACTGACTGATGCCGATGAGTTGGAAGCTTTTTATAATGTTACGGCCCGGTTATTAAGTGGAAAATTAGAAAAAGCCAGACAGCTGGATGTTACTCAATTGCAGGTGTACCACACAGATAATGTGCCTCAGGTATTCTTTGATTCAGGTGATGTGGTAAAGAATCTTTGTACAACCGATGAATATCAGGTTTTTAAAACTCAACTGAACAAAACGGTATTGTATAAGGCTGCAACGGATAAATTTGTGAATCTGGAAATTGATCAAAGTCACTTCAGTGGATTAAGTATGTATGTGCCGCTCACTAAATGGACTGAATATCCTGAATATATCTATTATTTTGCCACAATGGAGTGGAGCAAAGTATATGATTAATTAAGTTGTTCCAGAATATACATAGCTATGATTAATGTGTAAGAATCCTGCGGATATTGAATCATCACTTTTTTACGTAAATAAGAGAGTGCCCAGTTGTATCTTTCATGCACGGTGCTCTCGCTCAGACCGAGCATGGTTGCAGTCTCTTTTTCAGAATATCCCTTTTTCCACCGGTTCACAAATATTTGTTGTGTAATCAGTGGCATTGACTGGATAGTTATATCCATCATTTCATATATTTCCTTAGCAGCCAGTTCCTCAATCACATGGGTATATGTCAGCTCTTTTGTAACCTGCTCCAGTAAATTTTCATCCTCTTCACTCAGTGTCCGCGCATCGGCAGAACACAGATAATCAGACATACGCGACGTGAAATATTTATAAAGGTATTTTTTTGCCGAACCGTCCGGATCTGTTTTAATAGACCCGGGACTTTTCCAGACAATCATCCAGAAGTTCTGCATGATGTCATTGGTCATTTCTTTATTATTTGTGCGGGAATAGGCCAGACTGTAAAACAAACGCCTGTATCTTTCATAAAACAGATTAAAAGCAGTTTTATCTTTTCCGGCAATTTCTTCCAGCAATTTCTTATCGGATATCTGCATACCTATCTTTTTTAGTTCTGACAAAGAAAGGTCTATGTTATTACATTGCTATGACATTAATAATAATTTATCTAACTCAGATTGATTTAAAATTATGCAAAAAAGTGCAACAGATAAGAAATGTTTTCTTAATGAATCTGAAAAGAAAATCGGAGGACTCATTTCGTTTTATTAATAGAGGGAAATGAAGATATTTAAATATCAACTTTATAAAACATCGATAATAAGTATGGATCAAAATCTAAAAAAAAGACTGCTGAAGGAAGAATCATCGTTAATGGAAAGAATCAGATTACAACTCATGAGCGAGCTTTTTCATCGTTACTTAAATGGAGAGGCTACCGAACGCGAGAAAAAGATCGTAGAGAGATTTGATATGGAATCGTATTGGGGGAAATGCATTACTAAGTCTGATGATAAGCTGATAGACGAAGGCTGTGAAGAGGTGTGGAAACTGGTGATGGCTCAGATTCTTTGGGAGGAACAGGAATCTGAAAAGAACAAGGTAAAGCGAATTCTTCCCATGCGCATTATATCAAGATTTGCCGCCATAGCCGCCATGGTTGCTATTCTTTTTTATGGAGGATATATAGCTCTTAATAGTAAGAAAGAGATATATACTACGGAAAACAGAGCAATGGCACAAATGGCTTTTCAAACGAATGGTGATGAGGTGAAAGAGTTTGTATTGCCTGATGGATCGGTCATTCATCTGAACCGTGGCAGTAAGCTTAGTTACGACAAAAAGTCGTTTGATAAAACAAAACGTGATGTGTGGCTGGAAGAGGGAGAAGCCTTCTTTGAAGTAACCAGAAATGTAAAGAAGCCGTTTACTGTGCATTCGGGCGGACTGGCAACCATCGTAAAGGGAACATCCTTTAATATTAAAGCTTACCGTGAACTTGGTGAGAATGTGGTTTCTGTACGTAGCGGCAGAGTAGAGGTTACTGATTGTGATAAAAAGATTATCGGGGTGTTGACGAAAGACCGGCAACTGACATATAATATTACAAAGAATAGTTATGAAACCAATGATATGGACTGGGAAAATGCCGCCGGATGGATGGAAGGCAAACTGATGTTGTGCAATGCCAATACAAAAGAATTGCAATTAAGGATCAGGCAATATTTCGGATTGGAACTGGATGTAAGAAATCATGCGTTGGACGGAGTTTTGTTTAACTCTTCGTTCAACAAGGGGGTTGGTCTGAAAGATGTTTTAGAAAGAATTAGTGTGCTGTATAGTGTCAACTATGAGATAAAAGAAAATAGAGTGATAATAAATTAAATTAATGGATTGCTAAAATGAAAAAGATTATTAGAAAAAGAAAAAGTTTATGGGCTATTGCGCTGACCGCAGTATTATTACTGTATCCATTTTATGAAATGGATGGACAAGTCATTAGTCACAGTTATCCGCAGGAAACACTGATAGCCCGGATTAACAAAATTATTAAAAACACGCACAGAGATATTACATTCGACTCGGGTTTACTTGGAAATGTACTTGTTCCTACTTTAAAAATTCAGGAAAACTCTTTGGAACAAGTACTGGCAAAGACTTTGAGCTCTACAGAGTTTACATATAAAAAGATGCCGGACAATTCGTTTGTCATTGTAAAAGGAAAGAATACTGAAAAAGATGTGGCAGGCACTCCCTTTGCCAGCGGCCGTGGCACATTAAAAGGAACGGTGCTGGATAGCAAGGGAGTGCCCATCGTCGGGGCCACGGTGCGTGTACCGGGCAGCGACAAAGGAACGATAACCGATTTGGATGGAAAATTCAGGTTACAGTTACAAAGCGGAGTGGTTTCGGTAGAGGTGAGCTATCTTTCTTACCAGACAATGCAGATAAAAGATATCAAAATTGCTCCGAACAAGGTCACTCCACTGGATGTGGTACTTAAAGAAAACAGTCATGAACTAACGGAAGTGGTGGTTACCGCCACTTACAATCAGGCATCGGCCAGCGGGCTATACATCAGACAGAAGAATATGGTGTCGATGAGTGACGGTATCAGTTCCGAGCTTATAAAGAAAACAAGCGATAACAATGTGGCACAGGTGCTGAAACGTGTAAGTGGTGTAACCATTACCGATGGCAAATATGTAGTTGTCCGTGGTATGAGCGAACGTTACAACAACGTGCAGCTCAACGGAACATCCCTGCCTAGTACCGAACCCAACAGACGCAACTTTTCATTCGATATCATTCCCAGCAATCTGATAGATAATGTAACAATATCCAAAACCTTTACTCCCGATATGCAGGGCGAGTTTACCGGAGGGATGGTAGAGATAGGCACGCTGGCAATACCCAAAGAAAAGTTTATCAATCTGGGGATAGGTTCAGGATTCAATACAAACAGCACGGGCAAAGAATTCTTATCAAACAAACGCTTCAAATCCGATTATTTCTTAGGCAACAGCAGCGAACGCAACTGGTTTAACCGCGACTGGGTAAATGATACATACGATACTTACTTTAATCAGGCAGTATTAATACCTGAATCGGCAGAAAAAGCTTATGCCATGAATGCAAAAATACCCAATCATTGGGGATTAGAGGCTTATAAAGCCCGCCCTACACAAAACTATACGTTCAGTATCGGTAAACCCGTCGGTTTGGGTAATAATAATCTGCTGGGTGTAGTGATTGCCGCCACCTACCGCCATGAAGAAACAACGGAGACTATTGAGGAAGCTAATTATCGAAATCCTGATACGAAAACTACCGACGGGCATACTTATGAATTTCTGACCAGTATCGGTGCAGTTGCCAATATCGGGTGGGAACGTCCGGGGCATAAAATTACCTTATATAACCTGTTCAATAACCGTTTTACTCACAACAATTTCGAGCGTTTAATAGACTCTAATCAGGATAGCGGGCTTTTTCTGGAGCAATACAGCTCGCCGATGCGTAATGTGTTGTGGCAGACAAGGCTCGAAGGTGAACACAAACTATTGGATGGCAAGTTGATTTTAACCTGGTTCGGCGATTATAACAAACTGAAACGCGAGCAACATGATGACCGGCTAATGAAAGGAGCTGTTAATTCAATTACATTGACGAATGAAGAAACAGGATGGTTCTATCGTGAACCTGTACTTTTCGACGGTAAATACTACATGGGCTGGTCTTCCGGTATTCACTCAGCAGCAGCAGCCATTGGCGATGGGCATATTATGTACAGTGATCTGCAAGAAACTAAAAAGAATGTCGGTGCCAATATTGAATTGCCTTTTCAGGTGAAAGGGAATCTGCAAAAAATAAAAGCGGGTTATTGGGGTACATTCCGTAAAGGAAATTATGAACAACAGTTTATCCGTCCACAGGGAGGTGCAGATTATGGTGCCGGTAAGTTAGACGGTCTTCCCCTGCATGAATATCTTTCGCCGGAAGTAATGGCTAAAGGGTATGTTTATTACTATTTCGGTGGAGTAAAAGGAAATAAACTTGATTTTTATGATGGCAATCAAGAGGTGCATGCCGCCTACCTGATGGGAGATTTTAGCTTTTTCAGGAAACTGCACCTGACAGGAGGTGTGCGTATGGAAAAATCCAGTACGGATGTAAATGCTAAATTCAAGATGTGGGATTCAGAAGGATATTCTTATTATCCGGATTCTGTTGTGGTACGTAAGAAAACCGATTGGTTGCCGGCGGTTACCGCAATATATAATATTACCGGCAATATTAATCTGCGTGCCGCCTATGGCAAAACTCTTGCGCGTCCGGACTTTCGGGAATTGACTCCTTATCATTATTATAATGCTAACGACCGGGTAGATGTTTCAGGACTATCAGCACTAAAAACAACATACACCAATAATTATGACTTACGTTTGGAGTGGTATCCTGAGGCAGGAGAGGTAATCTCGTTGAGCGCATTCTATAAGAAGTTTAAGGATCCGGTGGAGTTATTGACTTTAGATAACGGTGGTGCCGGAAATTATACATCATTTGGTTATAATCTGGATAAGGCTACTGTGAAAGGTCTGGAATTGAACCTGCGTAAATCCTTTGGTTTTCTAGCTCCGGGCAGTATACTCAAAGATTTATACCTCACAGCAAATGCCACTTTCCTTAAAGGAGATGTGAAGTTCAATGTGACAAAATTAATACAAATAGCCCGGGGGATGGATCCTGAGGCTGTTTCCGGTGTTGATCGTAAACGTCCTTTGCAGGGATTGGCTCCCTATGTACTCAATGCAGGTTTGGCATATCAGGGAAAAACTCTGGGTATGGCGGTAAACTATGGTACCAATGGACGTAAGGTGATAATGGCGGCACCACTGGAATATATGGATGAGTACGAAGCGCCACGTTCGGTGCTTGACTTTCAGATCAGCGCTCGTTTTTTGAAACAAAAGCTGGAAGTAAAAGCCAATGCCAGTGATTTGCTTAATCAGGCAACTATTATCTATTGCAATTCCAACGGTCATGGCGAAGACTATACTGATGATATGGGATACAACAAGGGGAAAGACCTGATAAGAAGCAAGGTTAAAAAAGGTGCAGGTTATTCATTTTCTGTGAGTTATAGTTTTTGACAGAAACAAATGATATAGGTATTATATTTTATCTGTATGGCAAACACATCGACGGGAATAAGCCACCCCTCGTAAGCAACGTAAGTATACAGATGGTAATTTAAAATAGTTAATGGCTTATAAATAAGGAAGATAGTTTGGTTTTGTAAAAGTTATTTTATCATTTATTGAATTAGTTTTTTTATTTATTTTAAAAATTAACATTATGTTTAAAAAATTATTTGCTATGTTAGTTGTAGTAGCTACAACTATGTTTTCGGGAATGTTTTTTACTTCTTGTAGCAATGAGGATGGAATTCCATTGGAAAGTGTATCTACCCGTGCGTCAAAACCCGTTGTAACAATACCTGCGGGAGCGATTACTACCAATACAACCTGGTCTAATGCAAACGATTATCGTTTGGATGGGAAAGTATATGTAAGTAATAATGCAACCTTAACCATTGAAGCCGGAACTACAATTAAAGGTGTATATTATTCAGCTGCTGCTGATGCTTCCGCTTTGATTATTACCAGAGGCTCTCAACTTATAGCCAATGGTAATGCTGCTTCTCCGATTGTATTTACAGCCGAGAATGGAACAAAAGGTGGCTGGGGAGGTCTTGTTCTTCTGGGTAATGCACGTATTAATCAATCTGCTGATTATTTGATAGAAGGTCTTGATCCTGATAAAATAACGATACCGGCAGGTGTTGTCGTAACTTACGGTACCAACGTGGATACATATAATACCGAAAGTTCAGGTTCATTGCAGTATGTACGTGTGGAATATGCCGGAGCTGCTATTGCTGCAAATAATGAATTAAATAGTTTTACTTTCGGTGGAGTAGGTTCGGGTACAACTCTTAATCACTTGCAGGCTTATGAAGGTGCCGACGATGCTTTCGAATTCTTCGGTGGTAGAGCCAATGCTTCATATTTAGTATCTACTTCTGCTGATGATGATGCTTTTGACTTTGACTTTGGTTACCAGGGTAAATTGCAATTTCTTTTGTCAACAATCAATTCTGACTTAAGTTATTCAAGTAATCCGAATGGTATCGAATGTGATAATGACGGAACGGGTACAGGTGCTACACCATACACACATCCTGAGTTAAGCAATTTGACAGTACGTGGTACAGTTACAGGAGCGTCTTCTATAACTACATTGAAGGCTGGTGCTCATTTCCGCAGAAATACGCAATTAACATTGAGAAACAGTATTTTTTATGGTTTCCCTACAGGAATTCAATTTGAAAATGTAAATACAACTGGTATAGACTTTTCTTATAATGTTGTTTCAGGTGTTACTACTAATTTTTCGGGATTTACTGCTGGTTCAACTAATAACGGTGTAGCTGTTGCAAGTATACAGTTAACTACTCCATGGGATAATTGGGGTGATGATTCACCTTTACGTCCGGCTAGCGGATCTTATGCATATTCCGGTGCAAATTTCACCGGATTAACCGGATTTACTGCAACTACTTATAAAGGAGCTATTGACCCAACTGGTACCAATTGGGTAGCAGATGGCATTGATAGTTGGATACGTGCTGATTATTAAAACATTAAACAAGGCAAAGCTTAATTATTAATGTTAAGCTTTGTCTTTCATTTATAAATATTTTCTCAATGAAAACATTAAAATTAAGCCTTTCTATTTTCTTTCTTATATTAATTATTACGGGATGCGAAACCGAAGGCGATAATATACATGAAGCTTCACTCACAGGTTTAGAGGTCAAAATAGCTTTTCAAGATGATGCAACCATCCAATATCGTGCAACATGGAATGACAAAGAGATTTTACGTTCAGGAAAAACGGATTCAACTATTACTATTTCAAGAGATAGTCTGTCGGGAACATTAAAGGTATACAAAAATAATGAAACCGAACCGGAATTGGAAAAGCAAATGACTATTTCACCGGGATATACCATCTCTTTGGTGCAATTACCAGGTTCTCCGATTATTATTAATTCCGGTGAAGACGAAGCTGACCCTTCCAATAGAACCAGTGTAAAAGTCCGCTTTATGTATAGTGATATGCCGGGATGGGGCGATTCCGTAAAGGTAGACATTTTCGTTTATATTTCTGATCCGGATGGTGTAAAATCAACTCGATCCACCGGAGTGTCTGTTATAGTGAAGGAGAGAGAGCTGAGTCCGTATGTTGAACTTGACCTCAACCAGTTTGTTTCGGATTTAACAAGATATGAGCGTACTCGTACGTATGTGACAGATGTTACTGATATAGCGACCGGAACGTTGCTGGTGGATCATACTACATCCAGTACCGGACAGATTGGACAGATTTCATTCGGCTCTAAACGCTGGGTTAATGATACAGGATGGAAACCTTCTCAGAAATTTTCAACTTGTTATGCATACTTAAACCCTAATACTAATAAAATTAGTTTTCAATTTGGTTTTGGCGCCCCTTGGTAAAATTTTCAGGAAAGGTTTTATGCAGGCATTGTATATGGATTTACAGCAAAAAAGATATTTAAGACTCAATATACCATATTCCTGAAGGCGGTGGTTAGAGATTGTTATCCCGGATATTTCAGGCAACCTTATGTTTGGTAATAAAAAAGACTTCTCTAAAAAGAAGTCTTTTTTTATTTGCTAATGTTGATAACTATTTAGAGTAAATAGTCTATTTTTGCGCAAAATAGATGAGATGAAAGAAGAAAAAAAGAAAAAAACTGATTGGCGGGCACTACTCAGGCCCTATGCAAAGATGAACAGTTGGATGTTACTGTTTGCTCTTTTAAGTAATGTAATTAATTTGATTCTTCCTAAAATTATATCTCAGACCATTGATGATTTGTCCAAAGGAGATCTTAATTTAAAGCTGGTTGCAATTGAGTTTCTTGGGGCGTCTTTGCTTATCAGTCTTTTTACATTCTTGCAAAATATAGTGCAGACTTACACTTCGGAACGTGTGGCTCTGGACACACGCAAAAAGCTGTCAGACAAAATACTCCGTCAAAGTTACGCATACATACAACAAGCCAATCCATCCAGATTACTCACTAACCTAACCTCGGATATTGACTCCATCAAACAGTTTGTGGCACAAGCTGTAGTGTCTATTACTTCATCTGTTTTTGTCATTGTTGGTGTTATTATCCTGTTATTCACTATTAACAAACAACTGACACTGGCTGTTTTAATTATAATACCCGCTATTTCCGGATCATTCTATTTCACCATGCGTCGTGCCAAACCGATGTT
>Ga0172378_10006182_pt1 | contig 11188 bp, 10 predicted proteins | sample GrowelOW332metaG_FD_119755 | JGI IMG/M metagenome (GOLD analysis project Ga0172378, IMG submission 119755) | Groundwater microbial communities from an aquifer near a municipal landfill in Southern Ontario, Canada - Pumphouse #3_1 metaG | ecosystem: Environmental > Aquatic > Deep subsurface >... | reverse complement strand
GAATTCCTTTATAGTAACCTTAAAGGCTCTTGCCATGCTGTAATGTCCCAGCTCATGTACAAAAGTCAATACCCCTAAAATAAGAATTGTTAGTAAAATATATAACCAGAACAAACAAACACCCTCCAATCAAGAAATATATGTTTTTGAAAACTCCCGTGCTGCCTTATCGGCGTCAAGTATTCCGTTAAAATCTGAAATTTTACAAGCATTACTTGCAAAATGGTCAACTGTTTTCGTAACAATGTTGAAAATATCAATAAAGCTGATTCTACGCTTCAAAAAAGCGCCGACAGCAATTTCGTTAGAAGCATTCAGTACTGCTGGTACTGCACCACCCATTTTCAATGCTTGTTTAGCATAATCAAGTAAGATAAACGTCTCCTCATCAGGCTTATAAAACGATAATTTTGCAAGCTTTACAAGGTCAAGCTCATTGATAATACCAAAATCACGAACAGGTGAAGTTATTGCAAACTGAACGCAAAAACGCATATCAGGCACAGACATTTGCGCAATTACACTATTATCAATATATTCAACCATCGAATGTATTATACTCTCAGGATGTACAACAACATCTATTTTATCTGCACTCACACCAAAAAGATGTGACGCCTCAATGACCTCAAAGCCCTTATTCATTAGCGTTGCGCTGTCGGTTGTTATTTTAGCTCCCATTTTCCATGTGGGATGAGCTAAGGTATCCTCAAGAGTTATACCTTTGAGCCTTTCTCTATTATATCCAAAAAACGGGCCACCTGAGGCTGTGATAATGAGTTTTTTAACGTCCTCTGCTCTCCCCGCCATAAGACACTGATATATAGCGCAATGCTCGCTATCAACGGGAACTATTTCAACCCCCTGCTCCGCTGCTTTTTTCATAACAATATCCCCTGCAACAACTAGGGATTCCTTGTTAGCAAGAGCAAGCTTTTTCTTTTGTTTAATAATTTCAAGTGTTGGCAATAGTCCTGCCTCACCTAAAATCGAATTTATAGAAATTTGTGCTTTTGATGTGGCTATTGCTTCACAAATTCCCAAAGCGCCACCAAAAACCCGAATATTAGTGTCCGCAAGTGATGCGCGCAACTGCATGGCAGCACCCTCGTCCGCCATAGCACAAAATGCAGGTTTGAATTCTCTCGCCTGCTGCTCTACTCTTTTATAATTGCTGTTTGCACATATTGAAACAACCTTTATGTTTTTTTGTCTTGCAACGTCAATTGCCTGCTCTCCAACTGAACCTGTTGAGCCTAAAATATCAATTGACGGATAATTAGCATTTTCCATTTTTGCCGCAGTGCAGCACCCGATATCCGCATCAAATTTACATGAAACGGAAGAATTAGTGTCCGCACCCTTTCTTTTGCTTTGTTTCAAACTTATCTCCATATTGCTAAAAGCAACTGAATGATATCTATTTTCGTATTTAAAGCTGATTAAAACAATTGTATATCAAAAAATATTTTTGACGTTTGTAAAATTATATATAACACCAACGAAACCGAAATAATCGAGTCAAAACGGTCAAGAATTCCACCGTGTCCAGGAATCAGCTTACCATAATCTTTAATGCAGTAGTGTCTTTTTATAACCGACATTACAAGGTCGCCTATCTGCGACACTACAGAGAGTATAATTCCGCATGCAATCATAAGAGCATAATTTGTTGTATAAGGGGTAAATCTTGAAATCAAAATGCCAAACACAGTGCATCCAAGTGTGCAAAACACAATTCCGCCTATGCTGCCCTCTATCGTTTTCTTAGGGCTTACATGAGGTATCAATTTGTGATGCCCAAAAAACACACCGCAAAAATATGCAAAAATATCGGTTACCCATGCAGCTACAAATACAAGAATAAGTATCCATTCGCCGCCGTCACTATCTGCAAGCAATACAAGCGATACAAATCCTGCCAGAATATAAAGCACGCTCATAAATCCGCTTAAAATATCAGTGAGCGGAGGATCGTGTCTAAAAACTATATTTGCAAAAAGATACATCAAAAAAATAAAAATTCCAGTCACCGTAATAAGCGGAAACATATCGGACGATTCTTTATAATAATGAGCAAATATAGGGGTTATGATAGCTAAAATATATAAAGGTATCGATATTGAATAAAGCTTCTGTATTTTAACGCATTTGAGCATTTCATAAACACCAATTATGCTGACAAGCGAAATTATAATGCAAAAAGCATAAGTGGATGAATAATAAAAAAACGGAGCAAGAATAAACAATCCGACAATGGCTGATATAATTCTTGTCTTCATATATTTATTTCCTTTCTCTGTTACTTGTTATCTATTCCGCCAAAACGGCGTTTACGTTTATTAAAGTTTTCAACTGCTAAATCAACGTCACTCTCTGAAAAATCTGGCCATAATGTTTTAGTAAAATAAAGCTCCGAATATGCAGACTGCCACAGCAAAAAATTAGATAGTCGAATATCTCCACCTGTTCGTACAATGAGATCAGGATCGGGTGAATTAGAGGTGTAGATATGTGATGATATGTCCTCTTCGGTGATTTCCTTAGCGCCTTCGGCAATCAATTTATTGCAAGCCGCGACAATTTCGCCTCTTCCACCATAATTTAATGCAACATTCAAAGTAAGCGACATATCTTTACTTAAATACTCCACTTTATCTATTTTTTCTTTAAGGTCGCCCTTAAAAATACTCATGTCACCGATAAACTTATATCTAATATTATTGGAATTTATTTCACTGATACAGTCATTAAGATATTCATCCAACAAATTCATTATTGAATCAATTTCATTTTTCGGTCTTTTCCAGTTTTCAGTTGAAAAAGCATAAACAGTGACAGTTTTTATTCCAATATCACCGCAATAACGAACTATATTACGAAAAACTTTTGCTCCCATTTTATGTCCATATTCTCTTGGCATTACACGCTTTTTTGCCCATCTGCCATTGCCGTCCATTATAAAAGCAATATGCGATAATCTTTGCCCGTCAACAATCGACTTGGATTTATCAGCAGCCATAAGTATCCCCTCGCCAAACAATTTAACAAATTGTTTTATTGATTAAACATTATTTTGCGAAATATGGCGAGCATTTACTCGCCATATTTCAAACAATTTATATTTCGAGTATATCTTTTTCTTTCTTAGCTGTTATCGCATCAACATTTTTAATATACTTATCTGTTAGATCCTGAATAGCTTTTTCACCATTTTTCTCTTCATCCTCTGTAAGAGAACCGTCTTTCTTTATCTTCTTACACAACTCATTAGCATCACGGCGAATATTACGAATTGCAACTTTTGCTTCCTCACCATGTTTTTGAACCTGCTTACAAAGCTCCTTACGGCGCTCCTCACTAGGTTGCGGGAATGAAAGACGAATTATATTTCCGTCATTTGTCGGCGTGATTCCGATATCAGAGGCAAGAAGTGCCTTTTCCATTGCCTTATTTGTGGTTTTATCATACGGTGTGATCATAAGTGTTTTTGCATCTGCAACACGGATATCTGCCATGGTATTAAGCAGTGTTGGTGCTCCGTAATATTCAAAAGTTATCTTACTTAAAACCGCAGGATTTGCTTTTCCAACTCTGATAGTCTCAAGATTCTGCTCATAAGCGCTAATCGCTCTTTTCATTTTTTCCTCATGTGTTTTTGTTTCAAAGTTCATTTTTTAATCCTACCTTTCTTATATTTAATTATGAATTTCAGTTCCTATTTTTTCACCCATAACAATCTTATATATATTGTCAGGTGCTTTGAGTTCAAACAGATATGTTTTCATATTATTATCTATTGCAAGAGATGAGGCCGTTGTATCTATAGCATGAAGTGATTTTTCAATCATAAACTCATAAGTAATCTCATCATATTTGATTATACCTGCCCGCCCGCTCTTGGGGTCGTCCGAATAAACTCCATCGATATTCTTTGCCATAAGCACTGCATCAGCGCCTATTTCAATTCCGCGTAACATCGCCGCTGTATCTGTTGTAATATATGGAACACCAAGTCCCCCACCCAAAACAACAACCGTTCCTTTATTAAGATAATCTTTAGCGTGAGCGGCGGTATAAAATTCATTGAAAGCGTCCATCTGAACGGATGAAAGTGCTACTGCTTCAACGCCTTTAACTGTAAAGAGCTCTGCTATTGCCATTGAATTAATCACAGTGGCAAGCATACCCATTTGGTCAGCCTTATAGCGCTTCATTTCCGTGCCGAGCTTACCTCTCCATATATTGCCACCACCTACCAAGATAGCAACCTCTACTCCATGTTCTTGGCACTTCTTGACAACTGATGCAATTTCATATATAAATTTTTTATTTATAATTCCATCATTACCCGCACCAAGTGCTTCACCCGAAAGCTTTAATAAAATCCGTTTATATTTTGGGCTTTCTGAAAACAACTTTTCGTCCATTATTAATTACCGAACCTTTTCTGTTTTTATCCTCTTAATTGTACTCTATTTTTCCTGTTTTGTAAACAGTATTTTTGCAAAAACAGCTACATTTTTTAATTTTTAGCAATTTTTCACAAAGAAAAAGCACACACAGAACCAAAATTCCATGTATGCTTGATTAATTATAGACTTTTTAAAGTATCCATTATATAATTTCCGAACTGCTCACAAGTTGCACCCGTATCACGTCCAGTAATAACATATTTCTTTTCTTCATTGCTGCATATGTCAAGTGCGCGACGTAATTTGTTGGATTTATCCTGCATACCGATATGAGAAAGCAACATAGTGCAGCCACGAAGCATTGAACATGGATCTGCATATTGTGCACGGCCTTCTTTAACCATTCTTGGAGCCGAACCGTGTATAGCCTCAAACATAGCATATTTTTTACCTATATTTGCAGACCCTGCTGTACCTACACCGCCCTGGAATTCGGCAGCTTCATCAGAAATAATATCTCCATAAAGATTAGGTAATAACAAAACCTGAAAGTCCTTACGACGTTTTTTATCAACAAGCTTTGCTGTCATTATATCAGCATACCATTCGTCGGTTGTAATTTCAGGATAGTTTTCAGCGACCTTATGACAATCCTCAAGAAAATTACCGTCTGTTGTTTTTATTACATTAGCTTTTGTGACAAGCGAAACACGGTTAAAACCGTTCTTATGTGCAAAATCGTACGCAAGCTTAGCAATTCTCTCTGAACCTTGTTTTGTAGTAACTGTAAAATCAACCGCTAAATCTTCATCAACATTGTATCCACTACTTCCAACAGCATAACCGCCCTCGGTATTTTCACGGAAAATAGTCCAATTTATGCCCTCATCTGGAACGCATACAGGGCGAATATTTGCAAACAAGTCAAGTGCTTTTCTCATTGCAACATTTGCACTCTCAATATTAGGCATACCTGAACCCTTTTGAGGTGTTGTTGTAGGCCCTTTAAGAATAATATCGCAAGCTTTAAGAGCAGTCATAACATCATCAGGAATTGCTTTATTGTGGGCAATTCTATTTTCAATAGTCAAGCCCTCAATATCAATAAATTTAACCTTGCCACTTTTTACTTCATCTGCAAGCATATATTCAAGCACTCTGCGTGACTGAGCAGTAATAACAGGTCCGATACCGTCACCGCCACAAACACCGATTTTGATGGTGTCAATAGCATTGTAATCAGTAAAATCGCCCTGGCTTTTCATATCTTCAATTCTCTTTAATTGTTCTTTAAGAATTACTTTGAATTTTTCGCACGCAAGTGCAAGTTTTTGTTCTTCGTTCATCATTTCTTTTATATCTCCAAACTTATTTATTATCGTTTTTTGTATAATTTAGCATACCGCCCGCAAGCAAAATCTTGCGCTGACGTTCAGTAAGATTTATGCTAAGCTTTACGCTTACATTGTTTGTCTTATCCTTCAAAATTACAGAATCACTACTTTCAATAGATTTATAAAAATCAAGAATTTCAAGGTCATCGCCCTCTTTGATTTTATCATAATCGCAAGGATCTGCAAATGTAAGTGGGACAATGCTAAAATTAATCAAATTTGCCATGTGTATTCTCGCAAAGCTCTTAACAACAACAGCGGATATTCCGAGATAAAGCGGAACAAGCGCAGCATGCTCACGAGATGAGCCCTGCCCATAATTTGTACCACCAACAATAATACCTCCGCCAAGTGCTTTTGCACGTTCGGGGAAATTCTTATCACAAACCGTAAAGCAGAAATTTGAAAGATAAGGCACATTAGAACGGTAAGGCAATATTTTTGTTCCCGCTGGCATAATATGATCTGTTGTTATATTATCTCCAACTTTTAAAACAAGCTTTTGATTTAACTGCTTAGAAGGAATCTTTCCCTTTGGTACGGGCTTAATATTAGGACCTCTTTCAACAGTAATGTTTTTAGCTTCTTTCGCATCTGCTGGCATTTCAATAAGATTATCGTTGATTTTGAATACACTCGGCACATCTATAACAGGCGCTTTACCAAGAATTTGTGGATTTGTAAACACTCCTGTAATTGCAGAGGCTGCCGCTGTTTCAGGAGACACAAGATAAACTTGTGCATCAGCCGTGCCGCTACGTGCTAAAAAGTTACGGTTGAACGTACGCAAAGAAACCCCAGCGGATTGAGGTGAAAATCCCATTCCAATGCAAGGTCCACAAGCACATTCAAGCACTCTCGCGCCTGACGCCACAATGTCTGCAAGAGCACCACATTCAGCAAGCATATTAAGCACCTGTCTTGAGCCTGGTGAAATAGAAAGACTGACATTTGGATGAACGGTCTTGCCTTTCAGCATGCTTGCAACGGTAAGCATATCAAGCATAGATGAATTCGTGCATGAACCGATACATACCTGATTTATTTTCATACCTTGAAGTTCTCTAACCGTTTTAACATTATCAGGTGAATGTGGACAAGCTGCAAGGGGTTCAAGTTCTGAAAGATCGATAATATATTTTTCATCATAAACAGCATCAGTATCGGGAGAAAGTTCTGTATAATCCTCTTCTCTGCACTGTGCACGCAAAAACTCACGAGTGATTTTATCGGACGGGAATATCGAGCTTGTTGCGCCGAGTTCTGCTCCCATATTAGTTATGGTTGCACGCTGTGGTACGCTGAGAGATTCAATGCCTTCTCCGCAATATTCCACAACTGCGCCCACTCCACCTTTAACGCCGAGAATTCTAAGTACTTCAAGTATAATATCCTTAGCGCTTACATAATCTGAAAGCTTCCCAATAAGCTCAACCGAGATTATTTTAGGCATTGAAATATAATATGCTCCTCCGCCCATAGCAACAGCTACATCAAGTCCGCCAGCTCCTATGCCAAGCATTCCAATGCCGCCTGCTGTCGGCGTATGACTGTCGGAACCAATAAGAGTTTTCCCTGGTTTACCGAAACGCTCAAGATGAACCTGATGGCAAATTCCGTTACCTGGACGTGAAAATCTGATTCCGTGTTTTTTCGCAACAGTCTGAATATATCTGTGGTCATCTGCGTTTTCAAATCCCGCCTGCAAAGTATTGTGGTCAATATATGCAACTGAAAGCTCTGTTTTTACTCTGTCAATATCCATTGATTCAAATTGCAAATATGCCATTGTGCCTGTAGCGTCCTGAGTCAATGTCTGGTCAATTCTCAATGCAATTTCCGCACCGACCTTCATTTCGCCGCTAACAAGATGATTCTTTATAATTTTCTGTACTATTGAATAACCCATGATTTATGCCTTTCTTTGATAATAAACTGTGATAATATTCGATTAAAGCTCACTTCTTAATAGCAGCTAAAACATTTTCAAGCGCATGCTCAACATGCAAAGATGCAAGACTATCCGCCGCATCGCAATCACCTGACAATACTGCCTGCAAAATTCTTTTATGCTCCTCAATAGATTTTGGAAGTCTCTTAGGAACGGAAAGAGAAATTTTTCTATATCTTTTCGTACTCCTGTGCAAATCCGAGAGGATTTTAGATATAATTCTGCTACCGCTTGCATTATATATAATTTCATGAAAGCTCGAATCGAGATTTTTTATTTTTTCCGTATCGTTCTTGCTAATATAGAACTCCGTAAGCTCCACATTTTCAGTAAGTTTAATTTTATCTTCTTCAGTGATATTAAGTGTTGCCATCCTTGTTGCAAGCCCATCAAGCCGCATACGGATTTTATAAATATCAACAAGATCATTAACCGTAACGCCTATCACAACAGCGCCTTTATTTGGAACAAGCTTTAATAAGCCTTCTTTTTCAAGGCGATGAAACGCTTCACGAACTGGGGTTCTGCTAACTCCTAAGTCGTCCGAAATTTTCTGTTCTGTTATCGCGTCGCCCTCTTTATACTTACCGTTAATAATATCTTCTTCCAACTCTTGAAACACTCTGCCTTCAAGCGTTGAATTCACCTCATCAATGAACATATGCAACCACCTCTCGCCCGGTTATCATTCTTCTATAATGAAACGGCCGGGAGCAATTTTTTCAAGCATTTCTTCGAGTTCATACTCTGCCATAATGGTAAGTCTACCGTCTTGATATTGAATATCAACTGCATCCTTCATTTTAGCAACAACCTCGTCCTGCTTTGTAATAATTTTATCTCCGTGAAGATTATAATGTGTATTTATCCAATATGCAATTCCTGCAAGTCCAGATGTATTTGATATTGAAACTCCAACTGGTCTATTAAGAATTTTATCCGTATCGAAAATGTTGTATATTTCCGCGTCCTTCATAAGTCCGTCTGCATGAATACCTGCACGTGTTATATTAAAATTATCACCGATGAAAGGTGTCATTTCAGGAATCTTATAGTGAAGTTTATGCTTATAATAGTCCGCAATTTCTGTAATAACGGTTGGATCCATTCCATCAAATGTGCCTCTAAGAGAAGCATATTCCATAACCATAGCTTCAAGTGGAATATTACCTGTTCTCTCACCAATGCCAAGCAGTGAGCAGTTTACAGCGGAAGCTCCATACAACCATGCGGTTGCAGCGTTTACTACTGATTTATAAAAATCATTGTGACCGTGCCATTCAAGCATTTCCGAATGAACGCCTGCAAAATGGTGGAGTCCATATACAATACCTGGGACACTTCTCGGAAGTGTAACACCAGGATATGAAACACCGTAGCCCATTGTATCACACATTCTAAATTTAACCGGAATTTTTGCCTGTTCAGACATCTCTGTTATTGCATTTACAAAAGGAACAACAAAGCCATAAAAATCCGCGCGGGTTATATCTTCAAGATGACATCTCGGGCTAACTCCCTCTTCAAAAGCGCTAAATATAACAGATAAATAATGCTCAAACGCTTGAGTACGAGTCATTCCTAACTTTTTGAATATATGATAATCAGAGCAACTGACCAATATGCCCGTTTCTTTAATACCTATATTCTTTACAAGTTCAAAATCTTTTTTTGTAGCTCGTATCCATGTAGTTACCTCAGGAAACTTTACACCAAGATCAAGACATCTCTCAATTGCCTCTCTATCCTTGTGACTATATACAAAAAACTCGCTCTGCCGTATAATGCCGTTCTCACCGCTAAGTTTTGACAACAATTTGTAAATGTCCACTATTTCCTCAACTGTGTAAGGTGCGCGTGATTGCTGACCATCACGAAATGTGGTATCAGTAATCCATATATTTTCAGGCATATCCATAGGAACACGCCTATGATTAAATGGTGTTCTCGGAATCTCTGTATAAGGATAAACATCTCTATATAAATTTGGCTCTTCAACATCCTGTAATGAATATTTGTACTGTGATAATTCGAGTAAATTCGACTTTCCGTTTCTGCTTAACATATTATACTCCTTTCAAATTGTACTATTGTATACAATTATACATCATCACTAAGTATTTGTCAACAGCTTTTTACAACATGTAAAAAAGTTAATAATTCCCTTGACATCACAACGCTTTTGTGGTTTAATGTTAACAGCAAAAAAGAAAGGATAAATTATGAATTACGAAGACGATATTCTTTACGGTAAAACATTAATAGCTCTCGGAGATTCACTTTTTTACGGAAACAAACTTGGAAATGAAGCCACTTGGATAAATAAACTTGGAAAAAAGCACAATATGACTGTATATAATCACGGTATAAACGGCAACACTGTAGCAATGCCCGGCTCTGAATCAAAAAAAATCCCTATGTGCGTCCGTTATGCTGATATGGAAAATGGAGCAGATTACGTTGTATTTATCGGAGGCGCAAACGATAAAACTCATAATGTGCCCATAGGCGATAACGACAGTATTGACCCCCATACATTTAAGGGTGCTCTTAACACTGTTATCACTGGACTCATTAGAAAATATCCAAAAGCAAAAATGCTCTTTATGACAAATTATCAGCGGTGGCCATCCGAAAATAATCTTGGACTTCACGAAATTGATTATGTTGTCGCCATGGAAGAAATCTGCCATAAATTCGCTATTCCCTGCTTCAATAACTTTTACAATGCAGGTATTTCTTTCTACAACAAAGATCTACTTTTTTGGATTGATGAAGGTCTTGCCCTCGGGCTTCCCGAAAATCATCACTTTACAAATGAAGCATATGATTGGTTACTTAATAAATACGAAAACCTTATTAAGGCCTTATAAATCAAGTTATGTCTCTTATTATTTACAATTTTACTTTAATTAATTGTAAAATAAAGCTCTTATATTAAAAAAGGTGGTTTATTAATTACAACCGCCTTTCTTCTATTTTTTATAAGACAAAATATATCTTTTTGCAGTACCACAAAAAATATATATAATTAGGTACCTTACCTATTGACAAATCATAGAACTAGTGATACAATACAGTAAGGTACCTAACAATAAATATAAAAAGGAGTAACGAACATGAAAAAAGATACTGAAATTATGGATCTGCTTATGAATGTCGCAGCAAAAACAAGACGCCAGCCACCTCCTCCACCACCACGTGATGAAGAAAATGACTGTATGCCTTCTCCTCCACCTCACGGCAATAATGGTGACTTTATGCCTCCACCTCCACCTCGCGGCGATAATGGTGACTTTATGCCTCCACCTCCACCTCGCGGCAATAATGGTGACTTTATGCCTCCACCTCCACCTCGCAGCAATAATGGTGACTTTATGCCTCCACCTCCACCTCGCGGCGATAATGGTGACTTTATGCCTCCACCT
>Ga0172378_10006181_pt1 | contig 11188 bp, 6 predicted proteins | sample GrowelOW332metaG_FD_119755 | JGI IMG/M metagenome (GOLD analysis project Ga0172378, IMG submission 119755) | Groundwater microbial communities from an aquifer near a municipal landfill in Southern Ontario, Canada - Pumphouse #3_1 metaG | ecosystem: Environmental > Aquatic > Deep subsurface >... | reverse complement strand
GGTGTTCGGCACCCTGCACACCACCTCGGCCGCGAAAACCATAGACCGGATCATCGACGTGTTTCCGGCCGCCGAAAAAGACATGATTCGGGCTATGCTGTCCGAGTCCTTGCAAGCGGTTATCTCGCAAACGCTTTTGAAAAAAGTCGGCGGTGGCCGGATCGCCGCGCACGAAATCATGGTCGGCACCCCGGCGATTCGCAACTTGATCCGCGAAGCCAAGGTCGCGCAAATGTATTCGGCTATCCAAACCGGCCGCAAGGACGGTATGCAGACCCTGGATCAAAACCTGAAGGAATTGGTCGATAGAGGCCAGATCACCGCTAAAGCCGCGATGACCAGAGCTGTCAACAAAGATATGTTCCGTTAATTAAGGAGGCATCATGGACTTTAAAGCCCTACTGGCCCTGATGGTTGAAAAGAAAGCATCCGACCTGTTCATTACCGCCGGCCGGCCGCCTTCCTTTAAAATCGATGGCAGAATCGTCGAGGTCTCGAAAACGCTATTGACCGAGGAGCAGACCTTGGCTCTGGTGAATAGCATCATGTCGCAACGGCAACGCGACGAGTTTGAGAACACCAAGGAATGTCAGTTTGCCTTGAGCGTACATGAGCTGGGCCGGTTCCGGGTCAGCGCGTTCACCCAGCGCGATGCCGCCGGCATGGTGCTTAGGCGCATCGAAACCACTATTCCTACATCCGAAGAATTGCACCTGCCGCCGGTACTGAAAGAACTGATCATGCAAAAGCGTGGCCTGGTCATCTTCGTCGGCGCCACCGGCACCGGTAAATCGACCTCGCTGGCTGCGTTGATCAGGCACCGTAACGAAAACAGCAGTGGCCATATCATCTCCATCGAAGACCCGATCGAGTTCATGCATCCGCACAAGGGTTGCATCATCACCCAGCGTGAAGTCGGACTGGACACCGAGTCGTTCGAAGTCGCGCTGAAAAACACCCTGCGGCAAGCGCCGGACGTGATTCTGATCGGTGAGGTTAGAAGCCGGGAAACCATGCAGCACGCCATTACCTTTGCCGAAACCGGCCATCTGTGCGTTTGCACCTTGCATGCCAATAACGCCAACCAGGCCTTGGACAGGATTCTGCATTTCTTCCCGGACGAGATGCACGGCCAGTTGTTCATGGATTTATCGTTAAACCTGCGCGGCATCGTCGCGCAACAGCTGATCAAGCGCGCCGACGGCAAGGGCCGCTATCCCGCCATCGAAATTCTTTTGAATACGCCCCTGGTAGGGGATTTGATCCGCAAGGGCGAAGTGCATAAGCTGAAAGAGTTGATGAAAAACTCCCGTGAGCACGGCATGCAGACTTTCGATCAGGCGCTTTACGATCTGTATGTGGCCGGCAAAATCAGTTACGATGATGCGCTACAATCTGCCGATTCTCGTAACGAAGTCCGGTTGATGATCAAACTTGGCGCCGAGAACGCTCAGTTCGACAACTCCGAAATGAAATTGACCGACGATCCTGACGAGGGCACCAATCTGTATAACACGCCGAGGTAACCGTTCGCTTGCAAAAACCTAGTTCCAGACACTTCGTCAAACTGTCCCTATTCATCGCCCTGCTGAGCGGTTGCGCCACGCAACCGCCGGCCGAGCGCAACCCCAGCAATTGGGCCAAAAATCCCACGCAACAAACCGCTCCCAGCCAGTCGCGCACCGCTAATCCCGACCTGCGGCCGTTCGCCAGCGTCGGCGGCTATCATGCTTCGATCGTGAGCGGCGATTACGCCGGCTATCCGGCTCTGAATCAGTTCATCGAGCAGATGGTACAGAAGCACGGCTTCAGCCGCGAGTATCTGCAAGGCTTGTTTTCCGTTGCTAAACGCAAGCAGTGGACGCTGGATTATCTGGCCAAATCCGACCAGGGCCTAAAAGGCAAGCCCAGCAAAGGCGGTTGGACCCGCTACCGCGCGCAGTTTCTGGACGACCGCCATATCGACGCCGGGGTGAGTTTCTGGCGAAAATATCAGCCCGCTCTGCAACGGGCCAGCCGGCAATACGGGGTGCCGGCCGAATACATTCTAGGCATCATGGCCGTAGAAACGACCTTCGGCAGCTTCGTTGGCAACCATAAAATCATCGATGCCCTGACCACTTTGGGATTCGATTACCAGCGGCGTGGCGAGTATTTCCGCAGTGAACTGGAAAACTTTCTGGTAATGAGCCGCAGCGAAGGTCTCGACCCCGGCAAGCCGGTCGGCTCATTCGCGGGCGCGATGGGTTTGGGCCAGTTCATGCCCAGCAGCTTTTTACAATGGGCGGTGGATTTTAACGGCGACGGCCGCCGCGACCTGTGGAATCCGGAAGATGCCATCGGCAGCGTGGCGAATTATTTTGCGCAACACGGCTGGCAACAAGGCCAGCCGATCGTCTCCGCAACGCGCGGCAGTTATAGCGGCATAGACAGCCTGGAACCCGGCGCAGACCATGCTTACCCTCTCAGCACCCTAACCCAAGCCGGTATCGAACCTGCCGTTCCATGCAATTGCGATTATCCGCTACGCTTGTTATTGCTCAGGCATCAAAGCAATGACGAATACTTGCTTGGGCATCCCAATTTTTATGTGATCACCCGCTATAACCAGAGCACGCATTATGCGATGGCAGTACATGAATTGGCGTTGGCGATTAAGAGTGGGTATCAGAGGGTGGCTGTTAATCGGTCTGATGCTGGGTAAGGTTGGTTTTTGTGTCGCTGATGCGACGGCTGGTTTTAATGTCGGTTTCACGAAAAACATCCCTGTTTTCCGCCCCGTGGGTGCTAACGCATGCAAATCGGCTATCCTGCCGATTTGTCGGCTCAAAAGCTCCGGTGCTCGGCGCGGCATACGGGACAAAACCCTCCCGGAATTTGAAGTCCCTTAACTTAACGCTGATTTTTTCGGATTCCGCCATCCTTCTCAGCCCACATGCTTAAATCACCGAAATACAAAGTTCAAATGTAGGGTGGGCAACGCTTTTTTGCCCACCACCCGGAGGAATAGTTTTAATTCAATGGGCACAAAAACCGTGCCCACCCTACTGGACTGGCTAGTTTGTGTTTGTGTCGCTGCGCGACGGCTAGTTTTGAAGTCGGGTCTCGGCCCGACGGCCGAGATACTTTTCTTTGCTTGTCCAAAGAAAAGTATCCAAAAGAAAAGACACCCGGATGCCGCTTGCTCCCTGCGCTCCTCGCTTTTGAACGGGGTTGCCGAAAGGGGCTCCTGCCCCTTCGGCAACGTGCGGCATCCCTGTCGCACCCCTTCGGGCTAATCCGTTAAAAAGCTTCGGTGCTCGGCGCGGCATACGGGAGAAAACCGTCCCACAATCGAAGTTCAGACCAACGTAAGTCAATTTTTAACCTTGAATATTTAGGGTAAGGTTTCAGACATCAATAAAATCCAACGTTTAGAAATGATTTTCCTGTTGGACTATTACCTAAATTTTCAGAAAATGGACGTCATCCTCAAGCTAAGTATGATATCCAGAAACTATCTAATCACTTGTTAGCTTTCTCGGGGAAACCATGAGCGTTACAGACATTCTAATGATCACTGCCACGGCACTTAGCCCCCTGATCGCCGTTCAAGTAACGCGGTACTTGGACGACCGAAATGAAGTGCGCGGAAGAAAACTACTCATTTTCAAAACACTAATGGCCACCCGAGCGTACACGCTCGCACCTGTCCATGTAGAGGCTCTAAACAGAATTGATCTTGAGTTTTCATCTAAGCGCAAACAAGAAAAAGACGTTCTCGATGTGTGGCAGCAATACCTTGATCACTTGGGCAATAAAACCATGCAAATCGATGCTTGGGCCGAAAAGCGAGTTGATCTGTTAGTTGACCTGCTTCACGCAATGGCACATGCACTCGGCTATGACTTCAATAAAACCCAAATCAAAAATGGTACATATGCACCCATTGCTCACGGACGCATCGAAGAAGAACAAGAGAAAGTACGCCAGTTCACTATCGAATTGCTTGAAGGTAAGCGCGTGTTGCCAATTTATGTAACGAACATGCCCAATCAAAATGAATCCGGGCAAAGCTAACCCATCCATCAAGCGGGACGCGCTAAAGCGCGCCCTTATGTCACACATTTAATCTCGTTCCCACGCGCCGCGTGGGAATGCAAACCAGCCGCGCTGCGGTCAGCTAAAACCAATCCCGATAGACCGGCAATAATCCTTCCTGCCCCGCATAATTCCGGGCACTCGAATAACGCCAATGTTCCGGTAAATCAACATAACCGCGTTTGACCGGATTCAGGTGAATGTAATCCAATTTCTGCCGCAAGACCTCGGGACTATCGATCATCTGCGGATGACTACCTTCTTCCCGCAACTGATAATCCCGATCAGTTTTATGTGCCTTGCGGAACCAGCGCTGTAGCCTCTGGAACCGACATATAAATAAGTTTTCGCATCAGCGACACAATATCGCTATCCCGTTGAGAGAGACGTACATTCCCAAAACTAGACGATTATTGGAAAAACACTCCCGCCAATTCCCGAAGCATTCCTTCATCCGGCAAATCCGTAAATACCCCGCTACCAGGCATATCTCCCCGCATGCCCCGGACAAACAAATACTTCACCCCGCCAAAATGCTCGGCATAGCGATACCCTGCCAAGCGCTGTTGTAAATAAGAGTCCAGCACCACGCTGTACAGCCAATACTGCAAGCCGTAATTATGTTCGCGCATCGCTTGCAGCAGGCTGGGATGGCTATAGTCGGCCAGCGCGTTGGTTTTGTAGTCCATCACATAAAACTTGCTCCGGTACTCGCAGACCAGATCGATGAAGCCGGTCAGATAACCGCTCATTTGCTTAGTGGTCAATGACTGGTAGGCTGGGCTGGCGGCCAGGATGCGGTTAATTTGCAGGGTGTCCACCACATTGGGCATGGCCAGATAAAATGGCATTTCCTTGACGATGCCGGCGGCGGGCAGGTTTTTCAGGCAAAAATCCGGATCGGCAGCCAGCGGCGTCGAAACCGTATCGAGCAATAATCGATTCAATCGTTGCGGCTGCTCCAAGCGCAAGCCATAACGTAAGCAGGCTTGATCGCGTTGCCGACTGATGTCGGCGCCGACGGCCAGCATTTTGAAATCCACAGTCTCCAGCAAGCTGTGGATGACGTTGCCGGTATGCGCGCCGCGCGGTAAGCCATCGTCGATGAGAGTAGTGTCGGCGGCTTCCACGGCTTTATCGGCCGGTAGTTCCGGCGCATCTTCCAAGGTCAATGCCGCCAGCGCGGTATAGCTGCTCATTTGCCAGACGCTATGCAGGCTGCGGCGACGCGATCGGGAGGCCAGAGGTCTATCGTCACTAGCGGCTTGATAGCGGCCGCCGATTTCTGCTTCTGCCGGTAACAGCCGATATTCGAATCTCTGCGGAGCTTCAGTTGCCAAGGCTTTTAGTTTGAGCTGTTGGCTAGCGAAATCATCGTCGGCGAATTCAAACAAGTAAGCAAACGCCGAGTTGTTGGCCTTATCCTTGGTGCGGACGTCGGCCCAGTTCAGATAGCAGCGGTATTTGGCGCGGGTGACCGCCACGTAAAACAAGCGTAAATCCTCGGCCAGTTCTTCGTGCAAGGCTTGTTCGCGGCGTTCGATAAACTTCTCGGAACCCAGGTCGGCGATCATTTCGCCGCTCTCGTGGCATTGCACCAAACGTCGCTCGTTTTTCAAGCGGTCGCTGCGCCGCCACAGGTCCGGGCAGAACACTAGCGGATATTCCAAGCCTTTGGCGCTATGCAACGTGACGATTTTCACCGCGTCCTCGTCGCTTTCCAGCCGCAATTGTTGTTCGTCGCCACTGACTTGACCGGACTGCTGAATCGCCCGCCGCAGCCAGTCCAGCGTTTTATTTAGCGCCAGATGTTCGTCTATCGCCGCCTGTTGCAAGCGCTCGATAAGATGATGGATGTTGGTCAAGGCGCGTTCGGCTTGCGGCAGCACGGACAAATGCACTTCCACTCGTTCCCTGCGCAAGAGTTGCTGCATCATCGCCAACAGGCCCTGGCGCTGCCAGCATTGCAGATAATCCTGAAACCGGTTCAACCAGCCGTCCAGCGCCGCTTCGTCCTGACCGAGCCGGTACAATTGCTGGCCGTCCAGATCAAACCAGCCTACGGTCAGTGCCTGTTTCAATGCGCCGATCTGGCCGGGTTGCGCTATCGCCTGCAACACACAATACAATTCAAACGCCTGCGGCGAGGCGAATACCGATTGCTTGCTGTTCAATACCGCCGGAATGCCCGCTTCCAGCAGAGCTTTTTGATAATCGGCGGCGGCGCTATTGCTTCTGACCAGTATCGCTATATCCCTGGGCTGTAAAGTCCGCTCGGCCTGCCCTTTTTCGGTGATTTTGCCACTGCTGAGCAATTGCAAAATCTCGCTGACCACCGCGCTACGGATGCAATCGCCGACTTCTTTGGAGCTGCCTTGGCGTGCGGTCCAATATTCCTGATTGCCCGAATTTTTATCCAGCTGCCACAACACCAGCGGTGCAGCATCGCCGATGCGGCCGTCGGCGACGCTACGCCCGGCTTGCACCGGCGTGAAATCCAGCCGGTCGAACAAAAACGGTTGGGCGCGCTGGAATAGCCGGTTGACGCCGGCCACCAATTGCGGATGCGAACGCCAGTTATGCAGCAAGGTGTAATGTTGTTGGGCCTGGCTCTGCGCGGCGAAGTAGGAAAAAATGTCGGCGCCGCGAAATTTGTAGATGGCTTGTTTCGGATCGCCGATCAGATACAGATACTGGCTGGCATCGGCGAAGATGCCGGAAAAAATCCGCCACTGGTTGACGTCGGTGTCCTGAAACTCGTCGATCAAAGCGGCCCGGAAGCGCTGCCGCAATTCGCTGATCAACAGCGGACCGTTATCGCCGCGCAGGGCCGCGGCCAAGCGGGTGATCAGGTCGTCGAAGGACAGCACGTTGTTTTGTTGCAGACGTTTATCCAGCTCGGTGCGCAAACTGCTTAGCAAGGCGTTGCGAAACGTTACCTGTAAATGACTTAGCGCGGTGGCCAAGGTTTCGAACGGGCCGCAATCTATCGCCAGGCTGTCGAGATAAATCTGCTTCTGTTCCGCGCTGGGCAAGGGCTTGGTTTTGCTGGTTCTGAATTTGGCGCCGTTCAAGCCGGCCAATAGACCGGTCTCGCTCAGCCAGTCCATCTCCGGCAGATCGGCACTCTGATCGGCCAGCCAGGTTCGTAATGCATCGGCCAGCGCCGGAAAGTCCCGGACGAAACTGGCGGTGAACAGACCATCGGCAAAAGCCGTTTCGAGGGTAATCAACACCGCAGGCAGGCTGCTCTCGGCGGCGGCAATCAGCCCCGGCAATCGCGCCAGGCCGGCATCGACATCGTCGTCGTCCGGATAAGTGTTTTGTTGCAGGGCCACGCCGTTGATACTGGCGAGCAACGCGTCCGGCGTCGGATAGGCTCGGGTCAGCAAGGTAACCTGCCAGGCCGGCCGACTATAGATTTGCCGGCGCCAGAAGTCGTCGGCGCAATGCAGTTTCAGATCGGCGATGTCGCCGCTCAACTCGCAATCGAACAATTGCCCGCTTTCCAGGGCATGCTCGGCCAGCACCCGCTGACAGAAACCATGGATCGTGAAGATCGCCGCTTGATCGATGTCCAACAGCGCCAGATCCAGGCGTTGGCGGATGCTGTCGCTATCCAGTTCCAGACCGGCCAGCCAATTGCGGATGGCCGGATCGGATTTGGGTTGGTTTTTTAGTAGTACTTGGCGGGCCTCGGCCAGCCGGTCGCGTATCCTTTCCTTCAATTCCTCGCTGGCGGCTTTGGTGAAAGTCACCACCAGTAATTGTTTGATGTCCAGCTGCTGCTCGACGACGAAGCGCAACACCAGCATCGCGATGGTGTAAGTCTTGCCGGTGCCGGCGCTGGCCTCGATCAGATTGATGCCGGTTTCCAGTTCGCTGGTTATCGCATCGAAGGCTTTACTCGCCATGCGCCGCCCTCCAAACCGGTTGCAGCAATTGCCGGCATTGCGCGGCAAAGTCTTCGTTAAAAATCTCGGTTAAATCGCGATAAGCGAATAGATGCGCGATTTCCGGTTCGTAGCCTTTCTCGATGCTGTCCAGCGTTTGCTTAATGACCGCAGACAATGCATTGTCGGGATTTTTCTGCTGTAGATAGCAAAAGGCGGCTTCGCTGAAAAAAGCATCCGGCCGGCGCCGTCCTTGCATGAAAATCTCCAATAACAGCCGCAATTGTTCCGGCTGCGGGCCGGGCGAAAACAATAAGTCAGCATCGGCGCTAAGCAAATAAGTCGCTTGCGGGCGGATTTGATTAACGATCAAGTGTTGCAGCCAGGCGCCAACAAAATCGCGTCCCTTTAACGTGCTAAATCGGTAGATCAAGCTACCGTTTTGATATTGATTACTCAGCTTGCCGACCAGTCGATAGCCGCCCAGATTGAAGTCGATGGCCACGGCCGGCAGCGCTTCGCCGAGATTCTTATCGCTTATTAGCTCGGCGAATTGGGCTATCGCCGGTTCGCGCTGCCGCCAGGCGATTTCGCCCGGCGCGGCGGCCGGCCAGCGGCCTTGGGCTTGCAGCTTCTCTAGCGTAAACGGCCGGCCATGTAGTTTCGCGTCCAGCCATTGCTGAGCTATTTGATAATCGTCCAGCGAGTTCAATGCAAACGGCTCGCGTTCCTCGGCATCGACTTCCAGCCTGGGCAGTTGCACGCCCAATTGCTGGCGCAGAAAAAAGCGCTGCGGATGGTGGTAAAAACTCAGCAACTCGCTTATTTCGATCAACTCCTCGGGCTCGGCATCCAGTTCGCCTTGCCACCAGGGAGCGGGCGGTTGCTTTTCGGCGCGAATACGTTGGGCGGTTTCCAGATCGTGCCGGGCGTAGCTGAACAAGCCCGGGTCGTCGCCGCGAAAATAGCGCGGGCTGAAGGGGTGCAGCGGATGATGAATCGTCAGCTTGTCCAGGCCGTAACTGTCGCGCAACACATCCAACAATTCGCTGACGATGGGCGAGGGCGGAATCTCGCTGTTGTCGCGCAAGGACTGGCCGATGTATGTGACGATCAACTGCCGGCGCGCCGACAACAGGATTTCCAGAAACTGATAGCGGTCGTCGGCGCGGCGCGAGCGGTCGCCCAAACGCGGGTGCTGGGCCAGCAGATCAAAGGTGGGATGCCGCTCTATTTTCGGAAACTCGCCGTCGTTCATGCCCAGCAAGGCGATCACCTGGCAAGGGATGGAACGCATCGGCAACATCGAGCAAAACGTCAATTGGCCGCGCAAGAAACCGTTGCCGGATTTGGTTTCGTCCATCCGGCCTTCCAGCCAGGCGATGATCACCGCCAGACTCAAGGGCTGATGATGAATGTCTGCAAAATCGGCCAACTCGGCGAGCAATTCGTTGAGCGGCTGGCGTTCGACCGGGTCGGCGCCGGCCAATAGGGTATCCGCATACGCTCGTAAACACGGCTGCCAATCGGCCAGGGTTTTTGCCGATTTCAATTCATCCCCTGCCCGAAAACACAGTTGCAGAAAGCTATTTAGGCCTCCCAAAGCCTGAGCGGCAGAGCCTTCTATGTCCGGATACGGCAGTACGCCGTCCACGAAAACCTCGTCGCCGGCCACCGCGTACCCCATAAACAGGCGCTGCAAACTGGCCTGCCAGGTGTTTTGCTGCAAGGGCGGCAAGCCTTGGGCTTGCTTGTCGGCGGCGGATTTGCCCCAGCGCACATGGGTGTCTTGCAGCCAGTAACGAATCAATTCCAGATTGTTTTCGTCCAAGCCGAAACCGGCATGGACCAACGGTTGTTCCAGCAAATCCAACACCGTCTGCCAGCCGAAGCGGCTTTGCGACAGTTGTAAAAACCGGATGAAAGCGTCTAACGCCGCGTTGCTGACTTTCAGGCTGCGGTCGGCGATCGCATGCTGGATATCGTCGAATACCGCGCTGATGAACGGCGCGTAGAGCTGGATGTCCGGTGCCATTACCACGATGTCGCGCAATTCCAGGTCGACGTGGTTTTCCAAGGCCTCCAGCAATTGATTTTTCAACACCTGCACTTCGCGGAGCCGGGAATGGCAGGCGTGGATGCCGATGGAGCCATCCGCTTGCAAGGCCAGTTGCGGCGTCTGGTTGGCTAGAATATCGTTTTGCAATTGCTGGAGATTGCTGTCGCTGTCGCTGGCCTCGAAACTGCTGGGTTCGAAGGCAAATTCTACTTGTTCCAGCAACATCTGCTGAAACTCGCGGCCTTGTTGCCCTAACCTGACCAGCAAGGGATGGCCGTCGAATTCTTGCAGTTGCGCCAGCAAACGTTTGCCGGGCAAGTCAGCCCAATAGCCTTGCACCGGATTGAGCAGATATAAATGCACGTCGCAATGCAGCGCCAAGGCTTGTAGATAACTCAGCAGCAAGGGCGGCAGGCTGTTGACGCCGAAAACCGACACCCGTTCCGGCAAGTCCGCTTGAAACTGGCCCGGCGGGGCGTTGCGTAGTTTGTCGATCACTTGCAACCAATGTTCGCCGCGATGCCCGCTGTCGCTAGTGGCGGCGATTTGCCGCCACAACGCCGCTTGCCAGCGTTCCGCTTCGCTATGATGAACGAGACGGTTTTCCCGCCAGGCTGTCAGCAAGTCGGGGCGCAGCATCTGGTATTGGTCGAAAATTCGCGCCAGCTGTAAGGCCAGTTGATAACGTTTAAGGTCGGCATTTTCGCCGGCTAGATATTGCCGTAAAGCCTGATACACTTCGCCGTCGAGATCGCGCAGCAAGGCTTCGAAACGCCAAAGCATGACATGCCGGTCGAAGCTGGGGTCGTGCAGCTCGGCATGCAGTTTCTGGGCTAGTTCGCCGAAAAATTTGGCCGGAAACAAGTAGCTGAAATGTCCCCAGACCTGAAAACGGCTGGCCAGTTGCTGGGACAGCCAGCGCTCCATGCCTTGGCTCTGAATCAGGAAAATTTCCGCGGCGAACGGCGAGGATAATGGCGATGAGCTAATGACCGCCGCTAGATGCTCCAGCAGATTTTCGGTTTTATTGGAACTGTGCAGTACGAACATCGGCTAATGGAAAAAACTTATTTACAGTAAGGGCTAGCTGGGTAATAGTTTTACAGTAGCGTTTAACCAACAGGAACACAATGAAAAATCTATTCTTTGTTTTTGC
>Ga0172378_10006179_pt1 | contig 11191 bp, 10 predicted proteins | sample GrowelOW332metaG_FD_119755 | JGI IMG/M metagenome (GOLD analysis project Ga0172378, IMG submission 119755) | Groundwater microbial communities from an aquifer near a municipal landfill in Southern Ontario, Canada - Pumphouse #3_1 metaG | ecosystem: Environmental > Aquatic > Deep subsurface >... | reverse complement strand
TACGCATTTTGTATAATCGAACTGGGGCAGACCATTGTCGCCCATTGTGATGGCGTGAAAAGGACAGGCAGCGACACAAGAACCTAAGCCCAGGCAGCCATAGTTGCATTTTCCGGGTCCACCAAAATTTTTAGCGACAACATGACAATCTTTTATTCCCTCATAGTCAACAGTACGGGGTGCATTAGTTTTACAACCGTTACATGCTAGACGTGCTATTTTACGAGATGCAGCGCCTGAACTATCGGAAGCTTTTCCCATAATGGCGTTAATAGCGTTTTGATTATCTGCAGTACAGGCCGCACATTTAGAAGCATCAGGGGCATCGCCTGCAACAATGGCCTCAGCCATATTACAACAGCCGGCATAGCCACAAGCGCCACAATTAGCACCGGGTAAAAGAGTAGCTATTTGATCAATACGTGGATCTGTTTCTACGGCAAGTTTACGGCCGGCAATGGCCAAAATGAGACCGAATAGACCACCTAAAACAGCAACTAGAATTACAGCATTTTGCATATTATTTCAGCTCCTAAATCAGTGTATACCACTCATTCCCATAAGGGCAATAGACATACAACTGGCAGTAATTAAAGCAATAGGTAAATTTCTCATACACATAGGCATTTCAGGACATTCTAACCGCTCCCGCAAGCAGGAGAAGAGGACAATTGCCATAGTGTATCCTGCTGCTGTGCCAATGGCATTGGTGATAGATTGGATAAAAGTATAGTCTCTTTGCACATTAATTAAGGCAATACCTAAAATAGCACAGTTGGTAGTGATTAAAGGAAGAAATACGCCCATGGCTTTGTGTAAAGTAGGCATATTTTTTTTCATAAACATTTCTACTAATTGTACTAAGGTTGCAATAGATAAAATGAAAACTAAAGTTTTCAAGTAAACCAAATCATAAGGGGCTAAGAACAAATAATAAATAACCCAAGATAAGATAGTGGCTAAAATCATAACAAAAGCTACTGCAGCACTCATGCCTAGAGCATTTTTGAGATTTTTGGAAACACCTAAGAAAGAACACAAGCCCAAAAATTGGGATAAAATAATATTTGTTACGAAAATCGCTCCAAATATAATACCAAAGGTACTATCCATGACGCACCTCGCTTCTTTGACGTAGATAATTTACGGCAGCGAAGACAAAGCCCATGGTTATAAAGGCACCTGCCGGTAAAATTAAAATTAAAATTGGTTGATAATCAGGACCGAAAACAGGAATCCCTAAAAGTTTACCGGTTCCTAAAAGTTCTCGGAAGGTGGCTATAATGGCTAAGGCCAGAGAAAAGCCAATACCCATGCCAAGAGCATCTTGCAAGGAATCCCACAGGCCATGTTTGTTGGCAAAGGCTTCTGCACGTCCCAAGATAATACAGTTAACAACAATCAAGGGAATAAAGATTCCTAGTGATGCATAAATATCGGGAACGAACGCCTCCATAAGCATTTCAATAACGGTTACCAAAGAAGCAATGACAACTATGTAACTAGGAATACGAACTTGTTCAGGAATAAAAGATTTGATTGCAGATATTATTAAGTTAGAGCCAATGAGAACCATTGTAAAGGCAGCACCCATACCAAGCGCGTTGGTTAGGGATCCGGTTGTTGCCAATGAAGGACAGACTCCCAAGAGCTGAACAAAAAGAGGATTTTCCTTGATAATGCCTTTAGTTAATTCTTTTAGCATAATTATCAGCCCTTTCCTTGAGTATAAGTCTTCATGTAATGGTCACGTGCTGCATTAACACCTGTAACAACTGCTCTAGAAGTAATGGTAGCCGCCGTAATCGCTTGTATTTCATTGCCGGTAGCTTGTTTAGAAACTTCTAAAGGTGCTTTCAAATCTTTACCGGCGAATTGATCCATGAACTTAGGTTCGGTACTTTTGGCTCCCAAACCGGGAGTTTCATTTTGTTTTAAAACTTTAATGCCGGTTAATTTTGCGTCAGGGCTTGAGATTCCAACCATAACCGTAACATCTCCGCCGTAGCCGCTGGGAGCAACAGTATAAATATAGCCATTAATCTTGCCGTTTTCTTTGGAACATTTGATATCTTGAATGATACCACCGGGAATTTTTTCTTGCGACAAAGTGCCCATTTTTGGGAAAACCTGAGTGTAGGCTGTTTTAACATCCGCAGCGGCACGAGCCGCTATAGCATCTTTGGTTATGTTGTGAGCGCCTGCTACTAATGCGGTACAAATTGTGCAAAGCAAGAAAAGGGTAAAGGTAAGTTTAGTAATAAAGTTATTCATTTTTTAGCACCCCCGCCAAAGGAAGTATTACGAACATACTTATCAATAAGAGGAGTAACCATATTCATCATAAGAATAGAATAGCAGACACCTTCTACGTAGCTACCGCGAAGACGGATTAGAGCGGTTAGAACGCCTAAACCAATAGCGTAAATTATTCTTCCGCGTTTGGTAATCGGTGAAGTAACCCAATCGGTAGCCATAAAGAAGGAACCTATCATGAGTCCGCCTGCTAATAAGTGGTATACGGGAAAAATGCTGTCATACCCTCTTACGCCGCCATAAACACCTGTAATAAGGGCAACGGTTGCCAAGTAAAAAAGTGGAATGCGCCAATCAACATGACCACGCCATATTAAAAACAAACCACCGATTAAAAGAGCAGGTACACAAGTTTCACCTAAAGAACCACCTACATTGCCGATAAATAAGTTCCATAAGGAAGGTAGTTGAGTAGTAGCTTGTTGGCCGGTTTGCCATAGCTGCTCTGCTGCCCGCATGGATACCAACGGTGTTGCGCTGGAAACAGCATCTGCAGTAGCGCTGGTGGAGGCATGAGTTGTTTGCATGGCCGTTATAGGTAAAACCCAAGTTGTCATTTGTTGCGGGTAAGAGGCAAGTAAAATCGCACGACCTAAATGTGCAGGATTGAAAACATTACAGCCTAGTCCGCCGAAAATCATTTTTCCAATAACGATGGCGAAAAAACTGCCCATAACTGCTAAACCAACAGGAAAAGAAGGGGGCAGACATAAAGCTAGTAGAAGACCTGTTACCGCAGCACTACAATCATAAGTGGTAATAGGGCGTCCCATGAGTTTTTGGCATATAGCTTCAAAAACAATGGCTGAGATAACGCAGGCTAAAATAACTGATATTGCACTGAAATGAAAATAGTAGGCAGCCGCAAGAACGGCAGGTATTAATGAAATAATAACATCCCGCATGGCAGCGGGAACAGTGTTACCACCATGAATGTGTGGTGATGAGGAAAGGATAACCAAGGAAGCGGGTTCTTTAGTAGGTTCCATAATTTATTTAGTCCTTCCGGTTAAGAATTATTTTTTTATCGTATAGAAAGGGTTGTGACCACCGTCACCTTTGCCCCCTATAAACTGTTTGCCCATACGTATATATTGTACTAAGGGTATGTGTGCAGGGCACTGAAATGTGCAACAGCCACATTCTATGCAGGCATGAATGGAAGCAGCGGCAGCATCGTCCCAATCACGTTTTTTAACGTTTTGTACAATCACTGTTGGCTCTAAAAACATAGGACATACATCAACACAATGACCACAACGTACACAGGTTCCTTCTATGGGAACATGGGCAAAAACAGAATCATGATTAAATAATAAAACAGCACCGGAGCCTTTAATAATAGGAAAGTCCAGAGAATTTACAGCAAAGCCCATCATGGGACCACCGGAAATAATACGGGACAATTCACCCTTGTAGCCACCTGCTGCGTTTTCTACAGCATAACTATACAGTGTTCCTAGACGAACTAAATAGTTCCCAGGTTTATTTACGGCATTGCCGCTAAGGGTAACTACTCTTTCTATAAGAGGCATATTATCTTTAATAGCTCTGGAAGCAGCAATAGCAGTAGCCACATTATCTACAACAACGCCTACAGCGGCTGGAAGACCGCGATCGGGAATAGTTCTACCGGTAGAGGCATAAACCAGTTGTTTTTCTGACCCTTGGGGATACTTTTCCGCACAGGGGAGAACTTCAATACCGGGCTCTTTTTCTACAAGTTTGCTTAATAGGGCAATTGCATCAGGTTTATTTTCCTCAATGGCTATAACGCCTTTGGGGGCACCTGAGGCTAGCATAAAATATTTAAGACCTTGAATAATTTCTGAAGGATATTCTAGCAATACGCGATGATCAGAAGTTACATAGGGTTCGCATTCAATACCATTTAAGATTATAGTGTCAATTGCAGGACCATCTTTGGGAGGAGCATATTTAACGTGAGTGGGAAAAGTTGCGCCGCCCATGCCTACAATGCCTTTTTCTTGGAGAAGCTTTCGAATTAAATCTGGGGTTATTTCACTTTCTTCACGAGGTTTGATATCCTCGGATGGGGTGTCAAGACCATCATTTTTTATGACAATACAATTTGACATCATGCCGTTAGGCAAATAACGTCGCTGGAAGCCGGTAACCATACCGCTAATGCTGGCATGAATGTTACTGCTTACAAAACCGCCTGCTGTGGCGATTACTTGGCCCATTTTAACCTTGTCCCCAAGCTTTACTACCGGGTTTGCCGGCGCACCAATGTGCATAGAAAGCGGAAGATAAACAAAATCGGGGGCAGGACAACTACGAATTTCTTGTCCATCAGTTAAAGATTTGTTGGGCGGAATGTGGATCCCGTCAAGAAATGTTGCTTTTGGGGAAGACATTAATTTCACCTCTATCTTTATAGAAATTGTTTCAACTTTTACTACAATTCATTATATAATGAAGAAAATGAAAAAACAAGAGATAATCAAGCTATGTTGCAAAGTCAATGGGCTTTTCATAAAATTCTTAAAAAGTTTACAAATATTACTGTAAATTTGTGTAAAATATATTATAATAATCAGTATAAAATGTATTGTTATTTTAGGTTTTCAATATAAAACCCAAAAAACTGTAATGGTTTTTTGGAAGGAGGTAATTATGTTTTTTGACACATACGATACACCTGTTTTTCGTCCCCCAAGTGAAGCGCATAGTTTTATTTTGCGCGTAACCCGTGGTTGTGCTCACAACAAGTGTACTTATTGCAATATGTATAGAGGAGTACAGTTTATGATGTGCTCTGACGAAGATATTTCTAAACAAATTGCCTTGGCGGCGCATTATGGCCAAAACAGCGTGAAACGCATTTTCTTAGCAGACGGGGATGCCCTAGTTGTTGCTACAGATAAATTATTGAAAATTTTACAGCTTTTGTACGCAACCTTTCCTAATTTACAGCGAGTTTCTTCTTATGCCGCACCTCAAGATATTTTGCGTAAATCCGTTGAGGAATTACAGCAACTAAAAGAAGCCGGTCTTAAGCTTTTGTATTATGGTATGGAAAGTGGCGACGATAGCGTTTTAAAGGCTGTTAATAAAGGCGTAACCGGCCCGGAAGCTATAGAAGCAGGTAGCAGGGTAACGGCTTCGGGCATGAAATTATCGCTTATGATTATTTGTGGTTTGGCAGGTATTAAAGGCAGCAAACAGCATGCCATAGAAACAGCCAAGGCTATTAATATTATTCAGCCTAATATGTTGAGTATTTTATGTTTGATGCTTTATCGGGGGAGTGAGTTATTGGACCAATATGAAAGAGGCGAATTTGATCCTTTACCTCCGGAAGGTATTATGCATGAGATGTATAAGATTATTTCACTAGTAGATATTGAAGAAGGTAAGCATTGTTTGTTCCGTAGTAATCATGTTTCCAATTATGTACAGCTGGCCGGAACCTTGCCTAAGGATAAGAACAGGTTATTAGTAGAAATGGAATTTGCTATTGAGAAGTTATCTAAAACGAAGGACTGGGATATCTATAATAACACTCGCTTTTAATTTCGGAGGAATAAAATGAAATTACGCTCTCTTGTTTTTCTGCTTTTGCTTCTTTGTTTAGTCCCGCAACAGGTTTGGGCGGCAGCACCGCTAAAAATAGGGGACAAAGGTTGGAAAGTTAAAATTGTTCAAATGAAACTTAATGTCATTGGTATGCGGACAGCTGAAACCGGGAACTTTTCCGAAGCTTTAGAACAGGTGGTCAAAAATTTTCAAAGAGACAAGGGTTTGAAGGTGAACGGGCAGATAGATGATAAAACCTACAAGAGCATTATTGATGAGGCTTTTGCAAGAGAGGGAATACGGGGAGTCAGTCCTTTTGCAATTATTAGTACTGCAGCTATGTATAAAGGGGTGCCGTATTCGTTCGGTGGCTCCACTCCTAAGGGTTTTGACTGTTCGGGCTATGTTCAATATGTATTTAAGAAAAACAGTGCAGTTTTGCCAAGAACGGCAGATGTGCAGTTACTTAAAGGAATATTTGTTACGCAGCGTTCTTTACGGCCGGGAGATTTGGTTTTCTTTACTACCTATGAACCGGGAGCATCTCATGTGGGCATTTATGCCGGTAACGGTAAATTTTGGAATGCTACTTCGTCGCAAGGGGTTACACTTAGTTCGTTAAATGACACTTATTGGCATGCTAGGTATTTTGGTGGAAGAAGAGTTTTAGTCGAAGGTAATAAATAACGGTGATAAAAACATTTTAGGAGGACTCTTATGATTAGAGAAAAACGTAATAAAGAAAAATTAGCAGGCTATTACAAGAAGTTTATGGAAGAGGGTACTTTAGATCCTAATGTTCATCCGTGGGTAGCAGAGTCCTGGCAACGCTGCGCGGCACGGAAATTGCCTCATGATACTATGCCTAAAGTGCATAAGCTCAGTAAGACAGCTATTATGGAGCATCAAAAGGTACATGAAGATATAATTAATTATACAGACGGTCTTTTTGAACAAAACAAACAACATGTTAATATGCATAATCTGAGTATGCTGCTTGTTGATGAGAATGGTTATGTTATTAAAAATTATGCGGTGCCCTTTTTTCAAAGAAGCATTGAAGATATTCAGGGTATGCGCGTGCTGGAGGAAGACATTGGTACTTCCAGCATAAGCGTAGCCAGAAGTCACAACGTTCCTTTCTTAATGTTTGGACCGGAAATGTGGATTAAAGAATGTCATTCCGGTGATGCTTGTAGCGCGCCAATTAATATAAATGGTAAAAATCGTTACTTTTTAGCATTTTTCTCTCTAGATCAAAATGATTTGCCTTATGATATTTTGTTATCGTTACTTATGACTATGAAATATTCTTTGGAACAATTTTTGGTTATGCTTGAATATTGGAAAATATATCAGCTTATGACGGAAGAGCTTCCTGTAACAGTTTACTGGCTTAGTGAAAAAGGAGAAATTCGTTATTGCAATGAGAATGGCAAAAAGCGCTTAGAGGGCAAAAAACGTTTGGAAGAGGTGTTCTTGAATTATGAGCATATTCCAATTAGACGTGCTTTAGCCGGTGGACCAACTATTCGTCGAGAGATAACATGGATTACCCAAGATAGGACCTATGAAGATGTTACTACGGTTTTGCCTGTAAAAGTTGCAGGGCAGGTACGCAGCGTTTTGATTTTGACCATGTCTATTGAAGATTTAAAAACAACAATTGCCCATGCTACAGGCTATAGCTCTAGATACAGCTTATATAGTATGGTTGGTACGTCTACTGAATTTTTGGCTTTGCAGCATAAAGCCGCTAGAATAGCTCGTAGTGATAATAATATTTTATTACAAGGGGAACCGGGTACAGGCAAACAAAGATTAGCCCATGGTATTCATCAAGCGAGCCCCCGAGCAGCGGCAGCACTTATATCGGTTCGTTGTTATGAAGGACCGCTAGAAGAGTTGGAAGAAGAACTTTTTGGCTCCGGTGATGCGTCAAGTCCTACGTCAGCAGGCAAGTTGGAACTATCATCAGGCGGTACTTTGTTCTTAGATGAAATAGAAAAGCTGCCGGTGGTTATGGGCGATAAGGTTGCTAAAGCCCTAACAGAAGGACTGATAGATAAAACAACCGGCAAGCGTAAGAAACTCAACGTACGGATTATAGCTGCCTGTGATTCTAATTTAAAACGTTTAGCGGATAAAGGCTTATTTTCCAGAAATTTGTATGATTTAGTTTTAGACACTTCTATGAGGGTATTACCTTTGCGTGAGCGTATTTCTGATGTAGAAGTTATAGCAAATCATATTTTGACAGAAATGGCAGCCAGACACAGTATGGCTGGAAAACATTTATCTGCAGATGCTTTGATCGTGCTCAACAATTGCAGTTGGCCGGGAAATATTAAGCAATTACAAGGGGTTATAGAGCAAGCATTTTTCCATACTCCGGGCAGTGTTATTGAAGTGGAGAATATTAAGCTTCCGGGAGACAGAACTATGGAAAAATCGTGGAAACACGACAAAGATGCTTTTATTGCGGCTTGGAAATCTGCGGGTGGTAATATAAGTAAACTAGCTGGAATGCTGGATGTTAGTCGAGTTACGTTATATAGATACTTGAAAAAATATGATTTAGGTCCAAAAAGCGGAAACTAAAATATATAGAGAGGGTTACACCTCTCTATATTAATTTTATAGGGGGAAGAAAGCAGTGCGTTTAAGAAAAAAACCTTGGATAGCGAAAGCTCTTGAAGAATATGTTGGGAAAGAAATTATTACTGATAATATAGAAGAAAATAAGGGTAAGTGGAGCAGTTTTTTTGGTGGGAAGCCACTTGCCTTAGAAATAGGCTGCGGAAAAGGCAAATTCATTACTGGAATGGCACAGCTATATCCGGAAACAGGCTTTATTGCTATTGAAACACAATTGGATATTTGTTATTATCCTGTTTGTAAGGTGAGAGAAAATAAGTTGACTAACGTTAAAATAATTGGCGGGAATGCGGAATATCTAACCCAGTGGTTTGCAGATGGTGAAGCCCAGATGATTTATTTGAACTTTAGCGACCCATGGCCAAAAGCCAGACATAGCAGAAGACGTCTGACCCATAGAGGATTTTTAGAGCAGTACAAGTCCATTTTGGTACCAGGGGGACATCTGCGCTTTAAAACAGACAATAAAGAGCTTTTTGATTTTTCCGTAGAAGAATTTAAGGCTTTTGGATTGCAAATAATTGCGCTAAGTTACGATTTGCATAATTCAGAAATTGAAAATGCTGTCCAAACAGAATATGAAGAAAAGTTTAGTGCTAAGGGTAATAAGATAAATTTTTGCGAGGTCGTTTTTTAGGAACCATGAGGTGGAATTATGCAAGAAAGATTTTTGTTTTGGGAAAACCCTAAGGATGCTGTTTTAACAATAGTTGCAGTGCTCATGTTTATTGGTTGTGGGAATGTTTTTAGTGCGAGTTTTGTTAGTGCTAACGCTATGTTTGGCACAGGCTATTATTATCTTTATCGTTATGCAGCCTTTTCTGCTTTTGGTTTGGTAGGTTTAGGGGTAGTTGGTTGGGTGTTTAATTATCATTTGTGGCTTAAATATAGGAAGATAGTTTTTATGATATGTCTGGTATTGCTTTTATGCGTAGATTTTTTTGGGGTAGCGACTAAGGGAGCACAAAGATGGCTGCCTATTTTTGGTTTTTCTTTTCAACCTTCAGAATTTGTTAAGTTAGGTATTATTATTATAGGTTCCGGCTCCTTAGGCTCGTTAATGCGCAGAAAAAAGAAAGTAACTTTACTCGGATATCCTTCTGTTTTGGCGGTTGGACAGGCGATGGTGTTAGCGGGTTTGGTTTTGGTACAACCGGATATGGGAACCGCAGCCATAATTTTAGCGTTAATGATATTACTTTATGTTATTGCCGGCTTAGCCCTTAAAGAGTTGGGTGTGTTGTTTGGGGTAGGAAGCGTAGGAATAGGGCTTCTGATTGCCATGGAACCCTATCGTTTATCACGCGTCATGCTCTGGTTAGACCCATGGAGAGAGGCTCAAGGTAATGGATACCAGGCTGTACAGTCTTTTGTTTCTATTGGCAGCGGCGGATTGTTTGGTACCCATTTTGGCATGGGCACCGGCAAATTCTTTTTTCTACCGGAGGCACATACAGATTTTGCTTTTGCGATTTTTTGTCAAGAGTGGGGATTTATAGGAGCGTTATTTCTACTTTTCCTGTTTTTAATTTTAGCAAAAGCTATCTACACAATTGGCAGTAATACTAAGGATGAAAAAGGATTTTTGTTAGTTACCGGGATTAATTTTTTGGTGGTAGGACAAGCGGTTGCCAATATGGCAATGGTTTGTGGTATTTTACCTATTATAGGGGTACCGCTATCTTTTATTAGTTACGGCGGCACGTCGTTAATTGCTACTTTAATTGCTGTAGGATTGGTTATAGCGGTTTACAAGGATGAAGTAAAAAAAAGCCAAATGCAGCCTACGGAAATCAGTTCTTTTGTGCCCAGAAGCGCAAAGGCCGAAAAATCTGTCTTTCGCCCTCGTGGGGGTAAAATATGACAAAAAAAGCAAGCTTTGATTTAAATAAAAGTAAAAAACGTACAGGTTCAGTTATCGTTTTGATTTTAGTATTTGTGGTTTGTGTTATTTTTCGTTTGTTTTGGCTGCAAATAGTGCAAGGTGGGCAATTAGCCAAGGATGCGACGGACCAGATTGCAGGAGAAAACACTGAGCTTTCACCACGGGGCAGCATTCTTGACCGTAATGGGGAAGATTTAGCCGTGAGTATTATTAGCAAATCTCTTTATGTTAATCCTCAGGAAATGGATGATAATCCTGATATGTGGGCTAAGGGTACGCAGCCTCAAAGAAATCCCAGGCGGTTAGCAGCAGATTTGTTGGCGCCAATTTTGGGTATGAAGGCAGACGCATTATTTCAAGAATTTAATTATAAGGACAGTCGTTTTGTTTGGATAAAAAGAACCTTGGATCCCAAGGTAAGCGCAGAGGTTATTGCAGTTTTAAAAGATAATAAGCTGAACGGGTTTCATTTTCAAGAGGAAAGTAAACGTTACTATACTAAAAACAATTTAGCAGCACAGGTATTAGGGTTTGTAGGTACAGATGATAAAGGGTTAGAGGGAATAGAAGCGTCTTTAGATAAATTGATTAAAGGTAAAGAAACCAAACAAGGCAATTTTTTTGACGCTAGGGGTAATCGTATTGGTGAATCCGGCATGAATGCTGTGCAAGGGCCCAAAATGAATACGGTATATCTTACGTTAGATAGTAATATGCAGTTTATTTTAGAAAAAAGTTTGGATGAAGCAATGGTAAAAACTCATTCTGTCAGCGCGGCGGCGATTATTA
>Ga0172378_10006178_pt1 | contig 11193 bp, 8 predicted proteins | sample GrowelOW332metaG_FD_119755 | JGI IMG/M metagenome (GOLD analysis project Ga0172378, IMG submission 119755) | Groundwater microbial communities from an aquifer near a municipal landfill in Southern Ontario, Canada - Pumphouse #3_1 metaG | ecosystem: Environmental > Aquatic > Deep subsurface >... | reverse complement strand
GAAAAGATTGAAAATATAAAAAATGCACTTTATAATAATGAGTTTGTACTCTACTATCAACCAAAAGTAAATATGAAAACTGGTGAAACGGTAGGGCTAGAAGCACTTATAAGATGGAACCATCCCATCAATGGAGTTATGGCTCCAGGAGAGTTTTTGCCTATATTGAATGGACATACTTTTAGTATAGCAATTGGAGAATGGGTACTTGAAGAAGCTATCAAACATATTGAACAATGGAAAACTCTTGGATTTAATTTTATTGTTAGTATTAACATAGATGCAATACATTTACTCCAAGGTAATATACTTGAATATATTAAAACGCTTTTTTTAAAATACCCTAAAGTTAATTCTAATGATTTTAAACTTGAAATTCTTGAAACAAGTGCATTAGAAGACATTACACAAGTTGTACAAGTGATGGAAGATTGCAATCAATTTGGTATATCATTTTCACTTGATGACTTTGGGACAGGGTATTCTTCATTGACTTATCTAAAACGTCTTCCTGTATCAGAGCTTAAAATAGATAAAAGTTTTGTACGTGATATGCTCCATGATACAGATGACCTAATTATTCTTAATGGAATTATTAATCTCGCAAATACATTTCAACGTGACGTTATTGCAGAAGGGGTAGAAAGTATTGAGCAAGGGTTTCTCCTTTTACGCATGGGATGCGAAGTGGCACAGGGTTATGTTATTGCAAAACCTATGCCAATGGATGAGATCGTAAAGTGGGTTAAAGAGTTTAAAGTAAATAAAAAATGGATTAATTGTCAGGCTATGAATCGTGATGAGATATCTGTTTTATATGCTTTAGTAGAGCATAATGCATGGATGAATAAATTTAATTCTTATACTCAAGGAAAACTCTCTGAGATACCCCAACAAGACTATACTCAGTGTAAACTGAACAAATGGATCTTTGGTATTAGAAAAAGTTCCATAATAGAAAGTTCTCAGTTAGATATATTGGAAACACTTCATAAAGAACTGCATAAAAAAGCCAATGTTGTTATTGAAAGAAAAGGTGATAATGTACATAATTTTAATAATGACATTGAAGAAGTAAAAAAAATACATAGAGAAATGATAAATATTTTAGAAGAGATTTAAGTATATAGGAGTTACTTCTAAGACTGTTTAAAAACCTCTTATTTTTGGAGCACTTTTTAGTAATAGTGAGCTTGTTCCAAAAAGAGTTGAATTTTTGAACATACTCCATAAGGTACAGGTTGTTGTTGAACTTGTCATTTTAACTTAGATACTTTAAATTCTAAGTATGAATTTATGTTACCACTCTATGCAATGATGGATAGACCTATTCATACAGCACATAAATTAGATTTAAAGGGTCCTTCAATGAGAGAATATTTAGCAAAATTATAAAAACATTTGGCCACTTATGATACAATTTTATAAGAATACTTTTAAACTCCTCAACTGGCCAAGTGTTTATGCGTTTGAATGGCCAAGTACATGCGTCTCAAAATCTTTCTTTAAGAATGTGTAAAAGTAATCTTATTTTATTATCAGGGATATTTAAAACTTTTTTAATAGAGTGATTTATCATCTACGAACCTAATGCTAAACAATAAATTACTTATTTAAAGTATAATACTTAGTGTTTAATCAAGCGCCATAACATTTGTATTTATCCATACGTGTGATTGTTGCTGTGTTAAATCTACAGAATAAAATCTTTGGGTAGTTTTATACCAACAATAAGATGATTTTTAATTATAAAATTATGTATCCTGTCCCCAGAAATTTAAATTTTAATAATAATAATATTTACTTTATATTTACTTTATATTTACTTTAAAATAGTATCATTAACAACAAGAACAATCAGGATTTAAAAATGAAATTTAGAAAAATTCTTTTATTATTTATTATTTTTATTTATTCAATAAGTTTAAATGCAGATAATTTAAAATCTGATAATATCCCAGCAATTGTATCACTTGATTGGTATAAAAATAATGCAAATAATGCAAATTTAGTAATAGTTGATTTAAGATCTGAGGAAGAATTCAAAAAATCACATATAAAAAATGCAGTTAATATAGTTCCTTTAAAATCACTTTTTGATGAAAAGAAATTTATGCCCAAATTAGATTTTCTAAAAGAATTATTTTCTAATGCAGGAATAGATTCAAACTCTTTAATTTTAGTATATGATAATGGTGCTTTTATTTGGTCAGCCAGATTTTATTGGATATTAGAAACATTAGGTCATGAAAATGTAGGTATTCTAAAAAATGCTTATAATCCTTGGTTAGAGTCTCAAATAGAAACAACAGATGATATCTTTGTAGCTAAGAGAAAAGAGTTTATTCCACGAATAAATAATTCAAAAATAGAAACAAAACTTGGAACATTACTTTCAATTGGAAATAAAACAATAATTGATGGAAGAAAAGCATCTCATTTTGAAGGTAAACAATCAAATGCAAAAAGATATGGTCATATTCCGACTGCACAGAATTATTCTTGTACACAAAATTATCAAGTTACTTCAAACGGAAACGAGATGAAAAGTTTTGATGAACTAGAAAAACTATATAAAGATATTCCTAAAGATAAGCAGATAATTTTATATTGTGATGGTGGAGCAGAATCTGCACTTAATTATGTCGTTTTAAATGAATTAGGTTTTGATGTTGCTGTTTATGATGGTTCGTGGCTTGAGTGGGGTAATGATCCAGAAGTTCCAGTTGAAAATCCTTCAAATAAGTGAAATTAGGTTATAAATTGCAATATAAAGGCTCAATTAAAAAAAGATTAATCGGAATTATTGTTTCGATAACGCTACTAACGGGATTAATAGGTTATAGCAGTTTTCTTTATTGGTATATAAATAACCAACATGATAGAGCATTAAATCTATCAAAAACAATTGCTTTGATACTTGGGCAAGATGTTGCAAAATTAATTCTTTTAAATAATATATCGGCAGCGGCTGATATATCAGACTCTTTAAAATCTTTCTCAAATTTAAATTCAATGGTGTTATATAAACTTGATGGCAAAGCTATTTTACAATATAGTAAAAATAATAAAAATTTTGTAGCAGATAAATTTAAAAATAATATGCCTAATAAAGAATTCTCTTTAAATAAAAACATTATTAAAATAAATATAGATGCAAATTATCAAGATAAAAAGCTAGGCTATATTCAGCTAAATTTTGAATTAGAAACTCTAATAGATATAATCAAAAAAGATATATTTGTTCTAATATCTATATTAGTTTTTACACTAATCTTATCTTATTTAATGGCTATTGTTTATGCTAGGAAATTTACAAATCCAATATTAGATTTAGTAAATTTTTTAGAAAAAGTTGAATTAACAGATTCTTTGAATAAAAGAACTAAAACAGAAGAAGATAATGAATATGGAAAACTTTATGATGAAATAAATAGAATGCTTGAGAGAATAGAAAGTTCTCATAAAATATTAAAAATAGCTGCTGTTACTTTTGAAACTCAAAATGGAATTACAATTACTGACAAAGACCAAAAAATACTTTTAGTAAATAAAGCATTTAGTAAAATTACAGGATACACATCAGATGAAGTTGTCGGATTAACTCCAAAAATATTGAAATCAGGTATGCATGATAAAGAATTTTATGATGAAATGAGAGAATCATTAAATAATAAACATATATGGATTGGAGAAATAAATAATAAACATAAAGATGGAAGTATATTAAATGAACAGTTGACAATTCAAACTATTTTGGATGATAATAATGATGTTTTATATTATGTCGCTTCATTTTTAGATATCACTTTACAAAAAGAGATGGAGAGTAAATTGAAAGAAAAAGAGATATTACTTATCCAAAAATCAAAAATGGCAGCAATGGGTGAAATGATTGAAAACATAGCTCATCAATGGAGACAACCATTATCTTTGATATCTGTAGTTTCTTCTACTTTACTACTTCAAAAAAAATTAGATATGCATATTCCTAAAGATGAGGAGTGTGAACAATTAACTAAAATTGGTGACACCGTTAATTATTTATCTCAAACAATTGATGATTTCAGAAGCTTTTTTAAAGAAAAAAAATTGAAGGAAAACTTTTTATTAGAAGATTGTTATAAAAAAGTCTTAAATCTTATGAGTTCAAATTTTAAGGCTATGCAGATTGATGTAATAGAAAATATCGAAAATGTGGAAATAGAAACATTTGAGAATGAACTAATTCAAGTAATAATGAATATTTTAACGAATGCAAAAGATGTTTTATTATCAAAAGGTAATGATTTTAGAAAACTGATTTTTATTGAAATTTATAAAGAAAATGATAAATCAATTTTTTCTATAAAAGATAATGCAGGAGGAATTCCTATAGAGAATATTGAAAAAATCTTTGAACCATATTTTACAACAAAAGGTGATGAGGGTACAGGGATTGGTCTACATATGTCAAAAGAGATAATACAAAACCATATGAATGGGGAACTAAAAGTAGAAAATTCTACTTTTGATTACCAAGGGAAAGAATATAAAGGTGCAAAATTCACGATAATTTTACCTCTTCCCCAATAATAATTACAATTATAATTAAAATAAACCCAACCTAACCAAAATCATCCACCCCACTCAATAGGATTACTTAAATCAATTACATTAGGATTTGTTTCTTTATTTTTATTTGATAAGCATAAAAAATAATTTTCATCAGAAATATTAAAATCAATATCTAAAAAATCTACGGGCATCTTGTCATTTGCAAAAGATTTAATCTAAAGAGGGTTTAATTCCCCAACCCTTGGGTCGATAGGAAGAGAATATTTGATGATAATATTGATAAAAAGTTAAGAGATGTGTGTGCTTACAATTACTGTATCGAAAGTTGTAACAACAATAAAAAGTACAACAGCACGAGAGATATTTAAAGAGTTTCCAAGATTAAGAAAAGAATAGTAATATAACACGTAAGCTTGAGTTGGGGAGTATTTCATTAAAATTTATCATAAAAATAAACTTTCTGTGAATTGAATAACTATATCCTTCTTTATAACTAAATTTAAAATCATGTAATATATGTTAGAATAAATTATATATTTTATTTTAGATTTTAAAAGGAATTTTATGAATTCAGCACTTCTTCAATCTGACAATTTTTTACAGTTAATTTCAAAACATTTACCTGATATGCTGTGGGCAAAAGATTTAGAGGGTTATTATTTGTATGCTAATGAATCTATTTGTAATAATTTGTTAATGGCAACACCAGATGAAGTATTAGGAAAATGTGATGTTTTTTTTGCAACAAGAGAACGTAATAAACATCCTGAAAATAAAAATTGGCATACTTTTGGAGAATTATGTTTTAACTCTGATTATGTTGTTTTAGAAAATATGAAACCAATGAAATTTAAAGAGTATGGAAATATAAGAGGAGAATTAGTTTACCTGGAAGTACATAAAGCTCCTTTGCATGATGCTAATGGTAAGTTAATAGGTACTATTGGAAGTGGAAGAAATATTACTGCACAAGTTTTACTTGAAGAACAAAATGAGAAATTAGCATATTATGATCAATTAACTGGATTAGGAAATAGACAAAAGATTTTTGTTGATATTTCAAGAAAAAATCCTATTGCATGTGCAATTTTTAATATTGATGATTTTAAAGAAATAAATGATTTTTTTGGTACAGAAAATGGTGATCAGATTTTAAAAGATATTTCACAGTGGTTTTCTAAATTTGATTTTGAAACTTATAGAGTTGATGGCGATGAATTTGCAATTTTATATTATGAAGATATATCTTTAGAAATGATAGAGAATGATATAAAGAATATTTTAACTCTTTTTGAAGAAGAATCGTTTAATATACAAAATGAAAAGATACAAATTACATTTTCAGTTGGAATTGCAAAAGAAAAATATAATTTATTTACAAAAACAGACATAGCCTTACATCATTCAAAAGAAAATAAATCAAGAGTTTCAAGTTATAAAGAACATGCAAATATTGAAAGGAAATATAAACAAAATATTGAGATGGCAACTTCAATAAGAGAAGCTTTAATGAATAATAGAATTATTTGTTATTATCAACCTATTGTAAATGCACTTACTAATGAAATTGATAAATATGAAACTTTAGTTAGAATGATTGACAAAAATGGATTAATAATTCCTCCTATGGAATTTTTAGATATTTCAAAGAAGACAAAGCTGTATTCTCAAATTACCTTAGAAGTTATACGTCAGGCTTGCAATACTTTTGAAAATAGAAGTGAGAATTTTTCTGTAAATTTATCAATAGATGATATAAAAGATCCTAATACAGTATATGAAATAGTTAAAGCCATAACTACAACAAAAACAGCTTCAAGAATAATTTTTGAAATTTTAGAATCAGAAGGAATAGAAAATTATAAAGAAGTTAGTGATTTTATAATAAAAATGAAAGCACTTGGAGCAAAAATTGCAATCGATGATTTTGGTACAGGTTATTCTAATTTTGAACATATCTTGAAATTGAATATAGATTATATAAAAATAGATGGTTCTTTGATTAAAGAAATGAAAAACAATAATAAACATAAAATTATTGTAGAAACTATAGTAGATTTTGCGAAAAAAATTGGTTCGAAAACAGTAGCTGAATTTGTTTGTGATGAATCAATTTTTTTAATTACAAAAGAATTAGGGATAGATTATTGTCAAGGATTTTATATTGGCAAACCTAGTGCAGATATTAAAGGAAGTATTATTTAGTTTTATATATTTTTTATAAATACATTAAAATATTTAACTAAAAAAATTCTAGATATGAGATAATTTTTTTAGAAATAGAAAATGATGATAATCATTTATATTTCTAATACAAGGTATTCTAAAGATACCAATATCAAAAATAGTAAAAAGTATAACACAAGAGAATTTACTAAATCTATATTAAAAGACTAAGTAAATTTCTAGTTAGTCCAAAAAACTATTAAGATAAATTTTTCCACTAAAAGCCAACCACTCCAAAAGAATTAATATTTTGATTCATCTTTATTTTTAAGAAGTGATTTTGAAAATTTAATTACTTTATTTCTTCCTGTTTCTTTAGCTTCATACAAGCATAAATCAGCGTATTTAATACATTTCCAAATTTGATCTGTATCTTCAGGAAAGAATGAATAACCTATACTTACTGTTTTACTAAAAGATTCATTATTAAAAGTAAAAACTATTTTTTCAAACTCTTTATTAATTTTGTTTGCAAGCTCATAGGCACTTTCATGAGTTGGGTTTTTCATTATAATTAAAAATTCTTCTCCTCCAAATCTAATAATGAATTCATCTTTTCCTATACATTCTTTCATTGTTTTAGAAAGTTTTTGCAAAATTGCATCACCTGCATCATGTCCATAAGTGTCATTAACCATTTTGAAGCAATCTATATCTAAAAACATTACTGCGAAAGTTGCTCCCTCTAGAATTTCATATGACATCTTTTTATCGATAAACTCATCTAAATATTTTCTATTATATAGTCCTGTTAATCCATCAACTAAATTTCTTTCTCTTAAGACATCCATCAATATTCTACTTTCTAAGATAGGTTTTGTTTCTTCTAAATATTTCTTAATTATTCCTATTTGATATTTAATTGATTTTAAAGCTTCCTCATCTTTACATAAAATATGTACTGTTAGACTTTTTTGTTCATTAATAAGAAAAGGTATACATATAAATTCTTTTTTATCTTTACAAGTTGCAACTCTACAGATTTCAGGAAAGTTTTCAGAAATTACAATAATATCAGTTCTTTCTGCTCTACATAGTGTTTTAATATCTTTTGTTAATTCACAACAAGAAACAGTATCTTTTGTTTTATATACAACATGTCTTTCGTTTTTAACTAAATCATTTTCAAAAATATAAAAATGTTCAATTTTTAATTTATCTTTAAATATTTGAACTAATCTATGATAAATATCATCTTTAGTTAGATCAGTCTCAATTGTTTTTTTATAATTATAAATTTCTGAAATATCTTCAATAATTTCTTTTGCAGTTAACAATTTATCATTATTTAAATTTGATGCTCTTTTATGAACAAATGCTGTTAAATTTCTCTCTATACCAGTAAGTACTAAATCAAGTTTCTCAATTATTTCATTTAACCATAAAGAAGCTTCTTTATCCTCTTTTAAAACACCTTCTTTCACTCTTACTGAATAATTTCCTTCATGCACTTGTTTTAATACTTTTGTAATTGAATCAAATGAGGTTGCATAAGGTTTAATTTTTTTACTTATATAAATCAAAATAAAAATTAAAAAGATAATTATTATAACAACAATATTAAACAATACAGTTATACTTGAAATTCTATCATCTTGAATATCAAATTCTAAAGATATCGCTCCTAGCACTTCACCTTCTTGTGCATTATGACAAGAAATACAATTTGGTTTATCAAGTGAAGAGGCAGTGTATGGAATAGTAATTCGCAATGAAGCATCTTTTAGTGTTTCAGTAATAACTATTTCTTCTTTTCCTGTTCTTAAAACTTTTTTATCTATCTCATCTTTTGGTGTTTCATTACCAATATCTGACTTTCCAAATTGTTTGCTAACACTTGCTCCTCGAATAACCCATAATTTATTCACTTCTTCAAGATCATTAATACTATTTAAAAAAACATCTCTTTGATTCATATTTCCATTTACCATATGAGAAGTCAATGATTTCTTAACTATATCAGCAGTAAGATATGCTCTTTTTTTTGTGCTTTCATATCCACTTTCTCTTGATCCCACGGCAACTAGTATCACTATTATTATAGTTAATAATGTAACCATTGCAGAAATTATTATTGTTATTTTTTTGTTAGAATTCACTTTTAGAAAACCTTTTTTTATTTAAGTAATAATATCATAAAATTATTTTATTTTCATATTTTTTGATATATCTTAAAAATATACTTTCTTTAGAATAATTAAGAGTTATTTATTTTAAAAAAATATTATATTTTTTAAAATTACTTTTTAATAAATAATCTAATTTCATTTTTTATTTTTATTTTAGCATATTTTCGAAATAATAACAATGAATAACTATTCATTAAGTATTTTTAATATATGATTATTCATTCTATCCACAAATGAGGGGCTAAACAAATTGAGTCAAGAAGTTAAATTATCAATTGATACTATGATAGTGTCAGAAACAGATGCAAAAGGAAACATTATTTTTGCAAATTCAGATTTTTGCGACATCGCTGGTTATACTATTGAAGAATTAATTGGGAAACCTCATAATATAGTTAGACATAAAGATATGCCAAAAGCTGCATTTGAAGATTTATGGAAAACAGTTCAAGACGGAAAGATATGGAATGGAATTGTAAAAAATAAAACAAAAAATGGTGGATATTATTGGGTTAATGCAACAGCTTATCCTTCTAAAAATGAAAAAGGTGAGTTACGATACATTTCAGTACGAATTAAACCCACAGATAAAGAAATTGAAGATGCAATTAATCTTTATAAAACTCTAAAATAAGGCTATTTCATGTTCTTCAAAAATTCTAATCAAAATGATACATTAGAAATTTTATCTAATATAGAAAAATTTATAGATGGAGAAATAAATTCATTTCCCACAGTATCAAATAAAAATAGCGATAAAAAAATTATAGATAAATTAAATATAATTAGTGAAAAACTATACAAAAAGCATCAAGAAGAAATTACACTTTATGGTGAAATAATGCTTGTAACTGAAAAGATTGCTAATGGGCTAATCTCTGATAAAATTTATCACATTAATACTAGTAATAAGAAATTGAACTATATTGGAAAAACAATCAATAATTTAGTTGATGGTTTAAAATCAATTTTAGGTTCTAATACTCAAAATATATTAAATGTATTAGATAGTTACTCACATATGGATTTTACAAATAAAATTAACAATGAAGATTCTAAACTAACAAATTCTTTGAATGATATTACAGATTTGATTTCAATGATTTTAAGGGAAAATAAATCTAATGGACTAACCCTTGATAAAAGTTCAGATATTTTATTATTAAATGTTGACAAATTGAATATAAGTTCAAATGAAGCAGCTGCTAGTCTTGAAGAAACAGCAGCAGCATTAGAAGAAATAACATCAAATATTAGAAACAATACAGAAAATATTCTAAAAATGGCAAATTATTCAAATAATGTTACCAAGTCAGTTAATGAAGGTGAAAAATTAGCAAATGAAACAACGGAATCAATGGAGCAAATTAATGACCAAGTTAATTCAATAAATGAAGCTATTTCAGTAATTGATCAAATTGCCTTTCAGACAAATATTCTTTCTTTAAATGCAGCTGTTGAAGCAGCAACTGCAGGTGAAGCAGGACGTGGATTTGCAGTTGTTGCAGCTGAAGTTAGAAATCTTGCGAATAGAAGTGCAGAAGCTGCCAAAGAAATAAAGATAATTGTAGAAAATGCTACTAAAAAAGCATATGAAGGTAAAACAATAGCAGATAATATGATAAAAGGATATAAAGAACTTAATCAAAATATTACTCACACCATACAACTTATTAAAGATATTGAACTGTCAAGTAAAGAACAATTATCAGGAATAGAACAAATAAATATAGCAGTAACACAATTAGATCAACAAACACAAAAGAATGCAGAAGTAGCATCTCAATCTCATGATGTAGCAGTAGATACAGATATTATTGCAAAATTAATTGTAAGTAATGCAGATGAAAAAAAATTCATAGGTAAAAATGAAGTAAAAGCCAAAAATATGAGTTCGAATAATAGTCATTAAAACTATATAACTAGAATGTATTTTTTAAGTTCTTAATCTAAGAATCTCACATTTCGAAGTCGTATAAGAAAAAAATTGTTCCAAAACGAGTCTAATAAATATTTATCTTATAAACGAATTTTTCATAATATTTGTTAAAAGTACTAAAATAAGTCGTTTATAGATTTTAAATTTTATTCAATAAAATTTACTATTAATATGCACAGCAACCTTTACATATTTGGACTAAAAGCGACAAAGAAATTTAAGAGTAGCTTAATTTAGTCGGGTAAGAACATCACTTCACAATGACATCCTCCCCTAAGAACCGTACTTGCGACTTTCACCGCATACGGCTCAAGCACTGAACTAAACTTTTGTGAGGTTTTT
>Ga0172378_10006177_pt1 | contig 11195 bp, 5 predicted proteins | sample GrowelOW332metaG_FD_119755 | JGI IMG/M metagenome (GOLD analysis project Ga0172378, IMG submission 119755) | Groundwater microbial communities from an aquifer near a municipal landfill in Southern Ontario, Canada - Pumphouse #3_1 metaG | ecosystem: Environmental > Aquatic > Deep subsurface >... | reverse complement strand
GGATAAAGAAGATGTGTATTACCCTCCTGTTGATTTGGTGGATATGTTTTTATTGCTGGCCGATAAGTATGGAATGTCATTCTATTTTGGAACGTACGACTCTGGTAAATATTGGCAACAAGGATTATTTCAAAAGGAGATTGATCTTAATTTAAGTTTGATTGATGAAGTTTGGACTAAATATGGATATCATAAATCGTTTAAGGGATGGTATCTATCACAAGAGATAAGCCGACGTACTAAAAACATGTCTAAAATTTATGCTGAAGTAGGAAAGCACGCTAAAGATATCTCTAATAATCTTTCTACTATTGTATCTCCATATATTCATGGGGTTAAGACCGATCAGGTTATGTCGGGAGGAAAAGCACTCTCTGTTAGGGAGCATGAGGAAGAATGGGATGAAATTCTATCTAATATTAATGGTTCTGTTGATATTTTGGCATTTCAGGATGGACAAGTGGATTATAATGAATTATATGACTATCTGGTGATTAATAAAAAGTTAGCAGATAAATATAATATGAAAAGCTGGACTAATGTAGAATCATTTGATCGTGATATGCCTATCCGTTTTCTTCCTATAAAATGGGAAAAACTTCTTTTGAAATTGGATGCAGCTCGTAGAGCTGGGATGGAGAATGCCATAACCTTTGAGTTCTCTCATTTTATGAGTCCAAATTCTGCATATCTGCAAGCGGGACACTTATACAATAGATATTGTGAACACTTCAAGATATAAACTATAGTTTATGTTATTCTAAAATCAACCTAAATGAAAAAAACAGATGTGTTTTTAATGATCCTAAATGATTTTACTTTTTTAAGTAAATCTACTTTTCTTGATGGTAATTAATTGAAATATGTAGCAGTTTTATAACCTAATATTTAATAATCTAAAAAAAATACTATGACAGAGTTTAACTCAATTTTAAAGAATTCTATAACAGTAAAGCCTTTGCTACTTTTACTGTTTATGTTCTTTGTGTTGCCCATGAGTGGTTATGCACAGAATATTATAAAAGGGACTGTTGTTGATGCCAGAGGTGAAACTTTACCTGGTGTAACTGTCGTTGTAAAAGGAAGTCGCAATGGGACTATTACAAACGTAGATGGTACTTATAACATTCGTGCTAATTCGAATGATATTTTAGCTTTCTCTTATATTGGAATGGCGTTGCAAGAAATTACAGTTTCTGATAAAAATGTTATAAATGTAACGATGAAAGAGAATGTCTCGAATTTGGATGAAGTGGTTGTAGTTGGATATGGTACGCAGAAAAGAGGTAGTATTACAGGTGCCGTTTCTACTGTTTCGGACAAAGAGATGTTGAAAGCTCCAACTATGAGTTTAAGTAATATTGTAGGCTCTCGCGTTGCAGGTATCTCGGCTGTGCAGTCTAGCGGGCAACCTGGTTCCGATAATGCTGCCTTGAAGGTCCGTGGTCAGGATGGAATTATTTTCGTTATTGATGGTATAAGGCGTACTTCAGCCGATTTCAATGGCATTGATCCTAATGAAATAGAATCAGTTTCTGTGCTTAAGGACGCTTCGGCTGTAGCTGTTTATGGCTTGGATGCAAATGGAGCAATTATTGTTACTACAAAGAAAGGTAAAAACGAAAAAATGGCCATAACCTATACAGGTTCTGTTGGAATTAGTGAGAATGCTAATCAACAGAAATGGCTTGATGGTCCGGGGTATGCTTATTGGTATAACAAAGCACGGGAGCTTGATGGTGACTCTAAGGTTTTTACATCGGAAATGGTGCAAAAGATGAAAGACGGAGTAGATGGCTGGGGAAATACAAATTGGTATGACAAAGTTTTTGGGACAGGAAGCAATCAACATCATAATGTTTCTGCAACCGGAGGAAATGAAAAAATGCATTTTTTTGCTTCAATAGGTTCTTTGAAAGAAAAGGGAAATATTGATAAGTATAATTATGACAGGTTGAATCTTCGTTCAAATATTGATGCAAAGTTAACTGAAAACTTGACTTTTGCTCTCGGTATCTCCGGTCGTATTGAGAAACGTGACTCTCCTCTTTATTCTGCTGATCCTAATGATTGGTTAAATGTTCCTCAACAAGTTATTCGTGCTCTTCCTTATGTTCCTGAAACAATGGACTATGAAGGAACGACTTATTATGTTTCTACACCGACAAATTCATCTCCGGTAAATCCATTAGCATCTATAAATCAATCAGGATATAGCAGATCTCACAGATCTTATATTCAATCTAATTTTAGTTTGAAATATGATGCTCCATGGCTTAATGGGTTGAGTATGAAATTTCAAGGTGCATATGATTTAACTTATAACTTCAATAAAGCATTGTCTCTCCCATATAAAGCTATGGTTATGAATTTGCCGAACGCAAATACCTCTTCTCTTACCTACTATTTGGGACATAATGCATCAGGAATAAATACAACTTTAACTGAATATTCCTCTCGTGCCTATGATTTTACGACACAATCAAGCGTGAATTATGATAGAATTTTTGGAAAACATACAGTAAATGCAATATTTTTAGCTGAAACTCGTGAGAATAAAAGTAATGCGATGAGTGCTTCCGGATCCGGACTGGATTTTATACAGCTTGATGAGCTTAATAAAATAACAAACCAAACAGGAAATGGAACAGAAAAAATACCTACAATAGGTGGATATAGCGGGCAAACTCGAGCTGCTGGTTTTGTGGGTCGCTTAAACTATAGTTATGATGATAAATATCTGCTTGAAGCATTTCTTCGTTATGATGGCAGCTACTTGTTTGGAGGAATGAATAAGCGCTGGATAACCTTACCCGGTTTATCTTTAGGTTGGAGAATGGATAATGAAAAATGGTTCAATGTTTCTTGGATTAACAATCTAAAAATAAGAGGTGGCATTGGTAAAACGGCTACGAGTGGGGTTTCGGCGTTTCAATGGCGTAATACGATGGCCAGCAGCGCAAATCAAGTAATTATAGGAGGAGCCAGTCAAAGTATGGTCTATGCTTCTGTTTTAGGAAATCCCAATTTGACTTGGGCTCAGTGCTTAAATTATAATCTGGGATTTGATGCTACTATGTGGCATGGTCTTCTCGGTATGGAATTTGATGTGTTCTATAAGTATGAATGGGATAAGCTTTCTACAGTAACAGGGGCCTATCCACCATCCATGGGAGGATATTACTTCACATCTGCAAATGCGAATAAGGTGGATTATAAAGGTTTTGATTTGACATTTACTCATAATAATAAAATAGGAAATTTCACTTATGGTGCAAAACTTATTTGGTCTTATTCTTATGGGAGATGGCTTAAGTATAGTGGAGATGCTGAAAATACTCCGGACTACTTGAAGATTACAGGAAAACAGATTGGTGCAAAGAAAGGATTTATTGCACAAGGCTTATTTAAAAGTGAAGAGGATATAGCTAATTCTCCAACTATAATAGGCTCTGCTGTACTTCCGGGTTATATTAAATACGCTGACCGGAATGGTGATGGTGTAATCTCGTATGCTCAAGATATGGGATATGTTGGCAACAGTTCAACGCCAACTCATACGGGTTCTTTAAATTTATTTGGAACCTGGAAAGGATTAGATTTTGATATGCTGTTTGCCTGGGGTTTAGGACATGATGTAGCCCTAACAGGTGTATATACTTCATATGGTTCAGCAGGGATAATGGACAATACAGCATATACCAAAGTGTTTTATCATGGAGGAAATTCTCCTACATATTTAGCTGAAGGTTCCTGGACTCCTGAAAATACTAATGCGGAATTTCCTCGCTTGTCGTCGGTAAATGTTAGTTCAAATAATGCCTACTCTTCTACATTTTGGTACAGAAAAGGCGATTATCTTCGTCTTAAAACTATGCAGATAGGCTATAATGTATCTCCAAAATTGCTCAATAATATTGGCGTGGAAGGTTTTAGAATATATGTGGAGGGTTATAATTTACTTACGTTCAGTGGACTTACCAAGTATAATATTGACCCTGAGTCTCCTGCAGTAAATAATGGTTACTATCCTCAACAAAGAACATATTCTCTTGGCGTTAAATTGACTTTTTAAAATAGAATAAAGATGAAAAATTTATTATTAAATATATCAATAGTCTTAACTATCACTCTTGTTACAGCATCTTGTGATAGTTGGATTGATGGGGTAGATCAGACTACAACTGTTAGTGATGAAATCATCTGGGATGATGAAACTAGCGTAGATCTATATATAAATGGATTTTATACGTATCTTGATAAATATGGCCAATTTGGTGACAATCAATTTAGTGGAAGCTTAACAGAAAGTTTGACCGAGACTTTTAAATATGGTTCTTATGCTCTTGGAGATAGGGCGGGTCATTCTAATAATTATGTCTTTAATCCCGAAGCGATAACATCTGCCGGTTGTAGATATAGTGTTTGGAGTACGGCGTATGGGAATATTCGTAGAATTAATCAATTTCTTGCCTTACAGCAAGAATACTCTAAATATTCTGATGAGAAAAATGTTTTATGGGAAGCTCAGGCTCGCTTTTTCCGTGCATTTGTTTATTTCCAATTAGCAAAACGTCATGGTGGAGTTATTCTTTATACTGACATGAATATGTCAAAGGATAAGGACAGAAGTACAGCAGCAGAGACTTGGGATTTGATTGCTCAAGATTTGGATTATGCTGCAGAGCATTTGCCTGTAGAATGGAATTCCAACAATACTAATCGTGTAACAAAAGGAGCAGCTTTTGCTTTTAAATCACGTGCGATGCTTTATGCAGAGCGTTGGCAAGATGCTTATAATGCTGCCGACTCCGTTATAGCACTTAAAATTTATGGTTTGGTAGATGATTATGCGCAATCATGGAAAGGTCAAAATAAAGAGTCTATCCTTGAATTTGACTATGCTATTTCGGGCCCTAATCATACATTCGATCAGTATTATGTTCCATTTTGTGATGGATATGAATATGGTGCTTTGGGTACTCCTACGCAAGAAATGGTGGAGGCTTATGAAAAATCAGATGGTACAACTGTTGATTGGACTCCGTGGCATGGTACCACTACAACACCTCCTCCGTACGATGAGTTGGAACCTCGTTTTAAAGCGACAATTATATATAAGGGCAGCACCTGGAAGGGGCGAGTAATGGATTGTAGTGTAAATGGTGTAAATGGTGAATTTATGCCTTATAGAGAACAACCATATTCCTATGGTAAAACGACTACCGGTTATTTTCTTAAAAAATTGCTTGATGAGAGCCTTATTGACGTGCAAGGAACAAAAAGTACACAACCATGGGTTGAAATCCGTTATGCAGAAGTGCTTTTAAACAAAGCTGAAGCTGCTTATCATTTGTCAGGTAAAATAGATGAAGCGCATGCTGCTATGAATCAGGTACGTGCCCGCATGAGCGTAAATCTTCCTCCCAAATATTCAACAGGCGAAGAATGGTTTAACGATTATAGAAATGAACGTAAAGTAGAGTTAGCTTATGAAGGTCATCTGTTTTGGGATATGCGTCGTTGGAAACTTGCTGATACTGAATATACCGGTTATCGTGTCCATGGATTTAAAATTACCGGTAGTACTTATGAATATATTGACTGTGATTATCAGGACAGACGATTCCTAAAAAAACTTTATGTGTTACCTATTCCTGATGACGAATTGAAGAACAATTCGCTTATAGAACAATATGATGAATGGAAATAAACATTAAAAATGACACTGATGAAAAATAATACTTTATTATTAATAAGTAGCGTGATTGCACTGATATTCGGTGTAATTGCTTGCCAGAGTCCTGAAGATCTAATACCGTCAATTTCGCGCAATGGCATTAATAGCATAACAGCTTCATTCCCTGATGATAATAGTGACGAAAATAGTTTTAGCAGTGAAATTGATTATACGAATCATGTTATTACTGTTGTTATACCTTATAATTATCCTCTGACATCAGATAATGTAGTTCAAACATCTGATCTGTCTAATATGAGGGTTGTGGCAAATTTAGATGACAATGTTTATCTTTCTCCGGCATTATTGTACATGGATCTGACAAAGGAAAACCATATAACAATAACCGATCAGACTAAGAATGATATTGAGTATAATGTCGTAGCTGAAATTCGTAAAAGTAGTGAATGTTCCATTACAAAATATAATATACCATCAATAGGGCTAACCGGAATAATTGATGAGACTAATAAAACTATTTCTCTGATTTCGATAGCTGATATTGGTTTTGCTATGGCTGACATCACTCTTTCACATGGAGCAACAATTTCGCCTGATCCGTTTGAGGAGTCGATGAATTATGATGAAGATTTTCTTGTTACGGTGACTGCTCAGAATGGGGTGGATGAATCTGTATATACTGTGAAAAAGGCAATACCGAAGAAGGTTGAACTAGGAATTCGCAAAAGCAGTAGAAAATTATTGTGGGCTAAAAAATTAGTAGATTTAGGATTAATGACTCAGAATATGACTACGGGTATTTCTGCTATAAATAACTACTTGGTAATTAATACACGTGGAGAAAATAGCCTTTATTTGGATGCTAAAACAGGTGCTGCTCTTGGTACAATTGATATTAGTGCCATTAAAGGTAGCTTAACCAATTTCTATAGTACGGCTGATGCAGGAAATAATATTTTGATTTGTAACTTGACTCCTAATGCAGGTACTGCATTTAAAGTATGGAAGATTGCAGGAGTTGGAGGCAGCGTTGAACCATTTATTAGTTTCGATACTTCATTAGCATTAGGAAGAAAGCTTTCTGTTGTTGGCAGCATTGATGCTAATGCGATAATTACAGCTCCAATTTACGCTGCCGGAGGACAATTTGCACGCTGGCAGGTAATTGATGGAAGTTTGGTATCGCAAATTCCTGACATTGTAACTGCTTCAGGAGTATCTTCCTGGGGAATAAATGCAGATATTGTTTATACTGATGATTTTAATCTGAATAGCGATTATCTTCTGGCTTATTACGGTTCTCCTTACCAGTTTGCCTGGTATAATGGGGTTACTAATGCCGGGAAAATATATGGTAGTGTTATCAGTAGCAATTGGATTCTTAATTCAGTAGATTATGTTCTGTTTAATAATGCTCCATATGCTTTACATAATTCGGTAAATAGCTTTACCTGGGGTACTGATGATAGTATTTATATGTATGATTTGAATACAAATTCATTAAGTACTACGATAGAAGTTTGTGAAACGGGAATTTATGGAGCAAAAGCTTTGGGAGTACAAAATCCTAATGGAACAGGTGATGTTGCATTTAAAGTTTCCGAAGATGGATATTATTTATATGTATATTTTATGTTCACAAATGGTTATGTCGTTTGTGTGCAGTATGATTGTATTGATATGTAATTTTTAATATCAATAGAAATAATAAAGCCTGTGTTTATGAAAATGGGCACAGACTTTATTTAATATTTCAAAAAAGTAACTATGAAAATAAAAAGTGGACCTATTGGGAAATGTTTGTTAGGTTTAGTCTTGATTTTTACTTTATCTTGTGGAAATTCGTCAACTGATTATTGGGACAAATTGGATGAAGATGATGAAACGACTATTATCGAAAACGCTGATAAACCTCGTTATATTTGGATTGATGCAGCTGCTAACTTTCCTGATTTTGCTAATAATAAAGAGAATATAACAAGAGATTTGTTGTTGGTAAAGGATGCCGGATTTACAGATATTGTAGTTGATGTACGCCCGACTACAGGAGATGTTTTATTTGATACGGATGTTGTTGATCAGGTAAAATACCTCTATGCATGGGTATCTAGTGAATATACTCAGATACAACGTACTACGACATGGGATTATTTGCAGGCATTTATTGACGAAGGACACAAATTGGGACTGAAGGTACATGCTGCAATAAATACTTTTGTAGGTGGAAGTACTATAAATGGAGGTACTGGAGTATTATACCGTGATGCTTCGAAAGCTAATTGGGCTACGCAAATGAATACTTCTTCGGGTATTATTAGTGTTATGAATACGGGGGAGAGTACTAAATTTTTAAATCCGGTAAATGAAGACGTGCAAACTTATATTTGCAATATTTTGAAGGATCTTGCCAAATACAATGTTGATGGTATTTTTTTAGATAGAGGTCGCTTCCTTGGAATTCAGAGTGATTTCTCCGATTATACGCGTCAAAAATTCCAAGAGTATTTGGGTAATGTTAATATAACTAATTATCCGGATGATATCATATCAGTAGGGGCATCTTCGCTTCCTTCTACTTATCCAAAGTATTTAATGAGATGGTTGGAGTTTAGAAGTAAAGTAATGTATGACTTTATGTCAAAAGCTCGTGATGCGGTTAAATCGGTTAATTCAAACATTAAATTTGGTGTTTACGTAGGAGGGTGGTATTCAACTTATTATGAAGCGGGAGTTAATTGGGCTAGCTCTAAATTTGATACATCTTTAAAGTATAATTGGGCAACGAAGGTATATAAAAATTATGGATATGCTGCTCTTATGGATCAAATGTTGATTGGCGCTTATGCTTCACCTTTGAGAGTTATGGGTGCTACTGAATGGACTATGGAAGGCTTTTGTTCGTTAGCAAAAGATAAAATTAAAGGAGACTGTCCAATAGTTGCCGGAGGACCTGATGTTGGCAATTGGGATGTGAGTAATCAGGCTACTCAGGAACAGGAAAATCAGGCTATTGTAGCTTCGGTGAAGGCATGTATGGATGCTTGTGATGGCTATTTTTTATTTGATATTATTCACTTAAAACTCTCTGATCAGTGGCAATATGTTAAAGAGGGAATTGATTTGGCAATAAAATAATTAATAATGATTAGATTGAATTTTTTGAAAGGATTTTTTTTACTGATTTTTTCACTTTTTTGTTTGAATGTGGCTCATGCACAGCTTGCATACCATGATGCTTCTGATTTTCCTGTTTTAGGAAAGGCAGTACAAAACACTAAATGTAAATATAGTAGATTGCCGGCATCATTAGAGTTGAAGTCTCGTAGAGCTCTTTGGGATTTAGGGTTGAATAGTACTGGATTGGCAGTCCGTTTTTCCTCTAACTCTACAACAATTGCCGTAAAATGGGAACTCTTATTAAACCGCACAATGAATCATATGAGTCCGACTGCCATTAAAGGTTTGGATCTGTATTGTTTGCTGAATGGTAAATGGACATTTGTAAATACTGCTCGTCCTTCTGGACAAAAAAATGATGTAACGATTATAACAAATATGGCTTCTGAAGAGCGTGAATATATGCTTTATCTTTCTTTGTATGACGAAGTGACGAGTTTGAAAATAGGGATTGATTCGTTATCGCAAATAGAGATTCCTAAAGTTGATATGCCTGTACGGTGTAAGCCTGTGGTATATTATGGTACCAGTATCACGCAAGGAGCTTGTGCCTCTCGTGCGGGTATGGCACATACAAATATACTTTCTCGCTGGTTAAATAGAGAGTTTATCAATTTGGGTTTTAGTGGAAATGGGCAGCTTGACCTGGAAATAGCAGATCTAATTGCCCAAACTGATCCAGGCATGGTTATTCTTGATTTTGTGCCTAACGCTACAGTGGAGCAGATGAATGAGAAAATGGTGGCTTTTTATTCAATTATTCGCAAGCGACATCCAAAAACTCCTATTCTTTTTGTGGAAGATCCTCTTTTCCCCTATATGCGTTTTGATACTGTAATAGCTAATGAAGTTCATTCTAAAAATAGAACTATACGTCGTATATTTGAAGAGATGAAAAAGAAAGGGGAGAAGAATATTTATTTTTTATCTTCTGAAAAAATATTAGGTGAGGACAATGAGGCGACGGTTGATGGGATACATTTTACTGATATCGGCTTTATGCGTTATTCGAAATTATTATATCCTATAATAAACAAATTACTCCATTAGTATAAATTTATTGTGTTTTTATATTACCTAAAATCCGCAAGGAATTATCTGTATACAAACCGTCTTGCGAAATTTAGGTATTATAGAATTATAAGATCAGAATCTGAATCCGATTGTTAACATGAAAGAATCTCTGTCCTTTTTTATTTTTGCAGGTTCGGCAGTATTATATAGATATATATAATTGTCTCGCTGAAGATTTTTGTATGTTAGATCAGCAAAAAATCCGTTCATCTGCCATCCGATACCCATAGAATAGGTCTTTGTGTTTGAATCACTGTTTATCTGATTACTTTCGTATGGACTCTCATAATATTCGAAACCACCTCTTACACTGAAATTTTCATTGGGACGAAATTCTCCTCCTATATGTAGGTTACCGGCAGATTTATAAGAGTTCTCAATATCTGAATTTACATCGTCAAAATCAGAATCGTCATCGTTCCAGTTATCGCTGCTAAATTCTCCGTTTGAATAGTCTTTATATTCATAATCTACGCTTATTAATCCTTTGTTTCCTATTACATAGGCTGCACTGAGGATGGCTTCCATCGGATTGTGAAAATCATAATCATAATCACTGGACGGAGAATAGTCTTCATATTCATCCTCTGTACCATTATCGTTTGTTATAGAGGAATTCATACCGGTATAAAAATAGTCGTGCAGATTGTAGTACGTAGGTGTATGTATCGCCAGACCTAATCTTAAAGAAGGTATTGGTTTATAGATGGCACCGATTTTTAAATTTATGCCGGTACCTGTTGTTTTCTGATAAGTTTTGAAATCATATGAATTGAAAACAGCAATGTTATTTTGGGTATCTTCTTCAATGAAACTGGTGCTTTCTTTAAAATATACATCCTGAATTCCAATAGTTGCTCCTATATAAAATCTATGATTGAAATTTGCGGCCATTGAAAATATATATTCATTTATGCTTCCTTTCTGAAGTATGGATTTTCTTTGACTCTGTCCGTAAATTGATTCTCTGTAGTATTCACCGGTATCTGAATCTTTCAATATAGGATTAAAATCATTCCAATAGCTTCCTGCTTCTTCATCGTATGCAAGAACTCCTGTAGTCCAGGCCAATTCTTCGTAATAGTTACTCCAGATGTTTACGTTGGCATTGTCGACAAATTCATCAAGCATTGATGAAGAAGCATTATCACCACGTACTGTTAGTCTGTTGTTAAAATCTTTCATGCGGTTATATCCCAGCCCTATGTTAAAGCTTACCATGGAAGGAGAATTAGTATTAAAT
>Ga0172378_10006176_pt1 | contig 11196 bp, 13 predicted proteins | sample GrowelOW332metaG_FD_119755 | JGI IMG/M metagenome (GOLD analysis project Ga0172378, IMG submission 119755) | Groundwater microbial communities from an aquifer near a municipal landfill in Southern Ontario, Canada - Pumphouse #3_1 metaG | ecosystem: Environmental > Aquatic > Deep subsurface >... | reverse complement strand
TCCAGGAGTAGATTCTTGTCCAACATTTTATGGTAGTGATTCAAATAGATGTGTTGATGGGGGTTGTTTTTATTTTGATGGAGTAGATGACGTTATTCAATTTAATCCAGGGAAATATCCTGACCCAGGAACAATCACAATTACTGGGTGGATAAATATTTCTTCTTTTACTGGAGAGGATCATTTCTTTGGAAAAGCTTGGTCTGATGGTACGGGGCTTGAAATTGTTAATGGAAATGTACGTTTTGCGATATATGATACTAGTGGAACTAGAAGTGTGTATACTTCTAATCAACAATTATCTTTAAATAGTTGGCATTTTATTGGTGGTTCATACAATCATCAAACTAAGGAAATTTCAATTTTTTTTGATGGTATTTTTTATGATCCGAATCCACAAAATACTTATTCAGTTAGATCTAATGTAGTTTATGTTCTTCAGGCAGGAAGAGCCGATCGTGGTTCGCCTACAGTGTCTAGAGCTTTTAATGGATATATAGATAAAATAGCTTACTATACAGAAGTTTTATCTTCTCAAAAAATTAAAGAGATGTATTTTTCTGGACTAAATTCACTTTTAGCTAATGGTAATATTTCGAAAGAAGAATATGACGAAAGATTAAACACTTTAGCTATGAGTAATTATTGACTTTTTAAAGTTATTGTGTATAATTTAAATATATCTGCAGACAATAGGCAAATAAATAAGACCTATCTAGGATGATTATATTTTATTTATATACCTTATATTGTCTGTGGTCGCACAGATTTTTTAATATAAAAAAAGGTTTTATGGCAATTACAAAAGCAAAAAAGCAAGAAATAGTGAAGGAGTTAGCTGACAATATCGAAAGACAAAAGTCAGTAGTTTTTATCGATTATGCTGGAACAAGTGTAAAAGATTTAACAGAACTTCGTAAAGAATTAAGACAATCTGGAAACGAACTTAAGATTGCAAAAAAGACTTTAGTTGATCTTGCTTTCGAAGAAAAGAAAGTAGATATTAAAGTTAGAGATTTAGGAGGACAACTTGGTGTAGTTTTTGGCTTCGAAGATGAAATCTCTCCTGCAAAAAGTATTCATGAATTTTCAAAAACTCACGAATCAATTAAAATGGTGGGAGGAATCTTGGAAGGTAATTACTATGGACTAGATCAAATGACTAGTATCGCACAACTTCCTTCAAAGCAACAGCTTTTAGGAGGATTAGTTGGAACATTAAATGCTCCAATTTCAGGTTTTGCACAAGTTCTTTCGGGAACATTGTCTCAATTTGTTCGAGCTTTATCTCAAATAGGGGATAAAAAATAATTAGTTTAAAAAATAATATTATGGCAGAAGAAAAAACAGAAGTACCTACAAAGTTCAAAAAAATTGTAGAAGAAATCGAAACTATGTCAGTTTTAGATTTATCAGAATTAGTTAAAGTTTTAGAAGATAAGTTTGGCGTTTCAGCAGCCGCTCCACAAATGATGGCAGCCGCAGCTCCAGCAGCCGCAGCAACTGAAGATGCTAAATCAGAATACAACGTTGTTTTAACAGGTGTTGGTGAGAAAAAGATTGAAGTTATCAAGGTTGTAAGAGACACATTGCAAATCGGATTAAAGGAAGCTAAGGATATGGTAGATGGTGCTGCAACAACTCCAGCAGTTGTTAAAGAAGGTGTAAAGAAAGAAGAAGCGGAAGAAATGAAAAAGAAATTCGAAGAAGCAGGTGCTACTATTGAATTAAAATAAATTTTAATTGAGAAAGATACCCTTAGGGGTATCTTTTTTTGTATAAAAAAATTCCTGCATAAGCAGGAACTTTTTATTTTATTTTATACAGATATCTTCTGGTGTATTTCCGGTTAATTCGCAGATATACTTAGTTAGATATTCTTTCTCTGCGTCTTTTCCAAAGTTTTCTCCAGAACCTTCTCTATAATATTTTCCTCCAATTACTAATAGTGGCACTCCGCCAGTTCCAAATTGAGTATAAACTTCTTGATCTTCAGCAGTATCTTCTCTTAATTTTAGAATTACGCTATCTCCGAATTGTGAAATAACTTCATTTACTACTGGTTTTTCCCACTCACAATGAGGACAGGTTGATGATGTGAATAAATATACTACTAGCTTACCATCTTCTGTTATTATTTCAGCATCTTCTTTTGTCGAGAAGTTACCATCAGCTTTTGCGTCTATTTTTTTGTTTAGGTCTATTCCTGCATCCATAAATAACTTTGAACCATCAGCAGTTACTACAATGTCATATAATTGACCCAAAGCGCTTATTTGAAAAGTGTAATAAAGAGGATTTTCTTCGCTTTCGTATACTTGAGCTAAGGCTACTTCCATTCCTTGAGTAGCTAAATTATTTTGAATGTATTCTAGAGCCTTATTAATTGTTTCTTCCTTGCTTATTTTTGTTTCGGCTTGGGTTTTATCAATTATTAAATAGACCGCTAGTGCTACTATAATTAGAGACAAAAAGATTGTCAGTATTTTTTTATTCATTTGTTTTTATTTAGTTAGTAATTAAAATTCTTCATCGAAGTCAATTTCATCTTCCAGTTCGTCACTGTAATCGAAATCATCATCGAAAAGATCTTGATCTAAATCTTCAAAATCTTCAAAGTCCATAGTTTTATATAATAATTAATGATTTTTATTAATTTTTAAAAGCTATATTGTTAGTATAATTCTTATGCTCTTTTTGTCAAGCTAGACTATATTTAGCAAAAAATACCTTTTTGTCAAGCCCCTTTTAAAGTGTTTACGAATTTTAAATAAAAAGGTATAATATGGAAGATGATTTTAATTTTAGAATATTTTTATTGGCAGTTTATAGAAGTGCCACAAAAAATTATAAAAGTTTTTAAAAACTTGCTTTGGTTTGGGGTTAATTTTTTCTCTATTGATTACTGTTTGAAAACTTTATTTTCTCCTTGGAAAAAAATTATTTGGAATTACAAAAAAGAATTTAATTTTGGGAGTCGGATAGAAACCTTTTTTTCTAATTGTTTTTCCAGAATTATTGGTTTTTTTGTAAGAACTTTTATTCTTCTTTTTTGGATTATTTTCGAGGTTTTTCTCTTAGTGACCCTTATTATTACATTATTACTTTGGATTTTATTTCCATTTATTGCAATTTTGGGAATAATTTTTAGCTTTAACTTATTATAAAATGTTTGATTTAAAAAAATCTAAAATCAATAGAGGGGTGGGAGTCAAGATTCTTCTTGTTTCAACTAGGGTCTTAAAAATTATTTTTCTGCTTGTTTTTATTCTTTCAATTTTTTATCTTTTTCAAGGACTATTCACCGACATCTTATCAATAGAGGATTATCTTAACTTCAATTTATTCCTTGTTGTTTTTTCTTTTTTTTCTTTTTTATTGTTTTTAAACATTTCTACCTTTTTTAAAAAATATATTCAGAAAGCAAAAATTATTAATGGTAATTTTGAGAATGACGATATTAATCTTGCTGATTTTTTAACTGTTGAGTCTGCTTCAAGAATTAGAAAGGCGATTAGATTTGCAAGGAGAAAGAAGGTTGAAGTTAATTCAAGCATTCTTCTTTATTTTATTCTTAATCAAAAAAACATTAAAATAAATTTTATTTTAAATAGGGTTTTGATTAATAGAAAGGAATTAATTTCAAAATTAAAAGAAACAATGTTGACCACCAAAGATGTTTACGAGGGGACTGGGTTAACTTATAGTTTGGATGATATTATTCTTGAATCAGCCAAAGCAACGATTCGTAGAAAGGGTGATTATATAAAAACTAACGATATTTTTTCTGCTTTATCAAAAATAGAACCTCATTTGAAAGAAGAACTTAGAAGAAGGAAATTAAAGAAGGAGGATATTGATAACCTTAATTTTTGGCAAGAGAATTTATTTAAAAAAATAAGTAATGGAAAAAGATGGTGGGATAGAGAAAACTTGTCTAAAATGGGTAGTGTTGGAAGAGATTGGGCTTCGGGCTTTACCCCAACTCTTGATCACTATTCTTTAGATTTAACAGAAATGGTTAGAAGGTCTGGTTTTATAGAGATCATTGGACACGAAAAAGAGATCAATCAAGCAGAAAGAGTTTTAATAAGAGATCGCGAAAATAACGTTCTTTTGGTAGGAGATAATGGGGTCGGAAGATTAAGTATGGTTAGATCAATAACTCAAAGAGCATATCTAAACAAATCTTTTCCAGAATTAAATGGAAAAAGATTTGTAGAGCTTAATATGTCTTCCATTTTAACAAAAGCAAGTTCTACTGATGAAATTGAAATTATTTTAGATCAATGTTTTAGAGAAGCTTCCTATGCCTCAAATATTATTCTTGTTTTATCTGATTTTGATAATTATATAAATGATAAAGGGGTGGCAGGTTCGACGGATATTTCTTCTTTAATTGCTCCATATTTAAGAGTTAATGAATTTAAATTCATAGCTGTTACTTCTTATAAAGGATTGCATAAATATATTGAATTTAAGCCTCAAATATTATCTTTATTTCAAAAGATTGATGTTTTAGAGTCTTCAAAAAATGAAACTATTTTATTGCTCGAGAGAGAGATTCCTTATATTGAGTATAAGTATAATATATTTATCACTTATCTTTCTATTTTAAAAATTATTGAATTATCAGAAAAGTATATTCAAGATAATCCTTTTCCTAAAAAAGCAATTATGCTTTTAAACGATATTGCTGTTTACGTGAATGGTTTAAAAGAAAAGGTTATGCTTGAAAGTCATGTAGAAAAAGTAATTTCTGAAAAAACAGAAATACCGATAGGAAACATTACTTCAGACGAAAGAAATACTTTGCTTAATTTAGAGGGCTTAATTCATGAAAAGATTGTTAATCAAGTCGAAGCGGTTAATGAAGTTTCTTCTGCTTTAAGACGTTCAAGGTCTCAGATAAAAACAAAAACAGGGCCAATGGGAACTTTTCTTTTCTTGGGTCCAACGGGGGTTGGAAAAACAGAAACAGCTAAAGCTCTTGCAGAAGTTTATTTTGGGTCCGAATCTAAGATGGTTAGATTTGATATGTCCGAATTCCAGACAGACAATGATATTAAAAGGTTTATTGGAGACGAAGAAGATATTGGTTTATTAGCGACAAAGGTAGTGGAAAATCCTTTTTCCCTTATTTTGTTTGATGAAATAGAAAAATCTCATCCAAATATTCTTAATTTATTACTTCAAATCTTAGATGAAGGTTTTATGACTAATTCTATTGGTAAAAAGGTTAATTTTCAAAATACAATCATTATTGCAACTTCAAATGCGGGCTATCAAATTATTTTGGATGCGATAAAGGAAAGCAAGACAATGGACTTAATAAAACAAGAGATTTTAGATTATGTTTTTGTAAAAGGTATTTTTAGGCCAGAATTAATTAACAGGTTTGATGCTACTGTTATCTTTAAAGCTTTAAGCAAAGAAAATCTTTTCAAGATTGCTGATCTAAGATTTAAAAAACTTCAACAAAATCTATTAAGAAAGCAAATTCTTTTAGAAGTTTCTGATAAAGTAAAGATGGAAATTGTAGAATTAAGCTATAATCCACAATTTGGAGCAAGAGAGATGAGAAGAGTTATTCAAGATAAGGTTGAAAATGCTCTTGCAAAATCATTTTTATCTGGAGAAATAAACGAAGGAGATACAATTTCAATCGGCGAAGGTTTTGTGATTAATGTTCTTAAGAAAAACTACGAAGAATAGTTTAAAATATAAAATTTAACATACAAATAAAACCCTTGATAATCAAGGGTTTTTTAGTGGTTGACAAGATTAACGAAGTGGGATAAAATGTCAGTGTAGTGTAAATCAGTGGGTAAAAGTGGTAAAAATGTTAATCGGAGAATACAAATACAATTTAGATGAAAAGAAGAGATTGACCTTACCTTCTAAGTTTAGAGCAATCTTAGGGAAGAAGGCGGTAATTACCAAAGGAATGGATGGTTGTTTGTTTATGTATTCAGAAAAAGAGTGGAAGGAAATAGCGCTTAAATTAGCGAAACTTCCTTTTTCTCAATCAAATGCTAGGAGCTTTGCAAGAGTGATGCTAGCTGGAGCCATGGATGTTGCTATTGATTCTATGGGAAGAGTATTGGTTCCTGATTATTTAAAAGAGTTTGCTGGATTGACTAGAAAGGTGGTTGTAGCAGGTTTGTATAGTAGAATTGAAATTTGGGACGAAGATAATTGGGAAAAATATAATAAAGATAATTCAGATCATATCGGAGATATTGCTGAAGGATTAAAAGAATTCGAAATATAGTATGCACATACCAGTTTTACCTAAAGAGGTTTTAAGAGGGTTAAGCCCTAAATCGAACGAAAACTTTATTGATGGAACTTTTCACCTAGGAGGACATTCAGAATTGATTTTAAAAGAGATAAAGCCCGAAGGAAAGATATTGGGAATAGAAATAGACGAAGACATTTTTAAGGAAGCTAAGGAAAAGTTTAAAGGAAACGATAAAGTAATTCTGGTTAACGATTCTTATGTTAATTTAGAAAAAATAGTAGAACAAAATGATTTTAAAAATATAAGTGGAATTCTGCTGGACCTAGGAATGTCTTCATGGCACATAGATGAAAGCAAAAGAGGTTTTACCTTTCAAAAAGATGAACCACTTAACATGCTTTTTCAAAAAGAAGGATTAACAGCGGAAGAAATTGTTAACACATATTCAAAAGAAGAATTAGAAAGAATTTTTAAAGATTACGGAGAAGAGAAAAAATATAGGAAAATAGCTGAAGCTATTTTAAAAACGAGAAAAGAGAAACCAATTAAGACAACGTTTGAGTTAATTAGCGTACTGGCTCAAAGTCGACAGTCTCTTCCACGGATATTTCAAGCTTTAAGGATTGAAGCGAACGGAGAGCTTGATAATTTAAGGAAGACTCTTCCACAAGCCCTAAAAATCTTAAAGAGTGGTGGGAGGTTAGCAGTAATCTCCTTTCATTCGGGAGAGGATCGAATTGTAAAACAATTCATTAAGGAAAATAAAGAAAGCTTAGAGATTCTAAACAAAAAACCAATTGTTCCAGAACTAGGCGAAATTAGGCAGAATTCAAGAGCAAGATCTGCAAAATTAAGAATAATAATTAAAAAATAAGAAAATGATGAACCAAAAACTATTCCTAGGATTATTATTAATATCTTTTTCAGGGCTTTTGGGGTTAACTATATGCGAATTAGTTGATGTTACCGAAAAAAGCTATGACATAGGAACAATTCAAGCTGAAAACAAAAGTATTCAGAAAGAAATTGCAAGTTTGAGAGTATCATTATCACAAAGCACTGCTTTAAATAATTTTGAAGATAAGATTTTAGAGGAAGGCTTTGAGCAAGTTGCTAAGTTTGATTATATTATTGTTTCTTCTAATGGAGAAATAGCTTCTAGATAATTTAGTTATGAGTAATATAAGGATTAATTGTGTATTATTCGTTTTAATTTTAATGTGCGGGATACTTTTATCCCGTCTTTACTATTTACAAGTAGAAAAAGGAGATAGGTATAAAGCTATGGCAAGAGGTCAACAGAGTATGGTGCAAGAGATAGAAGGAAAAAGGGGGGATGTTTATTTTAATGATGGAATTAACACCTTGGCTTTAACAGAAGAGATTCCTTATTTATTTTTATCTCCTGAAGAAATAGAAGATGAGTTCGAGGAGGAAATCTCAGAAAAATTATCATCTATTGTTGGGATAGAAAAAGAAGAAATATTGCCTAAGACAAAGGTGGAGGGCAGTTTTTATCAAGTTGTAAAAAAAGATTTAAGTGATGAAGAGTATAATCAAATTCAAGAATTAGATTATTCTGGTATCTATATTGGAAAAGAGGCTAAAAGAGTTTATCCTGGAAAAGATTTTGCCGCCCAAGTTTCTGGTTTTATTAATAGTGAAAATGAAGGACAGTATGGAATAGAAGGTTATTTTGACGATGTCCTTTCTGGAAAAAGTAAGGTAATTAAGAAAACCGTCAGCCCTTGGGGGTTTTTATTTAATACAGATGAAGAATCTACCAATGGAGCCGATATCTATCTAACCATTGATTATAATATTCAATTTAAGTCAGAGAAGATCCTGGATGCGGCGATTAAAACATATGAAGCAAAATCAGGTTCTATTATTGTGGCTGATCCATATACCGGTAAAATTTTAGCTTTGGCTCAATCTCCTAGGTTTGATTTGAATAATTATGCTGAAATTAATGATTATACAATTTATCAAAATAGTGCCACTCAATTTTTATTTGAACCAGGTTCAATATTTAAACCAATTGCAATGTCGGCTGCTTTAAATGAAGGTAAAATTACCCCAGAAACAACTTTTAATGATGAATATGGATGTAAGCAATATGCAGATTATAGGGTTTGTAATTACAAAGAAAGATCTTATGGATTGTCAACAATGTCTCAAATTTTAGAAAACTCCATAAATACGGGAATGATTTTTGTCGAAGAACAAATGGGGCACCAAGCATTGTATGATTACATTAAAAAGTTTGGTTTTATGGAAGATGTTAATTTAGAGTTTCCAACAATATATTCTACCAATAGCAATCTAAAAGAAGCCTTAAGATATAATATAGATGTTTCTTTTGGAACAGCGTCTTTTGGACAAGGAATTATGGTCACTCCAATGCATATGGTTAAAGCTTATTGTGCTATTGCTAATGGAGGGGATTTAATCAAACTTAGCGTCGTTGATAGAATAGAAAGTGATACTGAAGAGAAAGTTTTTGAAAAAGAGGTGGAGCGAGAAAATGTTGTTTCCCTTAAAACATCAACAGATATAACCAAAATGCTTGTTAATGTGGTTAATGGTTCTTATAGTAAAAGAGCAAAAATCGAAGGTTATTATATTGCTGGAAAATCAGGAACATCTCAAATTCCATATAGTTCTTTAGGAGAAAATAAGTCGGGTTATTCTGATCAGACCTGGCAATCTTTTATTGGTTTTGCTCCAGCTTACGATCCTAAGTTTGTGGTTTTGGTAAAACTAGACAGTCCTTCGACAACAACTTCTGAATATTCAGCAGCACCTACTTTTAGAGAGATTAGTAAATATATTTTAGATTATTATAAAATTCCTTCTGACTATAGTTTGGAGGAGGTGACAAACAAATAAAAATGTGTTATTAATGATTTTACGGCCCCATCGTCTAGTGGCTAGGACGCCAGGTTCTCATCCTGGTAACACCGGTTCGAGTCCGGTTGGGGTCACATTGACATTTTTTTCAAAAAAGAGTATTTTTACATTAGAGAGGTAAAAATGAGCTTATTTTTCATTGAAAACAAAAAAGAACACAAAAAATGGATTTTAATTTCTACGCAAAGAGATTACCTAAGTTTTGCAATGGCTTCGATTTTTGCAGAAGGAGGTATTTTTACTTTGGTAGAGGTTGTTAATTTCCCAGAAACTATTCAGGAAGCTGAGTTAATTAAAAGAAATAATTATTGGGGCGATTATCCCAAAGTATCAGTTTCACGATTGCAAAAATGTTACGAAGTGTTTGACGAAGGAAAACACCTTCTCTTTTCTTTTTCAGATGAAGACATAATTTCTTTGGAGTTGGCATGATTGAAACATGCCTTTTTTTATCTAAAAATTAAGCTTGACATTTTATTACACTTCTGTTAATTTATGTCTATAAGCAATTTACTGCTGATTATTTTTATTGTAAGGAAAAGAATTTTTTTATGTCAACAATTAATCAATTAATAAAAAGAGGAAGAAAGATTATTAAAAGAAAGACTGCCACTCCAGCAATGAGAGCCGGTTTTAATCCAGTTAAAAACAGACCAACTGAATATTTTTCACCTTTTAAGAAAGGAGTTTGTATTAAAGTTTTTACAACTACACCTAAGAAACCTAACTCAGCCTTGAGAAAAGTAGCTAGAGTTAAGTTATCTAACGGAATGGAAGTAACAGCATATATCCCAGGAGAAGGACACACTTTACAGGAACACTCGATTGTTATGCTTAGAGGAGGTAGGGTAAAGGATTTACCAGGAGTAAGATATCATTTAGTAAGAGGAGTGTTAGATTTCCAAGGAGTTGATAGAAAGAAAAAGAGAAGTAAGTATGGTGCTAAAAAACCTCAGAAATAAAATATATGGCAAAAAAATTTGAACACAATGTAGTTGAACCAGACATGAAATACGATAATATTATCGTAGCTAAGTTTGCTAATCAAATAATGTGGAATGGAAAAAAGAAAACAGCCCTAAGGATTGTTTACGATGCTTTCGATATCATTAAAGAGAAGACCAAACAAGATCCATTAGACGTATTTTTGAAAGCAATTGAAAACGTTTCACCATTACTCGAAGTTAAGCCAAGAAGAGTTGGTGGAGCTACTTACCAGGTTCCTATGGAAGTTAAGGGCGAAAGAAAATTGAGCCTTGCAATGAAATGGATTATTGGAACTTCAAGATCAAAGAAAGGTAAAGCAATGTCTTTAAAATTATCAGAAGAAATCATAGAAGCTTCAGAAAACCGAGGAAACTCAGTAAGAAAGAGAGAGGATGCACATAGAATGGCTGAAGCAAATAGAGCCTTTGCCCACTTTGCTTGGTAAACATAATAAGTTAAGAGAAACTGTTATAACCAAGACAGTTTCTTTTTTTAGAAGAAGAATTAATTAATAATATATGCTTAGAAAATACCCAATAGAAAAATATAGAAATATCGGAATTATTGCTCATATTGATGCAGGAAAAACAACTGTTTCAGAGCGTATTTTGTATTATACTGGAGTTTCTCATAAAATTGGAGAGACACACACTGGAGAATCTCAAATGGATTGGATGGAACAAGAAAGAGAAAGAGGAATTACTATTTGTTCTGCCGCAACAACTTGTTTTTGGTCTCCTGAAGGTTATTTAACTGGAGAGAAGAAAAACGAACACAGAATTAACTTAATCGATACTCCTGGGCACATTGATTTTACGGCAGAAGTGCAAAGATCTTTAAGGGTTCTTGATGGAGCAGTGGTTGTTTTTGATGGGGTTAGTGGAGTTGAAGCTCAGTCAGAAACTGTTTGGAGACAGGCTGATAAGTTTGGGGTTCCTAGAATTTGTTTTATTAATAAACTTGATAGAGTTGGAGCTTCTTTTGATTATGCTGTTTCTACTATTTTTGAAAAATTAACTAAGAATGCAGTTGCTATTCAAATGCCACTTGGA
>Ga0172378_10006174_pt1 | contig 11201 bp, 16 predicted proteins | sample GrowelOW332metaG_FD_119755 | JGI IMG/M metagenome (GOLD analysis project Ga0172378, IMG submission 119755) | Groundwater microbial communities from an aquifer near a municipal landfill in Southern Ontario, Canada - Pumphouse #3_1 metaG | ecosystem: Environmental > Aquatic > Deep subsurface >... | reverse complement strand
TCATATTTATATGTACTTTGATAGCTAGATACACCCGTTCCGCCATAATGTATAGTAGACGATTGATATCCTGCTGCAGCACCAAATGCTACAGCTTGTGGAAATTGTGTGGCTTCACTAGTCCATGTTGAACCATTATATTTTTCTACAATTTTAGTATAATTACTATATTGATATCCAGAACTTACAATGCCTGCCGATTGTAATCCGCATGCTGGAGATCCATGTCTTGCAGTATTCAAATTTCCAGATGTTGACCATGTAGAGCCATTAAATACATATGTATTAACACTACCAGAATCTGTTTCACCATTGTAAGTTGATCCTCCGGCCGCAACACACGAACTTTGCAATCCAAATCCACTAGCATTAGATCTTGCTCCAGTTATAGCTGTGGATACCACCCATGTAATATTATCGGATATAATATATATTCCTTTATTACTTCCACTAAAATTTGAATATGAATATGATGCTCCAGATAAAGTTCCGGTTTTTCCAGATGGTATATCGAAAGGTTCTAATAACATCGTATCCGTATTATCTACAATTGAAAAATTATCATAATTTTTAGATGTAGCAGACGTTATATTAATCGATATTCCGATTACAGATTTTCCATTGGGAACTGTAAAAATAGACGTAGATGTAGTTGGAGTTGTTAAATTGACAGTATTTATAACCGGGGTGGTTAAATATATTGTATCAATATCATTATTTGCCGCTTTCAAAGTTGTATCTATTGTGGTAAAATTTGTATTGACTAAAGTACCCCAACCTTGTTCTCCAACCGTAGGCTTATATAAATTGTAATTTGTTGTGTAAGTTCCCATGATAACTCCTAATATACGAAAATATATTTAATGTCGTATATAATCATATGTAATAATATGACTTTATAGATTATAAAGTTTACGTAGCAATTATATATTGTTAAATTATTCATATTCTTTTTCAATCAAATCTTCAAAATATTTTACCATATCATCTAATTTATCCAATTCTTTATTTGCATTAGTTCTTGTAGCAAAAAATATACCGTTTCGTTTTTGAATGTCTTGTTTTGTTATATATTTTTTAAAATCTATACCATCTTGTGGTTGAATTAACGACTCCATAATATGAATCTTTTGTCTTACGATAGTTTCTTGATCTTCTATTCTTGCAGCTTGTTTGGCAATTTCTTTAAATTCAGTAGAATAATGGTCAAGTTCAAAAATGATATCGGATTGTTTTAATTCGTCGATAATATCTACCAATTCATTGGATTTATCGATAATTATATTAATATCTTCTGTCAACGACATGTATAAAAATAAGAGGTATTATTATATTAAGTTATTCCATACTTTTAGTTAGATAATGGACAAAATATTGTAGAAATGCCTATCGTATTATCGCAGATTTTGTAATTTAATGTAAGCGGTTTCCCATTACATAGTATAAGTGATACATCCCCAGATGCATATTTTAATAATTTCTTATACTGTATAAAGAAATAATACATGAAATTTACACTCTGTTCATTTGTATCGAGAATTGTAGATACATAATGGTTTGTGATCATTGCTGGATGTGAAATGTTACATTTATTATAACCAGAATCTTTGTAATAAAATGTAATTTTATCTTCGTATGTATGAATTTTTACACAAACATTGTCATCTTGACGTTTTGTAATATTCATCGGTTTCGAGCATCCAATTTCGGATGCAATAAATTTAAATGAAGATACGGGAATTTTTGTAGAAATATAATTGCAATTATTGTACATTAACGAACAATCGATAGTTTTTATAGTTTTATTGATTGCACATGTAAATAATTTTGATACATTTGCAAATTTACAACTATAATTTATATGGATGTATCCAGTAGAATCATCTGTATATTCTGGAATATGGAGATTTACCATTGTATAATCTGGAATTCCACGTATAATGTTATAAAAATCGTGAATTGAAATTACGATTGGTTTTAAAAGAGGACGATATTCTCCAAATGCCGATTTGTGTACATAAATTTTTGTAAAAATTACATTTTCATAATCGTTAGTTTCGATGGTATAACCATTGTCATCCGAACTGATACATGCCGTTTCAAAATAGTAATTTGAATTACAAAATGTATTCATGATTTCTTTCATTTTGTTCGCAAAAATTTTCATAAATATAATGAGATTTGGTATAATATAAACTTATCTAAATTTATCACACAAATTGATATCAAAACAGTAGGTTTTTTCGGGTATAAGGCACGTTTGAAAATATATTTTTGAGAATCGTTATGACCGACCCTTTTTAAATTATACGTGCCTTATTTGCCGGTTTGTTCAACGATTTCTAACGTTTAGTTGTTAACCTCCCACAGTCAACACTAATATATTAGATATTCTTATATTTATATATATCTAATATTAACGATGTAATTAAAATAGAAAATATACAGAAAATAATTAGGAATTTGAAATTAAAAAATAGTTTGATATTAGCTCCAGTAAGAAATTTCCCCAACGACGGTAATGTCGTTTTCGGTACAATATTCTTCTACCCAGCTAGGAATACTTGCTGGAAGAGTGTTTGTTGCATCTAACATTAAAGATTCAAATGTACCATTGCTTATTTGTTCCCAAAGATAATCGTTTTCTACGATTACATTAGGGAGTTTAACAGTATTCATCATAGTTTCTATAACAGTAGAGAATAAATCTTGATAAAATACGTCGTTTATAGTAAGTGTACGGTGATCATCGTTATCGCGGTAACTTGAATTTCTAATAACTTTGCAAATATTATCATAAATTTTATTTTCAAAACTTGTAAGATTCACATCTAAATCGTAAATGCTATAACAATCTTCGTATGTTTCTGGATCTTCGGGATCTTCATAAGCCATAGTATATTATATGGTAGTTTACATTATTAAATGTTACGGTATTAAAGAGTTAATTAATTCTGTAAATATAATATTTGCCGGTTTTATATTTAATTATATTCTCTTTACCGTCATATATTGCCAGAAGTTGACCAACACCATCCAGATGTTTAATTGAATTTAGAAGCTTGGTTAAATCAATTGCACCATTTTGAGCTGCGGTAGAGATGATTTTGAGAGTTTCTTCTTTTGTAAAATAATCCGGATCATCAATTATATTGTAAACTTTAATAGCATATTTATTATCTTCGTTTACATATTTTTCGAGATTTAAATTGAAAATCCATCCTTCTGTAGACAATATATCTATAAGATAATCTTTGACTTTGCCATCTTTTTCTTTCGAAGTGTATATCAAATATTCTTCGTTACCACATTTGTAAATATCGTCAAACATGGGAACGATATCAATCGTGGAGACATCGGCGTTCAAAAATTTTGCTAAAGCATCTATCTTTGTATCTGTCATAGATAGATGTTGAATTTAAAAAGATATAAATGTTTATATTTGGTAAATATAATACGTAATGCCGTCGCGAGAAACAGAGTTTTCTTCTCCATCGTATGTAGCCAACAAATTACCGATTTCTTTACGATCTCGTAAAGTAAAAACTATTTTATCTATATCGAATGCACCTTTTTTAATACCAGTTTCCATAATTTTAAGAATATCATTTTGTCTATAATATGATAAACCATTTGTATTGATATTCAGTATCGTATCAGTATAATTATTATTTTTAATCAAATAATCTGAAATGTTTAAATTAAAAACCCATCCATCATTTAATATGATATCGGCAATATATTCTCTACATTTGTCAAATCTTTCTCTTGGCTTTAATACAAAAAAGTAATCATTATTATACTGATATTCATCTTTTGAATAATTTTCAATATCTGAACTATCGACATCCAAAAATTCTGCTAAAACTTCAATCTTTATATCTGTCATACATGATTATTGGAGATATATTGGTATAAATGTTATGGTATAAAATCAATTGTATTATAATGATATATTACCAAGTTTATTATTCAACATGCATATTTTATTTAAAACTGAGGTATCTACAATAAGTTGGTCAACGGTAATAAGACCATACCTATATAATTCTGACTGTAATAATTTAAACATATCCAGTTCATCTTTGGTTAGTGAATCGTATCTCGAATATAACAATTTATAATCGTGCATTTTTTCAATACATCGTGTTCGGAATCCACAAACCAATGTGTTTAATGTATCTAATACATTGCAAAAATATACGTCGTCGATAAATGTCGATACATCGTATATGAATTTCGGCAATAATATAGATTTGTCTTTAACTTCTTTTGCATATTTTGTTACAACAACAATATAAAGATCAGGTATTACTGAATTTAAGTATAATACAATATCAGTAAAATCCTTATATTCTGGATTATATCCAATTATCAATAATTCGATATGGTTATCACATATCCAGTTGAAGATATCTTCTTTACGTATATACGTATCAATACGCTTTAATCCAAATCCATGTTTTTCAAATAGATATCTATATTCCGACACATTTGATTCAGTATCGATAACACCAAACGAGAAATCCATCGGGTTGGTAAGTTTAACAATAGTGGTCATATGTATTACATATGACGTTTGTATAAATATATATATGTATATTTCGATTTATAAAAATTAGTCTAACCAATTTACAATGTTGATAATTTGCGGAAATCACTTTCAAAATACCGTTTTTCATCTTTCATATCTTTCCAAAGTTGTAACGTCGCCAAATTTTCTGCGGCTTTATCAAACATAGAACATGTATATAAATTTTCCATGAAAGTATCTACCAATACAATTTCAATCGGATCTTCCAGTTTACCTGTATCATTACAAAATGGACATTTAAATAAATTCGGATTATTCGTATCATATAGATAACTAGTATGTGCGCAATGTTGTAAAAACAATGGCCAATTACCATCGTTGTCTGGTTTATTACGATACCAATAATAATCAACGGCTGTGTTAATATCTACAAATTCGTATTCTGAATTGGCATCTTCAAGAATTTCTAAACATAATTGTCCAAGATGTTCTAATACAGTATTCGAATATACTCCAGTTCCTTTACAATACTGACATTCAATAAAGTTTTTACAGTCTATTTTCGGATTTTGACCTTCAAAAATGACAAAATCTGAATAATCGTCATACACATCATTTTCAATAAGTGTTTTATATTCTTCAATATTTTCTCGAAAATGTTTGCACCCATCACATTCATAATCAGACTGATATTGTGGATAATTTTCATAATTATCTTGTTGAATATCCCAGTATAAATATTTGAATGCACAAAAACCATGATATTTTCCACAAATTTCACAATGTTTTGACGAATAGTGATTTTGTTTTATTGGTTGACCTATTTTAGACCATAATTTTAAAATTCGTAACGAAGGAGTCATAGTAAATATATTATATACAATATATGATATATGTTGCTATTTTAAATTTCATTATATCATCGATGAATATATTATTTGAAAGCTTTCAATACAAAATATTAAAAAAGAGTTAGTTTAAAATGATTTCTTCATCATCATAATACAACTTATGGTTATTAACGGTTAAAATATCATTATATTCTAATAGTTTAGGAATAAACTCTGTCCAGAACTCGGATTTATATCCATCAGTTTTATAACATCTATATGTATATACAATTGCCTCGCTGGCTTGTTCATACGTATATGTTTTAACAGAATCGATTAGATGAGACATACTTTCTTCATATGCTTCATCCGAATCTTCATATATATATATTCCATCAGAATACATTTCACCACTATTTATAATATCACGTATAGCAGATGGGCATTCGTCATTTACAAACCAATCATACCAATGCGATCCAGATAATCTATTATCATCATCATTATTATACTTCTCGACTATCGTAGTAATTTCATCATACAAATCTTGACCGTCATCGGTTAAATATCCGATTTCGTTATTTGAAGAATTGTCAAAATATGTTTCCATATTTTCATATAAATCGGCGGCAAGTGGTTCAATAGTATCTAATAATTCATTGATACATTCACTTTTCATTTCATTTATAAGATACCATGCTACATCCCTACCATAATGTAAATCAAATGTTGTCCAATGATCGCGAGTACCATGCGCATATAAAGTGCCATCTTTAGTCAATACAATTTCGGCGGAATTGTCGTTACGAAACGGAGGTAACTCGGTATCATTAACATGTTTTACAGTTATCATAGATAACTGTAGTAATTATAACAATATAAATGTTATGTTGGTTAAAAAAGAGTTAGTTTATAATTTACCAAGAAGAACCGTATAATCCAGATTCAGGTATGCCGTTACACAAATTTGTATATTTGGTTAATGTAGTTTCTTTAATCGCAGGTGTGTACATACATCCTATAATTACTTTCAATACATCTTCTACACCTTTATACTTCTCTACATTACCATCTTCTTCTTTTATTATACGTGCATTGTTTAAACAACCAAGTAAAATATCAGCAAGCTGAGTTTCGTAATTTTCAACAATATTGTTAACAATATTTTCCATACCAAGTTTAATATCTTCTACAACTTCTTCGGTCATTATAATATACTACGTTTTTAATAGATATATACATACCGAACGTTGTTAATCGCGATGACGTTTATCTACCACAATAATAGTATCGTTATGCCATCCGCCGTGCGGTACTATGAGAATTTCTTCAATCTCAAAACCATATTTTTTACCAATCCCGCCGGAATTCCATCCGCAGCTTATACAGATACCATCATCTTTTGTTATACGACTAATTTCAACTTTCATATTCGACCAGAACGACGATTGTGTTGTCTGCATATCAACGGTTTTACCAAGCTTTGTATAACATTCTGTAACTTGTCGCGGTGAATACGGAGGATCAAACAATACTACATCAACTGAACTATCGTCGAATAACTTTAAAAAATCTAATGCATCTAAATGATATTTGGTATCATATTTCATATCTAAATCATTTGTGATAGTGGCAATTTTGTTTGTGTTTGCAAACGGATAAATCGACAATCCATGGTTGTATTTATCAATAATATTCCGAATTGGTTTAATATCGAACGTATTCTTATTTGGCATCGCCCAAACTCTTGATAAAATCATAATGTTATATTATATTACCTGCTATATAACTATTTATATTTGTAATTTATATATGAATGGTAAAATAATGCGCTGTCTAGTATAATCGTCAACAAATACTAAAATTATATACTATTCGGTATATTTCAAAATAATATATTTGCCACCACCAACTAATTCATATACAATACATTTTCATACAATATCGTATATTATTGGTATTATTTTATCGGTTTTTATAATCAATACTCTCGAATAAATATATGTTAGTTTGGAAATCGTTTCGATATACATATATACCGATATATCATTCTCTATTATGGATGTAAGTTTCTGATATTTCTTGCATCTTATGACAATTATAGTATTTCTGACCTCATATTGTAACGTCATATTCATACATTTCGACATATAGATTTCCGCGCCGCCCAAAGCATAGAATGATATAATCTTCATTGTTCACTCGTTCGTTCAATTGTTGTTTCCTTAATATCGGTGTATAACTGGAGATTATACACCGAAATATACTACTTTTAAAAATATATTCGTAATCTTTATATATTGTAGAAACCCACTATACTATGGATGTTAGGTTTCTTCATGTCTAGCATCACATTATATATATTGTCGTATATAATGAACTCACCGCATAAAACCGCATATGTCTTTGTCAGGCATTATTGTACATAATTACTCTTTAACATGGGTAGTTTGGTGTATAAGGGGATATACACCAAACTCTTTTGCCAATCTTTATATACAGATACAACGTATTGTAATATGGATACGAATTGCAAGGATTCATATTCTAACGTTCACCTCTCGTAAAGTTCATTTAGTGTTGTTTTCAAGACTTTACTAACGTTGTTTGATACAAATATCCAGTATCAAACCAAACTTATTATCTAAAATTTAACTAGTATATAAAGCAAACCATATATTTGAGTTTGTATTTAAAACAGATACGTTAAAATATTTCTTATGTAAAACAAACTATACATTCTCTATAGTTTTTGAATAATATATATAGATTTATATATAAATATATAGTTCTATATAGTTTCCAGATTTTCTATTTTCGATTAAGATACTAATTGTATATACCTTTTAAAAAATACGTCTTAAAATAGGTTAGAATTATAAATAAAGCCGTTTGGTAGGTATTTCAAAATTTTATTTTCTTGTAGCCGTGCATGAATGCAATACCAGTTTCAATCTCAACCCAGATTTTGTCCTTGAATTTGCCAAATACACGGTAATAGTCGTCGATATCGACTTTTTCAAACGGAATCGATGATATGAACTCGTTATAGATATCAATATCTCTACACGTTTCGTAAAGGGTTGTTAACGCTTCCTGGACGTCGTTGATAGTTCCTGTGAGACATTTGTCGCGTAATGTATCTAAGTATCCGTATAATCGTAATACGTCGGTGTAACTCATAGTGAAACAACGTTTCGATACCATGTCGTAAAAATAATCATGATCGTTGTTGCTGCCGAGGTAAAATAAATTATTCTTTTGCAGGTAATCGGATAATAATTCAAACCGACGGTCGAGAGTCAAACCTATACAAAAATTCGTTTGCATGATAAATTCAAACTTCTCCAGTTCGTCTGGTGAAAGCTTGTTTATTGTTTTGCAGATATTAATTGTCAAAATAACCAAAAAAGTTTATACAACATTCTTAAGAATCTATTGTAGAAAGATTATTAATCTTTCTATAGATTCATTGCAACAAGAGAAACAGACCAGTTTACTCGATATCGTTTGCCATAACGGTATGTCTGGGCGGTTTTGCCGAAGCTGCTACAACAGCAGCCTGTTTCCAAAGTTCCGCACAATACTCTTCTGTTTTAACACGGACAATTTCTTTTGCATCGACGGAAATGCGTTTAACTCCATCGGTATTCGCTTCCAAAACATCTTTGCCGATATCAACAACGGCCTTTGTGGAAATATACTTACTATCCATACACTACAATATTGGTGGTAATTACATATAAACGTGTCGAATAAATGCTCAAAATGAGCGTATTATGTGAGATTATAAGTATATACAATTATTACATAGTATATATAACAACCGAGTAATATTTATATAAGTGTATGTTTATAAAAATGAACAAATGAAAAAAATAATCATGTTATATAATTATTGTTTAAAAAGAAGATTATTCTTCATAATTCCAGTCATAATCGATTATATCACCATCTTCATCAAAATATATACCAAGATCAAAATAACAATTAGTTATATGTTCTTTAAATTCGGGTCCATATAACCTAATAACATCTTCATACCAATTTATAATAGTATCGGCATCATCTTTAAAAACATTATATTCTGACTTAATTTTTTCTACAAAATCATAAATATATTTCGATACTGCATCAAATTCGGAATCGGTTAATTCATAATATGTTTTAAAGTCTTTTGAATTATCCTGTTTAAAATATACGAAATCAAATGTATCATTATCATAAATAATATCTTCTTTTTCAGCATAAATACTAAATATAATACTATTTACAATTTCATCAATATCGACAAATTTAATATCCGACAATTCTAATTCGGATACACCTATACTAACATTATCATTAACATCTTCATCATATGGCAATTTATTTACATATCTGAGATTAACGAAATCTTCAAAATTATTATATGAATCAAAAATCATTCCATCACATTCGAATGCATAACCCATTGAACGAAGTCCATTCTCACATGCGGTTTTTACATCGTCATAAATATCTCCAGTAATTGTATATAAAAGAGAATCGTTTTTGTAAATATAATCTCCAAAAGCTTCCAATTCAGTATCGGTAAGTTCAGTAATAGATTTATATGTATAATCTTCTGTTGTATGTTTCATATACAATAATATTTGGTGTAATTATATATAAATGTAATCATATATATTTGTTGAATTATAAATAAAATCATTTATATTTAACTATAAAAATTAGAAGATTAAAATATCAATCCTTTCTTCTGTTCTTTTGTCAACTTTTTCAAATCAATCTTCGATTTGGTTACAATGGTTTCTTTAAATGTTACATCAGTAAGATCAAGACCAATAAAGTCCACACCTGTCATATCGGAGTATGAAAAGTCAGTTCCTTTAAGAACTGCACCTTTGAAATACGATAACATTAATCTACAAGATATAAACTTAGTATCCGTCAAATCTGCACATTCAAACGATGTCATTGCCATTATCTGATACAACGAAGCTCCAGTTAAATCAGCACGAGTAAAATCGGCACTGAGCAGCATAGTTCCATCCATTTTTACACGACGCATTTTAGCATCAATGAAATCAGCATCGGAAAAATCACCACCTTGTAAGTTCGAATCATCAAGAATGGCTCCGGTGAAATCGGCGTGTTTGAAATCTGAAAACCCGAAATCAGATCCAGTTAAATCAGAACCAATACATGTAATACGATGAACTTTTCTATCACTAAAGTCACAATCTTTCATAATAAGTCCGGATAAGTCAGCTTCACAAAGCGAAGAGTATCCAGCTTCTTCTAATATATCATGGATTTTCATACATATTACTATGATGTATAAGTATATATATTCATGTAATTAAAATAAAAAAATTAAAACATTTCTTTGTTCTGAATCTTTTTGAGGTTTCTAAAAACACGATTCGAACATTTACCGCGGCAAGCTGGAATTTTACCAATTGATGTTGCTACGTAACATCCAGTTAACTGTTCACGAGTTTCACCATTACTTGGATCAACAGACGTTACAATTTCTTTTCCACAGATTTGACAAATTTCAACTTTCATGATATTCACTACACATACTATTAGATGTATAAGTATATATAATTATGTAATAGAATTTGATAAAAGAGAATTTGTAGGTTAATTTATATCTTCCTACCAGAGATATCTCTTGCCATTTGCTGGAAATGTTTCTCACTTATCGATGACATACACCATCCATCACAGTCAATAGAAATACCGTGATCTACAAGTCTGTCCTCGCGTTTCAAAATGCTACATTTACCGTCTGCATCTAAATACGTACACGAACTTCTACTGTCTGGGATTACAAAATCTGGCATATA
>Ga0172378_10006171_pt1 | contig 11201 bp, 8 predicted proteins | sample GrowelOW332metaG_FD_119755 | JGI IMG/M metagenome (GOLD analysis project Ga0172378, IMG submission 119755) | Groundwater microbial communities from an aquifer near a municipal landfill in Southern Ontario, Canada - Pumphouse #3_1 metaG | ecosystem: Environmental > Aquatic > Deep subsurface >... | reverse complement strand
ATCAAGAGACTCATTGTCTTTCAACTCAACAACACGGTTAACCGCTGCCTCGTATTTCTCTCTCATTGCCTTCAACTTATCTCTCAATCCGTTGAATGCAGGATTGATTTCGCGAGACTCGTACTCCTTCATCATATTCAGATAAGTGCCGGTCGTCACGTGACGGATAGCAGCAACCACCTGTAATTGAGAAGTTCCTTCGTATATGGTAAGGATACGTGCATCCCTATAAAGACGCTCGCAAGTATAGTCTTTCATGAAACCGGAACCACCATGAACCTGAATACAGTCATAAGCATTCTGGTTAGCATATTCGCTGGCAAACATCTTCAACAATGGAGTGAAAGCGTCGGCAAGACGTTGATATTCCTTTGCATCCATCTTCTCCTCCTTAGAAAGAGCACGTTCGTTTGCGATTGCCTCATAAGCCTTGTACACATCGACGAAACGGGTTGTCTCGTACAACAAAGCTCTAGACGCCTCCAACTTTGCCTTTATAGTAGAAAGAAGTTCATAAACAGCAGGGAATTCGATGATTGCCTTTCCGAACTGGCGACGATCCTTGGCATAAGCCAAAGCCTCCTCGTAAGCAGCTTGAGAGAGGCCTACAGACTGAGCACCCACGCCAAGACGGGCACCATTCATCAAAGACATCACGTATTTGATTAATCCCATCTTACGGCTACCTACCAACTTCGCCTTCGCATTCGTGAAGACAAGTTCACAAGTAGGAGAACCCTTGATACCTAGTTTATTCTCGATACGGCGAACCTTGATCGCATTGTCTTTGTGGTTCTCGCATACGAAATAAGAAAGGCCACGTCCGTCTGTCGTACCCTCTTCAGAACGGGCGAGCACCAGCTTGATCTGAGCGTCACCATTAGAGATGAAACGCTTTACACCATTCAGATACCACCATCCGTCAGCTTCATTATATTTAGCATGAAGAGTCACGGCCTGAAGGTCAGAACCAGCATCCGGCTCAGTAAGGTCCATAGAACAAGTGTCGCCATTGTTGATACGAGGAAGATACTCATCCTTGATCTCCTGTGACGCGAACTCATTAATAGTCTCGGCACAATCCTGCAATCCCCAAATATTTGCGAATCCGGCATCAGCACGAGATACGATTTCAGCCGCCATCACATAAGGAACCATAGAAAAATTCAGACCTCCGTATTGACGAGGCAATGACATACCATAAAGCCCAGCCTGAACCAATTTGTCATGATTTTCCTGTGTGCCCCGAGCATAGATGACACGATTGTCCACCACTTGAGGACCTTCATGGTCTACCCCTTCCGCATTAGGAGCCAAAACATCTCCGCATATCTCACCTACAATCTCCAACACCTTGTCGTAATTGTCCATTGCATCGGCGAAATCATTAGCGGCATAATCATATTTATCTTTGTCAGCGTAGTTACGCTCTTTCAAACCAACGATTTTCTCCATCAATGGATGAGAAAGTTGGAATTTCAATCCTTCGTTGTCTTTATAGAAATTAGCCATTTTCTGTCTATTATTAAGCCCTGTCGTTTATCACGAAGGGGTTTATTTGAATAAAATTCGGAAGAGCGCATAAGCTCCTCCTTATAAACAAGGATTCCCCCTATTACTTAGAGTTCTTCTTGTAATATTTAATCAACTTAGGAACGACCTCTTCCACGTTTCCGTTGATGATATAGTCTGCAATCTTATTGATTGGAGCGCTAGGGTCGTTGTTGATGGAGATGATGACAGCACTATCCTGCATACCTGCTATGTGCTGGATTTGTCCGGAGATACCACAAGCGATATACAATTTAGGGCGAACGGTCACACCCGTCTGTCCAATCTGTCTGTCATGGTCAACGAAGCCAGCATCAACAGCGGCACGGCTGGCGCCAACTTCAGCATGAAGCTCCTTAGCCAACTCGAACAACTGATCAAAACCCTCTTTTGAGCCAACGCCATAACCTCCGGCGATCACAATAGGAGCACCTTTCAGGTTATGCTTTGCCTTCTCCACATGACGGTCAATCACCTTAACCACATAGTCAGAGTCAGAAACATAGTCAGAAACCTTATGTTTCACTACCTCACCCTTGAATTTCGGATCGAGGATTTCCTTCTTCATCACACCCTCGCGTACGGTTGCCATCTGAGGACGATGTTCCGGATTCACAATCGTTGCTACGATGTTACCTCCGAAAGCAGGACGTATTTGGTAAAGCTGTTGCGTATAGTGCTTTTCAACCATCTCACCTGCCTCGTTCTTCACCTTCATGTCGAAGTCTCCAATCTCCAACTGAGTACAGTCGGCAGTCAGACCACTAGTCAGATAAGAAGAGACACGAGGACCCAAATCACGGCCTATAACGGTTGCACCCATCAGGCAGATTTGCGGTTTCTCCTCTTCAAATAGCTTTACAACCAAAGCCGTATGAGGAAGTGTGGTATAAGGGAACAAACCCTCCGCATCAAAGACATGAACTTTGTCAACACCATAAGGCATGACCTGAGATTCGATACCATCGATGCCTGCGCCAGCACAGATACATTCCAACTTAACGCCCAACTCATTGGCCAACTTACGACCCTTTGTAAGGAGTTCCAAGCTCACGTCGGCAACTGTCTTACCTTCGAGCTCACAATATACAAATACGTTATTCATCTTCTTTATTAGCCAATTGTGTTGTTAGACAAAAGTTCTACGATAAGGCTCTCAACGTCAGCATCAGAACCAGTCAATGAACGGCTCTCCTTTGCTTGGAACACAATATTTTTAACTGCCTTCACATTAGTTGGAGAACCTGCCTTACCTACTTGATTAAGGTCTGCTTCAATATCGGCAGCACCCCATTGCACGATGTTAAGATATGGCTTAGCTGCGACCAACGCCTCCGTTTCAGGAGTTGCGTTAGCACGTTCTGCAGGACAAGAAGCCTTTTTATATTTCATCACACGTTTGGCATTACGAGGACGGCATGCTGCGGCCGAGCTATTGACCGTGATCACCATCGGCAACGGACACTCCACCGTCTCCACACCTCCGTCAATATGACGTTTGATGGTTGCACGTCCATTCTTAATATCAAGGATTTCCTCGGCATAAGTGACTTGAGGAAGACCCAATTTCTGAGCCACCTGCGGACCAACCTGCGCCGTATCACCATCGATAGCCTGACGACCACCTACAATGATGTCAAAATCGCCAATCTTCTTGAGAGCCTGTGCTATAGTATAGCTTGTAGCCAACGTATCAGCGCCTCCCAAGCAACGGTCAGTGATGACATATCCATTGTCTGCGCCTCTATATAAAGCCTCACGGATTACTTCAGCCGACTTGGGCAAACCCATTGTTACGACTGAGATAGTTGAGCCTTCAAACTTATCTTTCAAACGAAGAGCTTGCTCCAAGGCATTCAAATCTTCTGGGTTGAAAATGGCCGGAAGGGCTGCACGATTGACAGTTCCCTCTGCCGTCATGGCGTCTTTCCCCACATTGTGCGTGTCTGGTACTTGCTTCGCCAAAACTACGATTTTTAAACTCATGTTTAAACTTTTGATGATATGTTTATAATATTATTAAAATTCACTACTCATTGTTTCCTTCCGCCATCCACCTTGTATCAACGGAGAAAAATTAGCCAACGAGACGAAGACAAAATCCTTTCTCAAGTTTTTGCTCGGCAAAATTACTCATTATAAATAAATTTCAAAGCAAAAAAGAACGAAAATATGCACACTTTTGGTTTTTGTGTGCATTCGTTTTCGGTGCGGCTCTATTCCGTTTTTCGGACAATAGTTGACCTCACCAATATAATCAAACCCATTTCAGCAAAATAAAAACTACATACAAATGCTTATTATACAAACACTTAAACAACATACAGACTTTACAAACGAGAGGATATTTCTATCCGAACATTATTCTGAAAGCCTCCTCTACCTTCTTAGCCTGAAGAATCTCTATTTTTGGATTTTTAATATTCAACGTTTTAAATTCGGGGATGATAATCCGATTAAAACCAAGTTTCTCAGCTTCAGAAACACGCTGTTCAATCCTGTTGATAGGTCTTATCTCACCAGACAACCCGATTTCTCCGGCAAGACAGGTTCTCTCGTCAATGGCAATATCCATGTTAGAAGAAAGAATGGAGCAAATGATTGCCAAGTCAATAGCGGGATCATTCACCTTCAGACCTCCAGCTATGTTTAGATAAACATCCTTCTGCGCCAACTTAAAGCCGACTCTTTTTTCCAAGACAGCCAACAACATATTCAACCGTCGGATGTCAAATCCCGTCGTAGACCTCTGCGGCGTACCATAAGCCGCCGTACTAACCAACGCCTGCACCTCGATCAGGAACGGACGGATACCCTCAATCGCCGCACCAATGGCTGTGCCACTCAATCCATCGTGGTTCTGGGACAAAAGCATTTCAGAAGGATTGCTCACCTCCCTCAATCCGTCCTGTCTCATCTCGAAAATTCCAAGCTCGGCCGTACTTCCAAACCGGTTCTTTATGGATCTCAGGATCCTATACATATAATGTTGGTCGCCCTCAAACTGCAAAACCGTATCGACAATATGTTCCAACACTTTCGGCCCTGCAATATTGCCCTCCTTATTGATATGGCCAATCAAAAGAACCGGCACCCCGCTCTCCTTCGCATATTTCAGAATGGCAGCAGCACACTCCCGCACCTGCGACACACTTCCAGGAGACGACTCCACCACCTCCGTACTTATTGTCTGGATGGAATCTATGATGACCAAATCCGGATTCACATTCTTGACATGCACAAAAATCTGCTCCAACGACGTCTCACTGACGATATAACATTCCGGATTGTTCGAATGAAGGCGTTCCGCCCTAAGTTTGAGTTGTTTCACACTCTCCTCTCCAGAGACATAAAGAGTACGCTTTCCTCTTATGTTCAGCACTACCTGCAAGACAAGCGTCGACTTTCCTATTCCAGGCTCACCGCCTATCAAGGTCATAGACCCAGGCACCAAACCACCTCCCAACACACGGTTGAACTCTACGCTACCCGTATCGCTGCGAGGCTCTTCGGATGTCTCCACATCATCAATCAACACTGGCTTTGACTTTACAGAATCAGACAAGAAGCCAACAGAAGACCGGGCAGCTCCGGGCTCTTTCCTTATCACCTCCTCCACATACGTATTCCACTCTCCGCAAGCAGGACATTTGCCCACCCACTTCGGAGCTTCCGCCCCACAATTCTGACACACATATACCGACTTTACCTTTGCCGCCATCTTACTTTCCGATTAATTCTTCTTTCCTATACGTGACACTACTACTCAAAACTAAGGGTAGACAAATCCCCACCCACATTCAACTTCACCTTACGCCCCAAATACAACGAAAGGTTGCGGGTGTCATGTCCAGACTGCAAGCCATACATGACCGGTATATTAAGATCACGTACCTTTTCCGCAATAATTTCCGCCACACTCTTATCTGCACCTTGCGTCATATTGATAAATTCGCCAATCACGATACCTTTCACATAATCAAGTTTTCCACTCAATTTCAAATTGGTGAGCATCCTATCTAAAGAATAATTAGCCTCTCCCGTATCCTCAATAAAAAGAATAGCACCTTTGGCATTAAGGTCATAAAGTGTTCCGCCAAGACTGTATATCATGGATAGATTACCTCCTACTAGACGACCTTCTGCCATGCCTTCCACACAATGATCATTTGTAGACATCGATATCTCTTCCCATTCGCCAAACAAAGCCTTACGAAGGCTCTCCACCGAAACCTCATCCGCAAGGCCTCTTGCCATCGGCCCATGAATAGCCTCAATACCCAGATTATTGAGCGCTATCAGCAATACGGAAACATCACTATACCCGACAACCCATTTAGGACTATTCACCATCGGTTTCAAATCAATCATATTCATGATTTGAGCGCATCCGTAGCCACCTCTTGCACAAACAATAGCCTTAACATTAGGATTGTCAATCATTTTTTGAAGGCCCTCTATCCTCTCGCCCATAGTACCGGCATAACGGCCATCCTGGCTATAAAGATTATCAGCCTCCAAAACCACAAGTCCCCACTTCTCCAAAACAGACTTTCCATTGGAAATTTCAGACGGCGTCACATAATTGGAAGTGGCGCAGATGGCCACCGTATCACCCGCCTTCAAATATGCGGGACGAATGTCCTCCGTTATCTCCTGCTGAGAAGACAATATGGTCGAATAATACTCCTTATTATAGACATATTCATTCGTCACATACTCGTTGGTCACATATTCGTTGGTGATATACTCCTTTGTACACGACGAGGCCGACAATACCAACAACAGCCCCGACAAATAAAAAAAACGCATTTTCATAACCATAACTAACCTATTGTATTAAAAAAACTTTTACAGACCGCAGGCAAAGAGACAGTACTCATACACTCTCTTTCCGCTAAATCAACATTGCACACAAAGATAAACCAAAGAATACATCAAGACTAGAAAATACGCATAAAAACAAAACGCTTCATCAATACGTAACATCTTTTTTCAAATAAATACCTATCTTTGATAACATGAAAAAAAGGCAATTTTGCCCGATAAAAGCAATAGACAATGAAGAAACCAGATAACAAGAAAAAGGATAGAAGAGGTGCTTTCTCCAGTATGAAATCATCCCAGCAGAAAGGACAGATAAGAAAAAAGGACATACTTCGCAGTACCGTTGATTTATTCCAACAAGAACCAGACAAATTCTTCAACTACAAGCAAATAGCCGCAAATATAGGATTAAAGACAATGGCACAGAAACAGCAGTTAGTGACCATGTTGACAAAACTCGTAGAAGAAGATTTCATTTTAGAGCCAACAAGAGGAAAATACAAATATAACGGCAGGAACGGATCTATAGTCGGCAAACTGGAACGACAGAAAGGAGGAAAGATATTCCTTATTCCGGAAGACGGAGGAGAGGAGATATTCGTTTTGGACAAATACATGAACAAGGCCATCGTGGGAGACACTGTGAGAGTACGCCTATTTGCCCGCCGACACGACCAAGCCAATCCGGAAGGCCAGGTGATAGAAGTGATACAACGCGCCCACAATACATTCGTGGGCAAGCTGCAGGTCTCGAAAGACTACGCATTCCTTTGCGCAGAAAACCGAATGCTAAACAACGACATATTCATCCCCAAAGACAAAATAAACGGAGGTAAGAACGGAGACAAAGCCGTGGTTAGGATCACAGACTGGTCCGAGCGGGACAGAAATCCTGTGGGCGAGGTACTGGAGGTGCTAGGCTCTGCCGGAGACAACAACACGGAGATGAACGCCATACTCGTAGAGTACGGATTACCATATTCCTACCCAAAAGAGATTGAAGACTTTGCCGAAAAAATTTCTGACAGAATCAGTCAGGAGGAGATCGACAGACGCGTTGACTGTAGAAAGACACCAACCTTCACCATCGACCCGAAGGATGCGAAAGATTTCGACGACGCACTCTCCATCCGCAAGCTGGAGAACGGCAATTGGGAAGTAGGCGTACACATCGCAGACGTAACCCATTACGTGAAAGTAGGAGATATGATCAATGACGAAGCGGAGAAACGCGCCACCTCCATCTATCTGGTGGACAGAACCATACCTATGCTACCAGAACGGCTGTCAAACCAAATATGTTCATTACGACCTGACGAAGAGAAACTTTGCCACTCCGTCATTTTTGAGATGGACGACAAAGCCCAAGTCATCAAATACCAGATAGCACATACGGTCATCAAATCAGACCGCAGATTCACATACGAAGAGGCTCAAGAAATCATAGAGAAGAAAGAAGGAGACCTCTGCACCGAGATACTGACTCTGGACGCGCTTGCAAAAGGACTCAGAAAAGAGAGGTTCGACAATGGAGCCATCGCCTTCGAACGCACAGAAGTACGCTTCGAAATTGACGAGAAGGGCAAACCGCTTAGCGTCTATTTCAAGGAATCAAAAGATGCAAACAAACTGATAGAAGAATTCATGCTGCTGGCAAACAAGACGGTAGCCAAACATATCGGGAAGCCAGAAAGCAGAACGAAACCGAAGACATTCGTATATAGGATACATGATCTGCCAGATCCCGACAAACTAGCGAACCTGTCCCAGTTCATCAGCCGTTTCGGATACAAGATGAAGACGACGGGAAAGAACAAAGAGATATCATCTTCCATCAATAACCTGCTGGACCAAGTACAAGGCAAACGGGAACAGAACCTGATAGAAACCATTGCCATCCGATCCATGGCAAAGGCCGTCTACTCTACCGACAACTTAGGGCACTACGGCTTGGCATTCGACTTCTACACCCACTTCACCTCTCCTATCCGCAGATATCCAGATATGATGGTACACCGTCTACTGGACAGATACGCCGAGGGTGGCAACAGCGCAAACAAAGAGCTGTTTGAAGATTTGTGCCAACACAGTTCCGAAATGGAACAGGTAGCAGCCAATGCAGAACGGGCTTCCATCAAATACAAACAAGTGGAATTCATGAGCGACAAGATTGGCAAGATATACGACGGCGTCATCTCCGGCATACAAGAATGGGGTGTTTATGTAGAACTAGTCGAGAACAAGTGCGAAGGAATGATTCCCATCCGCGACCTGGACGACGATTTCTATACTTTCGACGAGAAGGAGTATCGCCTTATCGGAAGGAAACATAAACACACATTTCAGTTGGGAGACGAGGTTGTTGTCCGTATCGCAAAAGCAAACTTGGACAAGAAGCAGCTCGACTTTGAACTCATAGAGAAGAAAATGGTTTAATATATAGCGGGAGAAATTCGGGCAAACGGAGATCTCCCGTTTCAAACTTCACAACATCAAGAAATATGAAAGTTACAAGATACATCTATTTTTGCCTTCTGGCTATCCTCCTATCCGGATGCGGAAACAACAAGAACGACAGGGAGAACATGGGACTCTCCGGCAATGTGAAACAAATAATCGAACTACAATTCATAGCCGAAATGAAGTTCGGGAAGCCTGAAAAAGGAGACCTATACAGAGAAGATGGATGGGACCTGATCTATCTGTTCAACGACAAGGGTTATTTTGAAAAGATAACACAACTGAACCAAATCAGCGATGAGGTAGGACATTCCGAATATAAATACAACGACAAAAAACAGTTGACGGCAGAAGTTTCATTCGACGCAGAAGGTGGACTAAGCGACAAAGTAGTCTACACATACGACAAAAACAACCGCCCAACTCAGGCCATCGCATTCAACAATACGGACAACATCACAGGCTCGACCCTTTATGAATACAAGAACGACACCATCGTCGCATCATCCTACAATGCCAGAGGTAATCTCAAAACAAAAGTTGTCCAAAAAGTGAACAAAGACGGATTTCCTGTCGAAACAAAGATATACGGGGAAGACAATGTAATGGTGAACCACAGGAAGGAGAGACACGACAAAGAAGGACGGTTGGAAACCCTCATCGTATTACATCCCGAAAACGGAGCCACAGTGATGAACGTCAGACTGAAATACGACAAACAAGGAAACATCATAAAGAAAGAAGGTACGGACGAGAACGGAGAGGATTTTCTCCCTACTCGCTATGAATACACGTTCGACAATACCGGCAACTGGGTGTCGAAGATTGAATATATAGGAGACAAACCCACCTTCATCACGGAAAGACAAATCGAATATTACAAATAAGCGACGACAGGTTCTACAGGCAGGCAGAGGCACCACCCTCCTGCCTGACTTCCAACACACAAGAAATAACACAATGAACGTTTCATCCGACGAAATAACCAGACAGATTTTTTCCCTTTCCGAAAAAATAGATGCGCCTAAAGAATTCCTTCCAATTGAATATATCCAAGGTAAAGAGGGCATTTTCTTTGACGTGGACAGTTACGGCAAAATACATTTTGTATCTACCATAAAGGATAGTTACGGGACGATGAAAGAAGAGCGCATGTCAACCTACGACCAAGATACGTTCCTTTTCTGGACATTTCGCCAAATCACCCTTCTGATGGGAGCCTTGTACCAAAGCAGCCATCAAAAGACGAAGGAAGACCCTCGAAGATTAATCTTTGACAAACAAAAAGAGCTATTGGGGCGACTGAAATACACTTGGCGCATGCAGATTCAGGACGAGCAAGACAAACTCATCAAAGAGTATCCTTTCACCGACAAGATAGACGACCATTGCAACCACATGGACATAAATTACATCCGGGTCTGCAACATATCCGCTTCCGATTTAAAAAGTGTTCTGACAGATTACCTACATCTCTATTTCCAGAATCAGGACGAAAAACCCGTCTTAACCATCTACGGCGAGAGCTCATTTCAACACATTGCCATACTCGACAAAAGCATGTCTTTGTATCGCATCCTTCAATTGACCCACTTCTTATCACTTTCCGGAGCAGGCAGGACCCCTTGCGCATACCTGACACTGGAATCGAGAGAAGAGAGGGAGCGAGTGGCCATCTTCTCACAAGAAGGAGATTCTGTTTACGACTTCATTTATCTACAGATTGGCATAGATACTTTCAAAATATCCATCGGAGCCACAGATCCAAACACACAAATCAAACTAGTAAAAGACCCAAGTAGCGGAAGATATACGATATCACCAGTTTTTCCTAAAGCAAAGATCAGAACCGAAATATCATCCAAAGACAAGATAGACAACTACTCCATAACCAACCCCATTCAAGTAACTGTCTAGGAGAAAAAAAGAGGACAACCAACAGCAAACATAGCTTCAACGGAAGGAATATTCGAAATAAAAGATTTCCAAGACACCATGTTTAACAACACTTTTGGTCATCCTCCTATGTTCATTCGTACTTGATTGCATTCGCCGGACATAGATTAGCGGCTTCCTTTATCTTAGGTTCATACTGATTTAAATCGACATCAGGTTTGATGGTCGACTTGTCTTTCACCTCGAAAACCTCCGGACAGATGCTCTCACAAGAACCGCAAGCAACGCAATCGTCGGTTATCCACAGTTTTTTTATAGCCATATTCTTAGAATTTGTAATGAAACTTAATTCCGCAACACTTTATTAAAATAATTATTTAAAGTACTGAGCAATAAAATGTTGCCCAGTACTTTGCCATGTCAGAAGATTCACTTAAATTAGTGTTGCAAAAATAACAAGAAAATCT
>Ga0172378_10006170_pt1 | contig 11201 bp, 8 predicted proteins | sample GrowelOW332metaG_FD_119755 | JGI IMG/M metagenome (GOLD analysis project Ga0172378, IMG submission 119755) | Groundwater microbial communities from an aquifer near a municipal landfill in Southern Ontario, Canada - Pumphouse #3_1 metaG | ecosystem: Environmental > Aquatic > Deep subsurface >... | reverse complement strand
TGACGCAGGACGCGGCCAGTGGCAGGTGTCTACTCCACTGACCTGCACTGACCTGCAATGACCCTGCAATGACCCTCAATGACCCTCAATGACCCTCAATTAACAAGAGAGGGTTTTGGCTTGTTCGAACTCGGCCTGCATGCGCGCGCTCGGAGGAGGTGTGAGCAGAGAAACCACGATGATCGCCACGGTGGAGACCAGGAACGCAGGAAGCAACTCGTAGATGCCGAACACGCCTCCGATCGGACGGATCAGCAGCTTCCAGATGAAAACCATCGCCCCGCCGGCGAGCATGCCGGCGATCGCGCCTTGGCGATTGACTCGCTTCCAGAACAGACTGAACAACATGATCGGGCCGAACGTCGCGCCGAAGCCCGCCCATGCGAAGCTGACGATCTTGAAGATGACGCTCTGCTCGTCAAGCGCCAGCAAGGCGCCGAAGATCGCGATCAGGATCAGCACGATGCGGCTGACCCACATGACCTGCTTGTCGGTGGCGTTCTTGCGGAAGATGCCCTGATAGAGATTCTTGGAGAATGCCGAGGAAGCGATCAGCAGATAGGAATCCGACGAACTGATCGTCGCGGCGAGGATGCCCGCCATGACCATGCCCGCGAACAGCGGATGCATCAGCGAAGTGGCGAGAATCGAGAAAATGTTCTCGGACGCGGAGGATGTCAGCAAAGCCGTTGGATACAACGCCCGGCCGACCAAGCCGATGGCGACTGCGGCGAACAAGGAAATGACCACCCAGATTGTGCCGACACGCCTGCTCTTGGTCAGTTCATCGCATTTGCGGATCGCCATGAAGCGAAGCAGGACCTGTGGAACCCCGAAGTATCCGAGCCCCCACGACATAGTGGAGCCGATGGTGATGAACCCGTACGCGCCCGCAGCACCGAAGACAGGCGCGCCGTTCGCAATCTGCTGAACGCCGTTCGCATCGGTGGCGGGACTGGCGATCGCAAAGAATTCCAGGAAGCCGGGAATGCTCCGCAGATTCGACAGAACTTGGTCGAGCCCGCCGGCTGCGATGGTGCCGAACGTCAGGACCAGAACCAGGGAGACGATCATGACGATCGCCTGGAGGAAGTCGCTGGCGCTTTCGGCGAGGAAACCGCCAAGGAACGTGTATATCACCACGAACGCCGCCCCCGCGATCATCATCAGCGTATAGTCGGCACCGAAGAGCGTCGAGAAAAGCTTGCCGCAGGTGACGAAGCAGCTCGAAACGTAGACACAGAAGAACACTAGGATCAGGATGGACGAAATGCACATCAGGACCTTTTTGTCCTCATGGAAACGGTTGCTGAAAAAGTCCGGGATCGTGATGGCGTTGCCGGCTATCTGCGAATATCGACGCAACCGCTTGGCGACGAACAGCCAGTTGATGTAGGTGCCGATCGCCAGACCGATGGCGGTCCATACCGCGTCGGCAAGACCAAGCCAGTAGGCGACCCCCGGCAGTCCCATCAGCAGCCATCCGCTCATATCGGACGCTTCGGCGCTGAACGCGGCGACCCATGGCCCCAGCGAGCGTCCGCCGAGATAGAAGTTCTCGGAGTTCTCATTGGCACGCTTGGCAAAATAGACTCCGATACCGATGATGACCGAAATATACAGTATCATCGCAATCAGTACCTGTGCTGATGCAGTCTGCATGGCATCTCCCCCTCTTTCCTGATAAGTCGTTTCTCTCCATTAGTACAAAAATGGAGAGAAATTGCAAGAATCATTACCAGAAAAAATGTATAATTATGCAAGAAATATCCATTCTGAAATGATTCGTACCATACAGTCGGAAAGTTCAGAACCGAGGACCGAAGGCCGTTCGCAAGACCGACAATTCTCCGACCTTCGTGGATCGGTTAGTACAAAATGATTATAATTATATATATAATATATAGTTGTTATTTTTCTTGACATGAGTTTCGTCATCACTATACTGAGGAAGGAATGAGTTAGTACAAAACCAGACAAACCGAGGTGGCACGCATGACGCATCCGCGAAGGACGAGATTGATTAATTCGTCACGAGTCATTTATCGACTGTGGCTAGAGGATCAGCTCAGCCGCGCCGACCTTGCGTCGCGGCTGGGACTGAACAAATCCTCCATCTCGAATATCGTCAACGGGTTGCTGGAACGGGAGATCGTGCAGGAGAACACGATGCTGGATTCCAGTCCAAAAGGGGGGCGTCGTGCCATCGGGCTGACGCTGAACAAGGAATACTTCATGGTCATCGGCATGGAGATTCGTTCCGATTCATATACCGCCATCGCCATCGATCTGGATGGCGACGTGCTGTTCTCCGAGACAGAGCCGAAAGGATTCACCGCTTGTAGCTTCGATGAAGAAATTTCCGCGCTGATCGAATCGCTCTGTCGGCGGCTTGCATCCCTGCGTCGCCATCTGCTGGGAGTCGGCATCGGATTCTCCGGGATCATCGACGGCGAGAGCCAGATCATCAACCGTTCCGTATCCTTGGGATTCCGGCAACCGTTCGACTTCAAGACGGAAGTCGCTTCCCGGTTTCCGTTTCCAGTCTTTCTTGAGAACGATGCGAACTGCGGAGCCTGGGGGGAGATGGTCTTCCAGAAGAAGCGGGAGTTGAAGAATTTCCTGTTCATCCTGATCGAGTTCTGGAAACAATATGAAGCGCTATCCGATCAACCGCAGCCGACGATCGGGCTGGGGTTCGGGCTCAACGGGAAGATATACCACGGCAGCAGCGGACAGGCGGGCGAGTTCAAGAGCATATTCAATCGCGACGCATTCTCGTCGAAGCAAGTGGCGTTGCCCGCCGGAACGTCCGTGATGCAAAGCGAGACCGCCTTGCGGGACTATATCCAGGAGATTTGCGAGAACATCGCGTTCCTGATCAATACGTTGGATATCGAGCAAGTGTTCATCGGGGGCAATATCGAGCCGTTCAAGTCGTTCATGCCGCAGATGCTCCGGATGGCGATCGAGGGCAACTCCCTGGAGCATAGTGCGGCTCATTGCCAGATCCAGTTTTCATCGTTGGGATACCAGGCGGTGTCGTTCGGTGCCGCCGCATTGATCATCGACCGCGTATTGATGCATATCGAACCGTTCTCCGACGATGTCGCCAGCCAATCGTCCCGGTTGTCCCATCTTTTGTCCGATGCATGAATCCTTCATCTTGGAGGAATCAAAATATCTCGGTTGAGGAGGCTTCTATGAAAACGAAACGGTTGTTCGTATTGTTTTCCATTTCGTTGCTCCTGGTCCCCATGCTGGTATTCGCAGCCGGAGCCGCGGAGCAGTCCGGGGGCGGGCAGGATGGAGTGATCACGCTGTCCGTATATCATTATCTGGATCAGACGGACAAGACTACAGCCCCGAATTTCCAGTATCTGGTCGATGTGTTCGAGAAGGAGAATCCTGGCATCAAGCTGAATTTTGAATATGGTTACGGGGAATCGTTCCATGACAAGCTCCAGACCATGGCGATGAGCGGGCAACTTCCCGACATCATCCTGCTGTATCCCGGAGAACGGACCAGCCAGGTGACATCCGCCGGTCTGGTGAAGGATCTGCGACCGTATCTCAAGGGGCATGAGGATGAGTTCGCCGATATGGCGATGCAGCCGCAAGGTGCGAACGGCGAGATCTGGGAACTGCCGGAGGATATTTCCGTAACTTCGATCATGTACACCAACAACAGACTTCTGAAGGAGTTGGGGCTGACGGTTCCGAAGACGTACGAAGAATTGCTCGCGCAGGGGCCGATCATTCGTGCCGCCGGGCTGATCCCCCTTTCCATCGCGAACAAGGATGCCTGGCCGATGCAGTCCTGCCTGGCGGGGATGCTGGTCGAGCGTACCTGCGGCATGGAATGGTTCGACAAGGCGCTTTCCGGAGAGGCGAGTTTCAGCGATCCTGAATTCGTTCGTGCGATGGAGATCATCAAGGAACTGTACGACAAGCAGATGTTCTCTCCGGGAACCAATCAGCTCGCCTATGGACAGGGGCTCGATGATTTCGTCAATGAGAAGGCCGTGTATCTGATCGACGGAGGTTGGACGGTCAACAACATGGTCGGCGAACTTTCCGATGCGCAGAAAGAGTACGTGAGTCTGGAATCGTTCCCCGACATCCCTGGACAGAAGGGACAAAGCCGGTCCGCTTCCGCGACTGCCGGACAGGGATTCGGCATGAACGCCAAGCTCGACGAACGGAAGGCTGAGGCGGCCTGGAAATGGATCTGGTTCTATTCAGGACCGGAAGGCTCGGCGATCCGCCAGCGGTTCGGCCGTCTGCCCGCATACAACCTCGACGAACCCGAGGATGCGGATCCCATGATCAAGAAACTGATCGCTTATGCGGGAAGTGTCCCCATGGGATACGTCATGGATTCCGTCATCGCGGCCGAACCGATCGGAACGTTCAACATCAACTTGCAGAACATGATGTTCGGAACGATGACCCCTCAGGACGTCGCTACGGATCTGGAGCGGATGGTCGAATCTGTCGGTCGGTGACCGACGGTCGGCATATGGGCATCGTGGCGTGCGGTTTCTCTTTCTCAAGGAGAGAGGAGGGACCGCCCGCCGTCTATTTTGAAAAAAGGAAACTGACATGACGTTCTCCCGACAGAAGCATCTGAGCTATTGGGCGTTTGTCCTTCCCGGATTGTTGGTGTTTGTGGCGATCATCATCTTCCCGGTGGTCTTCAGCCTCTCGTTGAGTTTCACCACATGGAAAGGATATGGCTCTCCGACGTTCATCGGCATGGAGAATTATGCGAAGATATTCGCGGATTCCGTATTCCTCCATTCCTTGAGGAACAATCTGCTGATCGTCGCTATCTCGGTGTTCGGCCAGATTCCGCTCGGATTCCTGCTTGCGTTCCTGCTGTATCGGAAGGTCGTCCGGCATGGGGCGTTCTATCAGACGATGATCTTTCTTCCGATCACGATTTCTCCTGTCGTCGTGGCATTGCTGTGGAATCAGATATTCTCATCATCCGGAATCATCGTGACCATCGTGCGCGCAGCGACGAAGAATCCCCAATATGTCATGGAAATATTCGAGGACAAGAGCTTGGCGATCGTTCCGATCCTCTTCGTCTTGCTATGGATGCACACCGGCACATACATGATCATCTATTATGCGAATCTCCAGAAGATGACTCCTTCGGTTCTGGAGGCCGCGCAGCTCGACGGCGCGAGCGAGGGGCAGATGTTCGCCCACATCATTTTGCCGAGCATGGTAGGAACGATCGCAACGACGGCGATCTTCGCCATTTCCGGAAGCCTGAAGGCATTCGACCTGATCTATGCCATGACTGGCGGCGGGCCGGCGCATTTTACGGAAGTCATCGCCATCTACATGTATGTCAACACGTTCAAATACTATAAGTACGGCTTCGGCAGCGCTGTGTCGATCGTCATCGTCGTACTCGCTGTCGGTCTGATCCTGCTGTTGCAGTATATCAGCGGAAAGATCGAACGGAAATTCGAATAGGGGGATGGGATGAAACGATATTCGACTGTCGGAAAAGTGCTTTCATATCTGTTGATGATTTCATTCACCGTCCTGACCGTGGTCCCGCTGGTCTGGATGATCCTCAGCGCGTTCAAGCCGCATGCCGAGATCGTCCGGCATCCGCTCATGCCGCCGCTTTCCTGGTATTTCGACAATTTCGTCCTGGCATGGACGCAAGGGCATCTCGGGATCTATTTCCTCAATAGCATCTTCTATTCGGTCGTCGCGACCGTGGTCACCGTCCTGCTGGCGCTCAGCGGGGGCTATGCCTTGTCGAAATTCTTCTACCGAAGCGGCAAGTTCATCTACATGCTGTACACGCTGGGGCTTCTGATCACCGTGCATTCGGTCATAGTTCCGTTGTTCATCATGGAGACAAGGCTCGGCATCTCCAACACCCGGCTGGGCGTGGTGCTGCCGTACATCGCGTTCGGGCTGCCGTTCCAGGTGTTTCTATCGACTACGTACATCAAGGGTATTCCGGATTCGATCCAGGAGTCTGCGATCATCGACGGAGCGAACTACTTCCAGATATTCTGGAGAATCATTATTCCGGTGGCTACTCCGATCATCTCGACGATGTTCATCTATACATTCCTTGGGAACTGGAACGAGTTCATTCTGGTGCTGACGCTGACCAGCGAGCTGTCGATCAGGTCGCTTCCTGTCGGTATCAACAGCTTCGCCGGCGGGATGTCCCGTGACTATGGCCTGCAGTTCGCGGCGCTGGTCATCGGAACGGTGCCGATGATCATCTTCTATCTGATTTTCAGAGACAAGATCGCCCAGGGTTTCGCCGCAGGGGCGACGAAGGAATGAAAAGGAATCAACAGACATGAAGCCGCTTCTTCCTATTATCCCGTATCCTTCCCAGGAAGTCCGGAGGCTACCCGGTCTGTTCCTGCTGTCCGATCCGCTTGCCGTATCGGTTTCTTCCGACTGGTCGGGGCAGGAGGCAGATGCGTTTCTGTCGCTTGTCGGGGAACTGCTGTCGGTCCGGACGGTCCGGGTTCCGGCCGAAGGGAACCGGGCGGCGATCCGCATCGGCCGGCGCATGTCGCCTATGAACGACGAGGGGTATGCGCTTGATGTCGGGACGGAAGGAATTTCGATCGAGGCGATGGGGAGTTCCGGAGTTCTCTATGGATTGCAATCGCTGCGTCAGCTGAAGACGGCGTATGCCGATGGCGTGCCCTGCTGTCATGTGGTGGATGAACCGATGCTCCCCTGGCGGGGGTTCATGCTGGATGTGGCGCGGACTTTCTGTCCGTTCGACGATCTGCTGCGCATCGTGGATATTCTTTCGGGCCTCAAGCTGAACATGCTCCATCTGCACTTGAGCGATGACCAGGGATGGAGATTTCCCGTGGACGGATATCCTGCGCTCGTGGAGGGACGTGGACATGACTGGTATACGAAACAGCAGTTGCGCGATCTTGTCTCGTATGCGGCGCGACGACATGTATCGATCGTACCGGAGATCGACATGCCGGGGCACGTGCTTTCGGCGCTTGTCGAATATCCTCGGTTCAGTTGTTCCGGAGGTCCGTTTTCGCTTCCCACGGGGGAGGGGATTTTTTCCGATATCCTGTGCATCGGAAATGATGACGCCATTGCATTCGCAAAGACAGTCGTAGCGGAGGTGTGCGAGGTGTTCCCCGCGCCGTTCATCCATCTTGGAGGGGATGAGATTCCTCTGCAAGCCTGGCGGTCGTGTCCGAAATGTCAGCGGCGCAAACTGTCGCTGGGACTTGCGGACGAGCGTGCGCTTCTACGATGGTTCTGCAATGAGATCGCTCGGTATGCCCGGCAGTTCGGCAAACAGGTGATTCTGTGGAGCGACTATATCGACGGCGGGTATGTGCCGTACATCCTGCCCCAAGTCTGGAATCCATTGGTCGGCCGGGGGAAGGAAGATAGGCTTCCGCATCCTGCTATCTACAGCGAATACTTCCATACCTACCTTGATATGGGGCATGATCTGGTTCCGTTGCGCAATGTATATGGGTATGGAAAAATGCTTCGGTCCATGGCGCACGCAAATGGAGACGACGCAGTCGTCGGTGCCGAGCTGCTATTGTGGACGGAATATGTCACGACCCGGGAGGATCGTGATCTTCATATGTTTCCGAGGTTATTGGCCGGAGCCGAGGCGTTCTGGACGGATTCCCGGCGAGCGGACTACCGTCGGTTCCTGCGCATCGTCGAGCAATACGCCGCTTCCTATTTCCCCGATATCTCGATCGTGCTCCGAACCCAATGGGATCCTCCGCTTCCGATACGGCTGGTCAGCCGATGGAAGCGGTGGCGACGGGTCAAGCGCAACAGCACCCAAGCGGGAATCGTGCTGTGATCGTCGGGTGCAATGGCAAAACTGTAGAGCGCGCGTGCGCATGGGCACATGGTCACCGAGTTGACGTCAGTGCTTTCTTGCACGCTTGTAGCGAATTTCGCACCATGCCCTCGATCGCCTGGTCGGTATGGAAGGCCATGTGGGGCGTAAGAATGACATTGGGATAGGATCGCAACAGCAACATCTGCCTGTTGGTCAGAGGAGTGGTCTTGCAGTCGTTATAGTACAGTCCTTTTTCGTTCTGTACCACGTCCAGTGCCGCGGCACCGATTTTGCCGGTCTCGATTGCTTCGATCAATGACGTTTGGTCGATCAAAGAACCTCTTGCAGTGTTGATGAGAACTATGCCGTCTTTCATTCGTCCGAATTGCTCGGCTCCAAGCAGGTATGTGCCGTCGTCGGTCGCCGGGACATGCAACGTGATGATGTCGCTCCGTTGCAGCAGTTCTTCCAGCGGTACATAGTCGGCAAGTTTTTCGATTTCCGCATTCGGATAAATATCGTTTGCCAATACCGTACAACCGAACCCTCGAAGAAGACAAATCACTGTCCTTCCCAATCTCCCCGTGCCGATGACGCCGACAGTTTTTGAATGGAGTTCCGTTCCGGCAGTGCCTGCAAGTGAAAAATCCTGGACGGCACTTCTGGCGGTGATCAATTTCATCTTTCTCAGGCACATGAGCATGAGCATGACGGTGTATTCTGCCACGGAGTAGGGGGAGTAGCTGACGTTGCCCACGCCGATTCCTATGCTTTGTGCCGCCTGCATGTCGATGTGTTCGAAGCCGATGGTCCGGGTGGAGATGTAGCGGATGCCAAGTACATGGAACTTCTCGACCAATTGTGCGTCGACTGGGGTCGTGACGATGCTTATGGCGTCTGCTCCCCGCGCTTGTTCGGCTGTGGCAGCAGTGGGCGGTACGTTGGTCGTCTCTATGTCGATTCCGAGCTCCTTCGCGTATGTTTCAAAAAGCGGGACTTCTTCAGATCGGACGGAATATGCGAATACTTTCACGGCTGGCTCCTCCGGTTGATTGCTGTTGTCCATACTATATCGCCGATGGACGATGCGTGGCTATGCCCTTTTGCGTACTCGGTCATGATGGGGGGGCGGCCCTTGTCGGGATCCTCTGGAGATTCGCTTGTAGTTTCCGTATGTACGGGTGATAATTGGGGTGGAATGAACTATTAGCCAGGAGGTCTGTATGAATTATTCCGTTCCCGTATCGAGTATCATCATGATGTACGTCGTAGTCGTATTCTCGTTCGCGTTGCCTGTCGTGGCTGTCGTGTTCATACGCAAAAAGTGGAAAGCCGACTTCTTGCCCCTGTGGGTCGGCGCTGTCGTGTTCGTCTTGTTTGCAATGGTCCTTGAACGGCTGGTCCATTCCATTGTGCTTGGTTCCTCCGCAGGTGCGACAATCACCGGCAATGTCTGGTTGTATGGCCTCTATGGCGGCCTGATGGCCGGACTGTTCGAGGAGACCGGCAGGTTCGTGGCGTTCCGTACCGTGTTGAAGAAGAAGCTGGGAAAGGATCAGGATGCGCTGATGTACGGTGCCGGTCACGGCGGAATCGAGGTGATCCTGATTCTTGGCGTGACGATGGTCAACAATCTTGTCTATGCGGCTATGCTCAACGGAGGGACGGCCGCCGATGTCCTGGCCACGCTCGATGCGCAGAAGCAGGCGACGTTGCAGGCGGCGTTCATGCAGCTGTCCACCACTGGCGCGGGTGTCTATGTGTTCGGCATGATCGAGCGGGTGGCGGCCTTTGCCCTGCATATGGTGCTGTCCGTCCTGGTGTGGTTCGCGGCGAAGAATTCAAAGGATCGGTATCTGTTCGCCGTGGCGATTGTAATCCATTTCATCGTGGACATGGCGGCCGTGGTCCTCAATGCAAGCGGGGTGTCCGTCGCACTGATCGAGCTTGTCGTTATTGTCATGGTCGCCCTTTCCGTTTGGTATGCGTTGCGGGTGTGGAAGTGCAGGAAGATTTCGAAATAATGTTTTTCGCATTCGTTCGATAATCCGATGAAGCTTCTCTGTCTTGCTGATGCTCCATATTTTGATACATACAGTGGATATTATCAATATCATGAAGATATTGTGGGGGATGTTGTTGTTAACGGACCAGTTGCGAGTATTTTCTTAGAGTACAAATTCCAATTTTAATTTGCTCAGTGCAAAAACTGGGGGAATGAGGTTTGTAGTATGGTCTTCTTCAAGCATCCATACGCTTGAAGAAGAAGTATTCGTTATCGGTGCAACTGTTGGTTGCCCTTGGTGACCTTCGCGAGGTAATTTGCCCCCTCCTGCTTGTGTCGAGTTTTTTTAGATAGGGGGGGCTTGCCGCCCCCACTTGATAATGCTATCCAACTCACTATCCTTATCCCAATATTTTAATATCGCCCCCAAAAAGACCGGTATCCTTCATCGGCAAGGGCTGTCCCCGAAGCGACCTTCAGGAACAGCCCAGACCGTATGCTGTTCCGGGCATTACAGCAGTTCCCCGAAACGCCGGATGAACACCTTCTTCACGATGGTGACCAGTACCATGTAGAGCAGGACCGTCAGTGCCAGCCATGCAAAGAATACTCTCGGCAACGGGGCGAGCCCGATCGCCGCTCCCACCGTTGTGAAAGGAATCGCGGTCAAGACTGCGATCCCGCTGAAGGTGAGCAACGTCACCGGTAGCGAAGCCCTGCTCTGGATGAACGGAATTTTGGAAGTCCTGATCATATGGATGACCAAGGTCTGGCTCCACATCGATTCGACGAACCATCCCGCCTGGAAAGTCGCGATAAACAGACGCTGGCTTGCAGGATCGGAAATCTGATGGAAATGCAGCCCTCCGCAGACGGCCGGACAGATGATGAAATACATGAGCGCATACGTAGTGATATCGAAGACGCTACTGGTCGGCCCGATCCAGAGCATGAACTGGCCGATGTTCGATGCATCCCACTTCCTCGGCACTTTCAGGAACTCTGCATCTACATTGTCCCAGGGAATCGCCGTACAGGAAAGATCATAGATCAGATTGAGCAGAATCAAATGGATGCTCATCATGGGCAGGAACGGTAGGAATGCGCTCGCGATCAGTACGCTGAACATGTTGCCGAAATTCGAACTTGCCGTCATCTTGATATACTTGATCATGTTCGCATATGTCTTGCGCCCTTCGACGATCCCTTTCTCAAGTACCATAAGATCTTTTTCCAGAAGAATGACATCGGCGCTTTCCTTCGCGATATCGACCCCTGAGTCCACGCTGATCCCGACATCAGAAACCTTCATCGCCGCCGCATCGTTGATGCCGTCGCCCATGTACC
>Ga0172378_10006169_pt1 | contig 11202 bp, 5 predicted proteins | sample GrowelOW332metaG_FD_119755 | JGI IMG/M metagenome (GOLD analysis project Ga0172378, IMG submission 119755) | Groundwater microbial communities from an aquifer near a municipal landfill in Southern Ontario, Canada - Pumphouse #3_1 metaG | ecosystem: Environmental > Aquatic > Deep subsurface >... | reverse complement strand
TGGCTGAATAACAGGATCATCGATGTTTGTTAGTGACATGATACTAAAGGTGAATAGGTCGAAAATTCTCTCTCTTTTTTCGGCGTTCTTCGAGATTGAGCCCGGCCGGGAGAGACTGCAAATAAAAAACCACTGTAAAACAAGTATTTACAGTGGTTTGAATAGGGATATTAATCCTTGTTTTTCGAGTTTATTTTACTTCCTCAAAATCTACATCCGTCACATCGCCATCGGTTTTGTTGCCACTATTGTTGCTTTGCGACTGGCTGCCGGGATCGGCCGATGAGTATTGCTGACCCGCACCTGCATTAGTCGCATTGTACATATCCTGCGAAGCAGCTTGGAAAACGGTATTCAGCTCGTTGGTAGCGGCATCGATACCGGCCAAATCCTGAGCCTTGTGGGCATCTTTCAGTTTGTTGAGCGCGGCCTCGATCGGTGCTTTCTTGTCGGCAGGAATCTTGTCTCCCCATTCTTTCAGCTGTTTCTCGGTTTGGAAGATCAACGAGTCGGCCTGATTCAGCTTGTCGATGCGCTCTTTTTCGCGTCTGTCGGCTTCGGCATTGGCGGCAGCTTCTTCTTTCATGCGCTTGATTTCCTCTTCGCTCAGTCCGGACGAAGCCTCGATGCGGATCTTCTGTTCCTTACCGGTAGCCTTGTCCTTAGCCGATACATTGAGAATGCCGTTGGCATCGATATCGAACGTAACTTCGATTTGAGGAACACCACGCGGTGCAGGTGGCAGGCCGTCGAGATTGAACACGCCGATCTGTTTGTTGTCGCGCGCCATTGCACGTTCACCTTGCAGAACATTGATCTGTACCGAAGGTTGGTTATCGCTTGCCGTCGAGAATATTTCGCTCTTGCGGGTAGGGATGGTGGTATTGGCTTCGATGAGTTTTGTCATCACGCCTCCCAGTGTTTCGATACCCAGCGAAAGCGGAGTAACATCGAGCAACAACACATCTTTTATTTCGCCCGTGAGCACGGCTCCCTGTATAGCAGCACCAAGGGCAACCACTTCGTCGGGATTAACGCCCTTGTGCGGAGCTTTGCCAAAAAGTTTTTCGACCAATGCCTGAACGGCAGGGATACGTGTCGATCCTCCTACCAGAATCACTTCGTCAATGTCCGAATTGCTCAATCCTGCATCTTTCATCGCCGTTTGACAAGGAGCGATACATTTTCGCAACAGGTCGTCAATCAATTGTTCGAATTTGGCCCGAGTCAGTGTTTTCACCAAGTGTTTGGGTATTCCGTTTACCGGCATGATGTATGGCAGGTTGATTTCGGTAGTCGTAGAACTCGACAATTCGATTTTGGCTTTTTCGGCGGCCTCTTTCAGTCGTTGCAAAGCCATCGGATCCTTGCGAAGATCGATGCCTTCTTCCTTCTGAAACTCTTCGGCTAACCAGTCTATAATTCGCTGGTCGAAATCGTCACCTCCCAGGTGAGTATCGCCATTGGTCGATTTTACTTCGAAAACGCCATCTCCCAATTCGAGAATCGAGATATCGAATGTTCCTCCTCCCAAATCGAATACGGCTATCTTCGAGTCTTTGTTTTTCTTGTCCAACCCATAGGCTAATGCTGCCGCTGTAGGTTCGTTGACGATACGTTGTACTTTTAATCCCGCAATTTCGCCTGCTTCTTTGGTCGCTTGACGCTGCGAATCGTTAAAGTATGCCGGAACGGTGATTACCGCTTCCTTCACTTCCTGACCCAGATAATCCTCGGCGGTTTTCTTCATTTTTTGAAGAATGATAGCCGAAATCTCCTGTGGCGTATATAATTGTCCGTCAATTTCTACGCGAGGGGTGTTGTTTTCACCTCTGGCTACTTTATAGGGCATTTGGGAGATTTCGTTAAGTACTTCATCATACTTTCGACCCATAAAACGTTTGATCGAAAACACAGTCCGGGTAGGATTGGTAATTGCCTGACGTTTAGCCGGATCTCCTACCTTCCGTTCGCCGTTATCCAAAAACGCTACCACGGACGGCGTAGTGCGTTTGCCTTCGTTGTTGGGGATAACCACCGGCTCGCTGCCTTCCATTACGGCGACACACGAGTTGGTCGTTCCCAAGTCTATTCCAATTATTTTTCCCATAGTCTTTATATTAATTTATTTGAATTTCTGTTCCATTTTTTTGTTTACATTTTTGATTGAACAAATGATGTGCCAAAAAAATTTGAGGATCGAATTTTATGACAGATTGTCGGTTTTGCATAAAAGGTAAACAATGCACAAAAAATTGGAGCACAGGGAGCAAACGAATAAGCGGCTCCCAAGAATGGTGGTGTTATTTTTTGTATTCCTGCTTTTCGCCGGACTCGCATTTGCAAAGGATTACGAATTTTAAAGAATGATCCAATTCGTAAATCCTCGCATCAAGAGTTTTGTGTTGAGCTTCAGCCTCTTTGTGACTATTTTTTGCCGCGCAAACACAAAGACGCGAAGTTGATCTTGCTTTCAGATTATCATGACACCTGCACTGCCTGACGGCAGTGCTTGTCCCCTTAATAAGATAAAGGACAGGTAATAAGTTAAGTGTGATCCCAATGCAATCCCCCTCTTAAGATGAGAGGGGGTACTGCCGAAAATTTGAAAAATTCGTGGGACATGTTCGGCCATGACGGATTCTTCTGACGCGTATTTCCGGAAGCAAAATCGGAAGTATAATTTTATAGTTTTGCCGTTTTTTCATGATAATACTTCGGTCGTATTTGCGTCGTACTTGGTTCGAATATCTTTTCTCCCTTTTTTGGAGCTTTTATAATGGCCGGCGTTTGGTTATCCCTGCAGGTATCGATTCTCTTTTTGCAATTGGTATTTCCTTTCCTTTCCTGCAAATTAATTTCGATACTTGCGTGTGAATTAAAAATTTTTATGTATGTTTGGAAACAGAAACAGTTATAGTAATGCAAGTATAATATTCCATTAAAAACGTTGATATTATGTTTACTCCCCGTGATTTAGCACAGATAAAAGAGATGAACTTGAGCCTTGACGAAGTGGAAGAGCAGTTGAAGCGCTTCAAGCAGGGATTCCCTTATTTAACCATCATCTCGGCAGCAACAATAGATAAGGGAATTATGCGCATCCCTGAAACGGCCGAAAAACACTATATTGAAGAATGGGCTCATTTTCTGCGAGACGATCATCAAGTGGTGAAGTTTGTGCCGGCTTCGGGTGCGGCAAGTCGCATGTTTAAAGATTTGTTCGCGTTTTTAGACGCAGATTATGCCGTGCCGACCACTGAAGCAGAAAAAACTTTTTTCGGGAATATCGACAAATTTGCGTTTTACCTCTCTCTCGATGCTTCATGCAAAGACTTATACGGCCATAGCGTGTCCGAGTTGGTGGAAAGAGGCCGATATAAGGATGTGGTGTCTGCTCTGCTTATGCCCGACGGCCTGAACTACGGATATCTGCCGAAAGGATTGTTGCTTTTTCATAAATACCCCGAAGGGAATCGCACACCGGTAGGCGAGCATCTTACCGAAGGATCGTATTATGCGATGAACAGAGATAGGGAAGTGAACATTCATTTTACGGTATCGCCGGAGCATCGACCCTTTTTTGAAGCACTGGTAGGAGCCCGCAAATCGGCTTATGAAATGAAACTCGATTGTTTTTTCGATGTTTCGTACAGTGAACAAAAGCCCTGCACCAACACCATTGCGGTGGACATGAACGACGAACCGTTCAGGGAAGAAGACGGATCGCTGCTGTTTCGTCCCGGAGGGCATGGAGCACTCATCGAAAATCTGAATGATGTTGATGCCGAAATCGTTTTCATCAAAAACATCGATAATGTAGTGCCCGACAGACTTAAACCCCATGAGGCACAGTATAAAAAGTTGTTGGCCGGTGTGCTTGTCCGCTTGAGGCAGCGCGCTTTTGGATACTTGGAAAAACTGGAAAAAGGCAATTGTTCGACTGAAGAATTGGCAGAAATGTTTGAATTTACCAAAAACGAATTGTGTATTATTCCACCCGAAGGAGGACTGACCGAATCTCTGCCCGATTATTTGAAGCGCAAACTCGACAGACCTTTTCGTGTGTGCGGGATGGTGAAAAACGTAGGCGAGCCGGGTGGCGGTCCGTTTATTGTGAAAAATGCCGATGGCACGGCTTCGCTGCAGATTCTCGAAAGCTCTCAAATCGACCCGAATGATCCAAAAGCGATGGAGGCATTGAAAAAAAGTTCGCATTTCAATCCTGTGGATCTGGTTTGTGCAGTGAAGGACAGGAAAGGGAAAAAATATCACCTGCCTGATTATGTGGATAAAAATACCGGCTTTATTTCGAAGAAGTCGAAAAACGGGAAGGAGTTGAAAGCGCTCGAACTTCCGGGATTGTGGAATGGGGGCATGAGCGATTGGAACACCATTTTCGTGGAAGTGCCCATCAGCACCTTCAATCCGGTGAAAACCGTGAACGATTTGCTGCGTCCCGAACATCAATAAATTGGCGGGCGTCGAAGCGGGCGGGCCTCAAAAGAGTTTTTTTATACGGCTTTTTCTTTGATTCGCTATGCATAATGAAGGTCAATACTAATCACAGGGTATGTTAGACAGTATCATACAATTTAGTGTAAAGCACAAACTCGTCATCGTACTTTTTGTACTGGTGATCATCGTTTTCGGTAGTTTCTCCTTGAGTAAGCTTTCGGTTGGAGCCGTACCCGATATTACCAACAACCAGGTGCAAATCATCACGGTATCCACTAATCTTTCCACCCAGGATGTAGAACAATACATCACGATGCCTGTGGAACTGGCGATGGCCAATCTGCCCGGAGTAGCGGAAATCAGATCGATATCGAAATTCGGGTTATCGGTGGTCACGATTGTTTTCGATGAAAATTTGGGAACCTATCTTCCCCGGCAATTGATAGCCGAAAAAATAGTAGAAGCCTCCGAAAATATTCCCGAAGGATTTGGTACACCCATGATGGGTCCGGTAACAACCGGATTGGGCGAAATTTATCAATATATTCTCGATGTGAAACCGGGGTACGAAGATCGTTATTCGATCATGGATTTGCGCACCATTCAGGATTGGATCGTAAAAAGGCAACTTTCGGGGATACCGGGTGTGGTTGAGGTGAATACCTGGGGTGGATATCTGAAACAGTATGAAATTTCGATCAATCCTGAGCTGCTACACAGTCAGGGTATCACTCTCATTGAAGTATTCGATGCGCTGAAATCCAATAATAACATTACCGGAGGTTCATACATCGAGAAAAACAATCAGAGTTATTTCATCAGAGGCGATGGGACAGTGAAATCGCTGGATGACATTCGTAGAATTGTCATCAAAAACCGAAACGGATCGCCCATTTTGATAGGCGACATTGCACAGGTCGGGTTCGGATATGCAACCCGTTTTGGAGCCATCACCGCCAATGGGGAAGGTGAAAAGGTGATGGGACAGGTGATGATGCTTAAAGGAGCCGATTCGCAACAAACCATTCAGGCGGTGAAAGCACGAGTAGAGGAAGTACAGCAATCGCTTCCGGAAGGAGTTTACATAAATCCGATCGTTGATCGTAGCGAACTAATAAGAAAGACAACTCTGACCATTTTCGAAAACCTGTTACTTGGTATCGTGATTGTCATCCTGATCGTGATGCTCATATTGGGAAATATTCGCACAGCACTCATCATCGCTTCGGTTATCCCCCTATCGCTGCTTTTCACGCTCTCGATGATGTATTTGCTGAAGATCGATGCCAATCTGATGAGTCTGGGGGCGTTGGACTTCGGAATTATTATCGATGGAGGTGTAATCGTGGCTGAGTATATTGCGTTGATGCTCAATAGAAACAGTCGGATCTTAGGCCAGATTACGGGTTCCGATCGGAAGTTTGTAACTGACAACATCACGATTGAGGGGGCTTCGAAAATGATGAATTCCGCCATCTTCGGACAAATCATTATTCTCATCGTATTTGTCCCAATTCTTACGCTGACAGGGGTAGAGGGAAAAATGTTTCGACCGATGGCAATCACCTTTTGCTTCGCGGTGATTGGGGCTTCGATATTGGGTATGACCTGGCTTCCGGTTGCGTCGGCTCTCTTCATGAAACCGAAAGTGGAAAATGAAAATTCGAATTCGAAATTGATGGAGTTTGCCTATCGCACCTACAAACCTTCGTTGCAGTGGGCTTGGAGGCATAAAAGAATAATTGTGGCGGGAGCCGTCCTGTTGCTGCTGTCTGTTGTCATCATCTTCCCGAGATTGGGGGCCGAATTTACCCCGACGCTCGATGAAGGTGATTTTGTGATACAACCGGTACTCAAAACAGGTACTTCGTTACAAAAAACCATCGAGATGACCACGCAGATGGAGAAAATACTGAAGGATAATTTTGTGGAAGTGGACAAGATCGTTAGCCGTATCGGTGCTGCTGAAGTGCCTACCGATCCGATGTCGATGGAGGAAATAGACATGATTATCCGCTTGAAACCCAAAAAAGAATGGGTGAATGCCAAAACAAAGGAGGAATTGGCCGATAAGTTTAAGGAAGCGCTTTCGGTTTTTCCCGGCATCGAATATGAATTTACCCAACCCATCGAAATGCGATTCAACGAATTGGTGACCGGCGTTCGATCGGATATTGCGGTGAAAATTTTTGGGGAAGATTTGGATTATCTTGCCGAAAAAGCCAATGAAATCGGAAACATTGCTTCGACTATTCCCGGTGCAGCCGACGTGATTGTGGAAAAAACGGTCGGGCTGCCGCAAATGCGGGTAACTTACAATCGCGAAAAATTGGCATATTACGGAGTGTCTATCGAGCAAATGAATCAGTATCTGTCGATGGCTTTCGGTGGGGAAAAGGCGGGAGACGTGTATGAACAGGAAAGACGTTTCGATTTGGTTGTCCGCTTCAATGAGGATTTCCGTAAGGATATCGACCATATCCGCCACATGTATGTAAGTTTGCCTGATGGCAATCAGGTGCAGTTGAGCGAATTGGCGGCCATCGAATATACTACCGGACCTGCCAAAATTTCGCATGAGGATACCCGTAGGCGAGTTACCGTGAGCATCAATGTTCGCAATCGCGACCTTCAATCGGTGATAACCGACATTCAACAGAAAGTAGAAAAGGATGTAGATTTGCGACCGGGTTATTATATCGATTACGGAGGGCAGTACGAAAATCTGAAAAATGCCTCCAATCGCTTGATGATCATCGTTCCGATTGCGTTGGCTCTGGTTTTTTTGTTACTTAACTTTGCATTCAATTCGCTGAAAGTTACCACCATCATCTTTTCGTCAATACCGCTCTCGATAGTGGGGGGCGTACTGTTTCTGTGGATACGCGGTATGCCTTTCAGCATTTCGGCAGGAGTGGGATTTATAGCACTCTTTGGTGTAGCTGTGCTCAACGGCATTGTGCTCATCGAACATTTTCAGGAGTTGAACGAAACCGAAAGAAATACATCTATGTATGATATTATTTTTAAGGGATCGGTCGATCGATTGCGTCCCGTCATTCTTACTGCGGCGTCTGCCGCATTGGGCTTTTTGCCGATGGCCATCTCTACATCGGCAGGGGCCGAAGTGCAAAGACCTCTGGCTACGGTGGTCATCGGTGGATTGGTCACCTCTACATTTCTTACTATGATCATGTTGCCTCTGTTGTACGGATATTTTATGGACGAAACGCGAAAGAAAAACAAATCTCCCCGTCATTGGTTTGGAAAACGAAAATTGTCTGTAATACTGTTTCCCTTATTATTCCTTGCTCCGAGTATGTTGTCGGCCCAAAAGACGATTTCGTTGCAAGAAGCCATAGAAACGGGTATTGCTCACAATCGGGAGCTGAACGCCTACCGGCTGCAAATAAATCAAAGCATTGCAAGCGTACCTTCGGCTTATTCTATCGGAAAAACCGGCATTTATTATGGATACGATGCGAACAATGTTGCCGAAAATGGTCACCCGTTGTATGTAGTGGGGGCAACGCAGGAGTTCGACTTTCCGTCGGTGTATGCTGCGCAACGTCGGGCCAATAAGATTGCCGTATCGGTTTCGGACGCCCAATATCGACAGGTTTTGAACCGTTTGACCAAAAACATTACCCAACGTTATCAGCACATCGTTTATCTGCAAAACAAGGAAAAGGAATATGCTTATATTTCGGATATTTATGCCCGTTTTTCGCAATCTGCCAACCGACAGTATGAGCAAGGAGAAATAACCTACCTCGAAAAGTTGAATGCTCAGGCTAAACAACAGCAGATAGAGATTCGTCTCCGACAAGTGAAAGTGGATTTGCAGACGGCATATCAACAGTTGAAATTGCTGTTGCAAACGGATGAAGATTTTTTGGTGGCTGATCAACCTCTCGAGCCGTTTATGGTAGCTCCGTCGTCTATCCAAGCCGGATTGAAGGTGTACGACGAACGTTTGCGATATGAGCAGGCAATGCTGGGTGTGGAGCGAAACAGGCTTTTGCCCAACATCAGTATCGAACTTTTCAATGGAACCAATCGTTACGAAAATGCTCGCAACTATTGGGGTTGGCAGGTGGGAATAGCGGTACCCCTGTTTTTTGGAGAACAAAAATCGAAAATTCAGGCTCGGAAATATGGCGTTGAGATTGCCGAAAATTTGAGACAAAATTACCGGCTATCGCTGGATACACGTCGCACCGAATTGATGAACGAATTGGAGAAATATCGTTCTCATATTGTCTATTATCAGTCTTCGGGCAAGCACATCAGCGATGAACTCATCAAGTTTGCCCAACGAAGTTATGACGTTGGCGAAATTGATTTTTTTCGATATATTCAAAGCATAGAAAATGCAAGCGATATTCGGTTGGAGTATCTCGACAATTTGGCAAGTTATAACCAAACAGCTATCGAATTAAACTATTTGGACATCGAATGAGAAAAAATCAACCCTTGAAAGAGTAAGGGGATAATGCACTGTAAAATCATTGGAGCACATGAAAACAACGGCTTACGCTTTTATTTTCTTTTTCTTTTTCGCCACATGGATTTCGTGTGGTAAAAAATCGGCAGGAACGGCTCAGGATCAGAACGAATCCGACTCGTTGATAACCATCACGCAAGCCCAATTTGATGCTATGGGTATGGCTTTGGGAGTGCCGCAGCAAGTAACTTTTCGCGAGACGGTCAAAGTGAATGGAAAGGTGGTTGCCTCCGTCAACGGACAGGCGCAAATCACAAGTCGTGTTTCGGGAACGGTGAAGAGCATCCATCGCGAGATTGGCGACTACGTACCTGCGGGCAGTGTGATTTGTTCCATCGAGAGCAACGATTACATTACCTTGCAGGAAGAATACAATGCAGTGAGCAACAGTTATCGGATGGCTAAAGCCAATTACGAGCGGTTGAGCGCACTTTATCGCGACAGCATTGCTTCGAAAAAAGATTTTCAGATGGCTGAAAGTGCTTTCAAAAGCATTGCGGCACAATACGAAGCACTGACACAGCGCTTGAATCTGCTGAAAGCTGATGCGAAAGAGATTGAAAACGGAAAAATATTTTCGATTTTACCCATTCGTGCACCCATTGGAGGGTATGTTACACAAATCAATTGTGTGATTGGAGAATATGTTACTCCCGAAAAAACGCTGATGACGTTGGTAGATATCGATAAAGTGTATCTACAGCTCAACGTGTACGAAAAAGACATTGCCGCGCTTGCGGTGGGGCAGAAAGTGGAATTTTACAATCCGAATAATCCGGACAGCATTTATTCGGCACAACTTTCGAAAATCGGGAAAGCGATTGATCCCGAGAAAAAAAGTATTGTCTGCATTGCCGATATTCTTTCACCCCGAAAGAGCGATTTTGTGAATGACATGTACGTCGAAGCACAGATTATAACCGGCGAACGTCAGGCAGTGGGACTTCCGGAGGAAGCGGTTGTGAAAGTGGGCGAAGAATACCGGGTATATGCTCTGCAAGGAAAGGAAGGCGACAACTATCTGTTTAAATCCGTGAAAGTTTCCGTCGGAGAGCAGTCGAGTCAAAACATCGAGCTCACAGGAGATGTTCCGCAAGGACAACTTTTGGTGAGAGGGGTGTACAGTATGCCTTAAGAGAGGTGAAAGATCGGTTGGTTATGCAATAAATTTCCCCAAAATCAGTTATTGTCTATAAGAATGTGGGGGAATTTTCGATATATATTTGTTCTGTTGATTGGCATACTTTTGTTTTCGTGTAATGAGGCAAAATTGAGCCAGGCACGCCGACAATACTTGTCGGGCAATTATTTCGCTGCAGCCGAAACGTATCGAAAAATTTATGCCGAAACTCCACGCGAACAGCGTGCCATGCGAGGGGTAATTGCTTACGAAATGGCCGAAAATTATCGTAAACTCAATATGAGTGCACGTGCCGCAACTTCTTATGCCAACGCCATTCGTTACAACTATCCCGATACCGTGATGTTTTTGCGCTACGCGCAGATGGTGCACAAAGAGGGACAATACCGACAGGCTGAAAAAGCTTATCTCGATTTTTTGAGACTCGACTCGACGAATATACTCGGGCTCAATGGACTATCAGGGGTGCGTCAAGCAGTGGTGTGGGCGCAATATCCTTCTCGTTTTGTGGCCAAACGTGCCGATATTCTCAATTCCAATCGCAGCGAATTTTCGCCCATGTTGACATCCGATGGCGAAACGCTTTATCTGACTTCGTCGCGCGACGAAGCGACGGGCGATGCCCTCAGCAACATTACCGGACTAAAGAATAACGATATTTTTGTTTCTACGAAAAACGTAAAAGGCGAATGGCAAAAGCCGAAACTTCTCGATTCGCCTCTCAATTCGGTATGGGATGAAGGCATTACTTCTTCTACTTCCGACGGTTCTTTGCTGTTTTATACGTTTTCACCCGAAAGCGATAAACGACCTGCGTCAACAGCCATTTATGTTTCCGAAAAATCCGGGGCGGAATGGAGTTTGGGTCGTCCGCTACGTATTGTTTCGAACGACAGCCTTTCGGTTTTTGCACACCCTGCCGTATCACCGAAGGGCGATTATCTTTATTTCGTTTCGGATATGCAGGGCGGATATGGGGGTAAAGATATTTGGAGGGCTGAACTTATCGGCAGAGGTGTGGCTGAGGTTGTAAATCTTGGCCCGGAAATAAATACACCCGGCGACGAAATGTTTCCTTATGTTTTGAATGACAGTA
>Ga0172378_10006167_pt1 | contig 11203 bp, 3 predicted proteins | sample GrowelOW332metaG_FD_119755 | JGI IMG/M metagenome (GOLD analysis project Ga0172378, IMG submission 119755) | Groundwater microbial communities from an aquifer near a municipal landfill in Southern Ontario, Canada - Pumphouse #3_1 metaG | ecosystem: Environmental > Aquatic > Deep subsurface >... | reverse complement strand
TTTAAAGGAATAATTTCTCTAGGGTAAAAAGCTGTTATTCCATACATTCCTCCAAAAAATAATCTTCCATCACTAGCTTTAGTCACTGAATTCCTATAAAATTCATTGCCCTGCAAACCATCTTCTTTACTATAATGAGTTAATATTTTCTTTGACCGCGAAAAACTATACAAACCTTCATGAGAAGAAAACCATATATTGCCATCGTTACCTTCAGCTACAGCACAGATTTGGTTATTTTTCATATCCCAATCCTTGGAAATCTTCTTTAATCGACGAGTAGCTGGATTATACTCATAACATCCATCGACTGTAGCTATTAAAATCATATAATCTTTAGTAATTAGCAAACAATTTACACATGCATCTTGAAGAGCTGTTCCTTCAAAATTATGAGGAAATGTATTAGAAATAGGATCATAGCAACAGAAGCCTTGATTCGTTCCAATCCATATTAAACCAGTATGGTCTATGGCCAAACTATTAACCCAATCATTCGTCAGCACTTTTCTATTTCCATAACCATCTTTATATTCGCTATGTTTATGAGCTATAACCTTATGTGTTTTAGCATCCAAACCATATAAACCATCACCTAATGTTCCAACCCATATATTACCTCTAGAGTCGCATACTGCAGCATTTGTTTTTTTAATATCTTGTGGTAATCCTACATTATAATCGACTTTCTTATTTTGTTTATTAAAAAGAGCTACACTATTAAAATAAGAACATAAGATTAAATTATCATTTTTATCCCCTGATATATTTAAAATAGTATGTGGAACAGATTTTTTATCTGTTTCAGAAAAAAAGTGATGAGACATATTATTATCCAGATTTACTTCATATAAACCATCACTATCAGTACCTACCCAAAGAGTATTCCTTCCAGACATATATAAAGAAGTAACACAATAAGACCCTACTATATTATTAGATAATGATTTATATCCATAATATTTAAAAGCATAAGAAGTATGAGGAAGAAACAACAATCCCTTTTGATAAATACTTATCCATATGTTACCATCTTTATCTCTAAGAATTTTATGTATTTTAGCTCTTTTATTATCATAAGTATAATTTAACAATGCCGGTCTAAATATTTTTCCTGTATTAACACTATATTGGTATAATCCATTACCATCTGTTCCTATTAATATATACTCTTTCGATTCATCATACTGCAAACACCTTATACTCTGTATTTTAAAATCAGAATACATTTTAGCATGAATAACATGAGTCGTATCATCCTGATTACTTTTTTTATTAAATACATATAGACCGTCTGCCAAAGTACCTATAATCAAATTTCCTTTATTATCACTTATTATATCGCGGGCATCTGGGATTCTATTTCCAGAATCATCCAGACATTCGACTACTTTTCCTGTACTTGAAGTATACCTCATTAATCTATCAGTCGATGCTACCCAAATATTATTATCATCATCCTCATAAATCTCTGTAACAAAAATAGATTGTAATTTACTATATAAATCGCTATTAATACGTAAAGTATCTATTGATGCTCCTTTAGGTATTACTATTACACCTAAACCTGAAGTTCCTATCCATATATCTTTTTGTCTAGTCTCTATAATAGATGTTATATGAGGAGAAATTAATTGAGTATTATTATAAACAGGTATATTATGAAAACAATCATAATCTCTATCATAAATCTGAATACCTGTCATACACCCCACCCAAAATCTACCTTGACTATCCTCAAAAAGGCTCCTTACATAATTATTATTTAAACTTAGACTATCACCTGCTACATGAAAATATTTTACCACTTTATTTTCTTCCAATCTATTCAGACCATCTTCAGTAGCTATCCAGATAAAGCCATATTTATCTTGACAAATCGCATTTAACAAGTTACTAGAAATAGAATTATCCGATGAAAAAATACGTGAACTTTGACTGTAACTCACACTAGAATTACATATCAAAAATAAGAATATTAATATTAGAGTGGCACGAAAACGATGTAACATAATTAAAAATTCAAGGTTAATTAAAAGTAACAGGTTACGCTAAGTAAAATAAAATATCACGAAGCATAGGTTAAATATACTAAAATATATTATAAAAACTAGCTTATACTTAGTTTAAAAGCCATGTAACAAATAAGAAGCAATATGTTACATAATCAAATACTATTAATAACATAAAGAAAGATATATGTTACATTATCTTAATTAATCTTTCATCTTCTTAACTACATTTGTCTTATTAAGAATCACCTAAAACAGATGCTTAATTTTTATTAATCAAATAATTAACCGTACGTATGAAAAAAGCTAATGGAAAAACATCGCCATTAAGTACTTTATTATCTTTCTCAAGCAAGATAAGTACTGGCGTCCTTTTCTTGCTATTTACCTTTATTGGTACATGGCAAATGCATGCTCAAAATGTCACAGCCACAGGGCAGGTCGTTGATGAAAATCAATTACCTGTCGCTGGAGCTACCGTCCTTTTAAAAGATAATCCTCAAATAGGAACATCTGCTGACGAAGATGGCTTCTTCCAATTAAAGCTACCTAAATTACCAGCTACTTTAGTAGTTTCTTTTATTGGTATGAAAGATCAAGAAATTATCTACAATGGGCAAAAACAATTAAAGGTTGTCTTAAAAGAAAACAGCACATTTCTTCAAGAAGTAGTAGTCGTTGGATATGGCCAGCAGAAAAAAGAAAGTGTAGTAGGAGCTATTTCTCAAACAAAGGGAGAAGTATTGCAACGTGCTGGAGGAGTAACAAGTGTAGGAGCTGCACTTACAGGAAATCTGCCTGGTGTCACTACTGTTACTGGAGCTACCACTCCAGGTGATGAAGACCCTCAGATTTATATTCGAGGGCAAGGCACCTGGAATAATTCCAGCCCACTAGTTCTAATCGATGGTATAGAACGTTCAATGAGCGGGCTTGATGTAAATTCAGTGCAAAGTATATCAGTACTTAAAGATGCGTCTGCCACTGCTGTATTTGGAGTAAAAGGTGCTAATGGAGTAATCCTAATCACAACTAAACGTGGAGAAGAGGGTAAAGCTTCAATAGAAGCATCAGCTAGTACGACTATTGAATTTCCATCAAAACTTCCTGAAAAATATGATTCTTATGACGCTTTAAAATGGAGAAACCAGGCAATAGTTAATGAAGTAGCATTAAATGAATCATCTTGGGCTGATTATACTCCTTATAGTGAGTTACTAAAATACCGAAATCAAACTTCTATAGCACAGAAAGAACAATATCCAAATATAGATTGGCAAGATGAATGTCTAAAAGATTATTGTACTACTACTAATGCTAACATAAATGTTTCTGGAGGAACACCATTTGTAAAATACTATGCTTCTATGGACTATGTCAATGAAAATAGTATAATGAAAAGTCGTGATAATGGTAAAGGATATACTCCTGGCTACGGATATAATCGTCTAAATGTAAGAAGTAATTTAGATTTTAATTTAACTAAAACCACTAAACTATCGGTTAATTTAGCTGGCTATTATTCAGACAAACAAGATACATGGTCTGATTTTGAATATCGTATGTGGCAAGCTATATACGCAAGCGCTCCTGATGTATATGTTCCAAGATATAGTGATGGCGCTTGGGGACATTATCCAAAAGATGAAATTTCCAGTTATAATTCCATTCAAGCTATGTCAAATACTGGTATTAGAAATTCCAGAACTACTAAAATCAATACAGACTTCGTCTTAGATCAAAATTTAAATTTCGTATTAGACGGATTATCTGCTAAAGCTACATTTTCAATGGATAATTCATTTATATCAGAAGGCGGAATAGATGATGATGATAGTAATGCATATCAAAAATACATAGATAAAGATGGAAATGAAATCATAGTAACTACTACTGGAAAAAATAATTACGATTATGTAGTTGATCCCTGGACTATTACTGTAGATCAAGTAAATGATTATGCTACTTGGAGAAAGATGTTCTATCAATTCCAACTTAATTATTCTCATCAATTCGGTAATCACAATGTTTCAGCAATGGGACTATTTAGTCGTGATGAATATGCCACTGGTAGTGAATTTCCTCACTATAGAGAAGATTGGGTATTCAGAACTACTTATGATTATAAGAATCGTTATTTTTTCGAAATGAATGGTTCATACAATGGATCTGAGAAGTTCGGTGTAAATTATCGTTTTGAATTCTTCCCTTCAGCGGCTATAGGCTGGATGATTTCTGACGAACCATTTATGAAATGGTCTAAAGGTTTCCTTAATATGATGAAATTTAGAGCTTCTTATGGAGAAGTAGGAGATGATAGTGGAAGTGATAGATGGTTATATCTATCGCAATGGTCATATGGAGGAAATGCTACTATAGGAAGTTCTACATATGAAACTTCACCTTATACTTGGTATAAAGAATCTTTAATCGGTAACGAAGATATTCATTGGGAAAAAGTAGCTAAACAAAATTATGGAGTTGATTTTGATTTCTTTAATGGATTATTAGCTGGTAGTCTTGATGTATTTTATGATACCAGAAGTGATATTCTATTAAATGGTAGCCAAAGAGCTGTTCCAAATTATTTTGGAGGCACTCCTTCTACTGTGAATTTAGGTAAAGTTAAAGTTCATGGATATGAACTAACTCTTCGCTCTAATTATACACTTAATAATGTTCATTTATGGGCTAATCTTAATTTTACATATTCTAAAGATAAAATTATAGATGCTGATAATCCTCAACTATTAGCTGATTATCAGAAAAGTGAAGGATTCCAGATTGGACAACCTAAATCTCAAATAAGAGATGACTTCTATAATAATTGGGATGAGGTATATGCAAGCACTGAGTTAAAAACTTACGATAATGAAAAATTGCCAGGTAATTATAATATTCTTGATTTTAATGGAGATGGAGTTATTGATGATTACGACAGTGCACCTATAGGTTACCCTGAAAATCCTCAAAATACATACAATTGGACTATAGGAGCAGACTGGAATGGATGGGCAGTTTTTCTTCAGTTCTATGCTGTAAAAAATGCATCAAGGTATTTCTACATGAATAACTGGAGATCAAATATGGATGTTTTATATAAACAAGGAACTTATTGGTCTAAAGATAATGTTGATGCAGATACTGATCTTTCAAGGTGGTACACACATATAGGAACAGATGCTGACCGCCATATCTATGATAGTTCATTCTTAAGATTGAAAACTGCAGAAATATCATACACATGGACGAAAGGATGGATCAAAACCATAGGATTAAATTCATTAAAATTCTATGTAAACGGAAATAATTTACTGTTCTGGTCTAATCTTCCTGACGATAGAGAGTCTTCTCATAACGGAACAGATGGATGGGGAGCCTATCCTACTATGAAAAGAATAAACTTAGGACTGAAAATCAAATTTTAATCTATTATTATGAAGAAAATATTTAAAAATATAATGTATATAGGTATAGGGATGTTAAGTTTAAGTTTAACAAGTTGTGAAGACTACCTGGATAAATCACCAGAATCTAATATCTCTAGTACTGAAGCCTACAAAAACTTTGTAAATTTTCAGGGTTTCGTAGAAGAATTATACTGTTGTAATCCTGAAATGAATAAACCTACATGGTTTGCAGAATTTAATATGGCAGATGGGGTCATTAGTACTTCTACTGCTACGTATATGTTAAACTCTGAATTTGACACTGGAAACTATTGGGCATGGATATGTACTAATTCTGGATGGAATAACTCTTTCCTTGACCAAACGACCGCAAATACCGACCAAGAAGCCCATAATAAAGGACTTTGGCCACTGGCATGGTATGGAATACGTAAAGCTAACCAAGGTTTAGAAAACATAGATAAAATGACTGGAACTGAAGAAGAAATAAATACCATTAAAGGTCAATTATTATTCTTCAGAGGTTTTTTCCACTTTCAGTTAATGAGCTATTGGGGTGGACTTCCATACATAGATCATCTTCTAACTAGTAGTGAGACTTTAAATTTTCCTCGTCTTACATATAAAGAAACTGCATTAAAAGCTGCTGAGGATTTTGAAGCTGCTGCTAAATTATTGCCAGATAATTGGGATAATTCTACTGTAGGTCAAGCTACTCTTAATAAAAATTATCAAAGAATTAATAGTTCTACAGCATTAGCATACTTAGGTAAAGATTTACTATATGCAGCAAGTCCTATGATGAATGAAGCCTCTGGTGGATCTAATGATTATGATCAAGAACTCTGTATTAGAGCAGCTTCTGCTTTTAATAAAGTTATAGAATTATCTAGAGATGGAAAATCTCCATATTCACTACAGACTATGGAAAATTATCATAATAATTTTTGGAGATTAAATAATTTACCTGGCAGACCAGAAGTAATTATGGCACCTCCTGTATATCAAGCATCGGAATCACGTTGGAGTTTAACTAATATGTATGTTCCACCAGAACTTGGAGGAGAAGCTAAGATTTCAGCCCCTGCTGCTAATTATGTAGATAATTATGGTATGGCTAATGGATTACCAATCGACGACCCTGAATCTGGATATGACCCTACCCATCCTTGGGATAATAGAGATCCTCGTTTCTATAATGATATCACCTACGATGGATGTAAAATGATTCAAGAAGGTGGTGGAGATGACCAATACAGATATGCTGAACTATTTACTGGAGGTAATCTAAGAAATGAAACAAGTTCTAGTCGTACTGGCTACTTGATGAAAAAATGGATTTGTGATGGAGCCAATAAATGGGATAATGTATGGGGAAATATAGTTATATCTGCTCCTTATTTACGTCTTTCAGATGTTTATCTAATGTATGCTGAAGCTACTATGTATGGCTATAATTCTACGTCTGAAACAGGAGAAGGCACCATGAATGCTGTTGATGCCATTAATGTAGTAAGGGAAAGAGCTGGCATTCCAGACTTAACTGCTAAATATTCTGCTTCTGTAGAAAGTCTTAAAGAGGCATTAATTCGTGAACGTGCTGTTGAATTCGCATTCGAAGGTATTCGTTTTATGGATCTTCGTCGCTGGAATATAGCTGGACAAGAAAAATATTTAAACAAAACATCTGTTGAATTTACAAGAGGTAATGATGGACAAATATTGAATTTACATGAAAAACTAGTAGTAAAACGTGTATTTCAAGACAAACATAAATGGCTACCTCTTCCTACTGACCAGGTGAATATTTACCCATCTTTTGGACAAAATCCTGGCTGGTAAAAAGAAATGAAATTTAAAAAAGATATGACAATGAAAAATATATATAAATATTTAATATTGAGCTTGACCATTTCGTCTATCAATTTACCTGTCATGGCACAAGAGACAGACACATTAGATACTGTTAAGTCAGACATGGTAAATGTAGCTTTCGGTACTAAAAGCCAACAATCTATCAATAGCGCTATAAATGTTTATAATCCTGAAGAATTCATGAATAACGATTATAATCGTTATGTACAAAATGGACTTGATGGTTATATAAATGGACTTTATTGGGGTACTAATATTTGGGGAATAGGCGATGCATTAATTCTTATTGATGGTATTCCTAGTTCAACAGATAATATCACTATGGATGAAATAAAACAAATAACAATACTTAAAGGAGCAAGTGCTACTTTATTATATGGTTCACAAGCTGCTAAAGGAGCGATCTTAATCACTACTAAAACAGGTGTAATAGGGCAGAAAAAGATTTCTTTCAGAGTACACGAAGGTATTTCAGAAGCTAAATCTTATCCTAAGTATTTAAATAGTGCAGACTATATGTCATTATATAATGAAGCATTGAATAATGATGGGATGACTCCTATATTTTCTGATGATGATATTGCTAATTATAGTAGTGGGAATGCTCTAGTTTATCCTGATGTAGATTACTATTCAAAAGATTATCTACATAGATTTGCCTATAACACTGATGCTACTGCACAATTCCAAGGTGGTTCTGAGAATGCTCAATTCTTCGCTGAAATTGGTTATCATTACGGTTCTTCTTTATTAAAAATCGGAGAGGCAGACGATAGTAATGATACTAGATTTAACGTACGTGGTAATGTTAACATGAAGATTAATGATTTTATTACTTCTTCTATTAATACTTCTATCGTTCTTTATGGAAATCATTCAGGAGTTTCTGATTATTGGTCAGAAGCATCTACCCTTCAACCTCAGAAATTCGTTCCTTTAATTCCTTTATCAGCTATTTCACCTGAAGATGCCAACTTATTAGCTATAGCTAATTCAAGTTCAAATATAATAGATGGCAAATATCTCATAGGAGGATCTCAAGAAAATCTTACTACGCCTTTTGGAGATTTATATGCTGGTGGTTACAATGAATATAAGAGTAGAAATTTCCAATTTGTAAATGCTATTAATTTTGATTTAGATAGGGTATTAAAAGGTTTAAGTGTCATTACTAAATTTAATGTAAATTACACTACATATTATAACCAATCTATTAATAATAATTACTCTGTATATCAAGCAACGTGGGGTGAATACCTTGGAGAAAATGTTCTAGATAATCTTACTAAATTTGGAACAGATAATAAAACTGGCACTCAGAACCTTACTAATTCTTCTTCAAATAGAAATATTGGTTTTAGCATACAAGTAAATTACAAAAAGAATTTTAACACTAAAAGTCATTTAAATACTACTTTAGTTGGTTTAGCCAACAATAATCGTTTAAATGGTTCTTATCAGCCTTACACTAATTCACATGTAGGATTGAATTGTGATTATAGTTATGATAATAAGTATTATGCTACACTTTCCGGTTCAATGCTAGCTTCTACTAAATTAGCATCTGATAATCGCATAGGATTCTCCCCTGCTCTATCTCTTGGATGGGTGATAAGTAATGAAGATTTCTTAAAAAACTCAAATTGGATAAATTATTTAAAGATAAATTCTAGTCTATCTTCAGTAAAAACAGATTTATATATTGATGACTATTATTTATATGATGATTACTATTTCGTTGGTGATTACTTCGCCTGGGATGATAATGTTAGAAATAATAATGCTTCAACTTCAGGCAGAACAGCTAATAAAGATTTCTCATTTTCTTCACGTAATGAATTTACATTGGGACTAGATGCTAGTTTATTTGCAAACCATTTAAAAGTAAATACTAACTACTTTATGATTAAAATGGATAATCTTCCTGAAAGAGCGTTTAATTCCTATCCTAGTTACTTCTCTGATTTCGTTCCTTATGGAAATTCAGCTAGTAATAAATATAATGGTTTTGATTTAGGTCTTAATTATAATAGCCAGATAGGTGATTTTAATCTTTCTGTTGGTGCTAATGTTACTTATGTGAAAACAGAAATAAACTCTAAAGATGAGCTTTATGAAAACAGCTATCAGAATAGAGTTGGTAAACCTATTAATGCCATGTTTGGATTAGAATCAGAAGGTTTCTTTAATAGTGAAGAAAAAATCTCTAATCATGCTGCACAAAAGTTTGGTACCGTTCAACCTGGAGACATCAAGTATAAAGACCAAAATAATGATGGTAAAATAGATGATAAAGATGAAGTAGAAATAGGTAATTGGTCTTCACCCTGGTATTTTACTTTGAATTTTAATATTAACTATAAGAATCTAAATTTATTCGTTCAAGGTACCGGATACTTAGGAGGAGATGCTATGAAGAATAATAATTATTATTGGGTAGATGGAAATGATAAGTATTCTGAGGAGGTTCTTAATAGATGGACAGAAACTACTAAAAATACGGCTACATATCCTAGATTAAGTGCTAATAGTAATTCTAATAATTATCGTTCTTCTGATTTCTGGGTTTATAGTACAGATAGGATTAACATGAGCAGAGTGCAATTAACCTATAACTTACCAGAAAAAATATTACATAAAACATTTATAAAAAAACTGCTTGTATATGTTAATGGATCTAATCTACTTACTATAGCTAAAGAAAAGGACGTGCTTGATCTTAACATAGGATCTGCTCCACAATATAGATATTATAACATTGGCTTCAAGGCTAATTTTTAATAAAAAAAATAAAAATAAGATGAAAAAATTAATCATAATATTTTGTATAGGACTTGCGACTGTATTTACTTCTTGTGAAAATCAGTTCGAGCCTGCCAGTGATAATCATCTAACATTTGATGAAGTCTTTAGAGACCCTTCATTCGCTGAAGGACTACTAATGAATGGTTATACTAATCTACCACATTATGAATACTCTTCTGATGTAGCTACAGATAATGCTGTATCTAATAATAAGGATGATTCATATAGACAAATGGCTATCGGAGGCTGGACTTCTAATTATAACCCTGTTAGTCAATGGGATCAGTGCTATAAAGCTATCCTTTATCTTAATAAGATGTTAGTAACAGTAAAAGATATTAATTGGGCTCCTATTTCTGGAGACCCATATAATAGTATGTATATAATTCGCCATACAGGTGAGGCATATGGTTTACGTGCATATTATATGTATTATTTACTTCAAGCTCACGCTGGTGTAGGAACAAACGGAAAACTCTTAGGTGTACCGATTATTACTGATTCATATGATGGAGATATAGCTTTCGATACTCCTAGAAATACTTTCGAAGAATGTGTGAATCAAATATACTCAGATATCGAGAAAGCTGAAGAATTACTTCCTCTAGACTTTAAGAATATTACTAATGAAAATGATATGCTTCCTGCATGTAAAGATCTTAATGTCAGTATAGATCAGTATAATTCAATATTTGGAACAAAAACACAACAAAGAATATCATCTAGGATATTAAAAGGTTTAAAAAGTAAAGTAGCCCTTTTAGCTGCTAGTCCTGCTTATGGAACTGGCACTTATGAAGATGCTGCTAAATATGCTGCAGATGTGTTAAATCTTATTGGCGGTGTCGCAGGATTAGATCCTACTGGAAATATCTATTATACTGCTAGTAATATTGATAATCTTGATGTTAATTCTTTACCTGATAAACCTGAAATACTTTGGAGAGGAAGTATTTACACTAATAGTTGGAGAGAAACAGATCAATTTCCTCCTACTCTTTATGGAAAAGGAAGAATAAATCCAACTGAAAATTTAGTCAATGCTTTCCCAGATGCTAATGGTTATCCTATAACTAGTAGTGCAAGTAATTATGATAGTAA
>Ga0172378_10006166_pt1 | contig 11204 bp, 7 predicted proteins | sample GrowelOW332metaG_FD_119755 | JGI IMG/M metagenome (GOLD analysis project Ga0172378, IMG submission 119755) | Groundwater microbial communities from an aquifer near a municipal landfill in Southern Ontario, Canada - Pumphouse #3_1 metaG | ecosystem: Environmental > Aquatic > Deep subsurface >... | reverse complement strand
AAGTGTTCTCGAAAATATCTAAGCAATTAGGCTGTTTTTCAGATTACACTTCACATTTTTATTTGCAATGCATAATCCTCGTTATGCGACTAGTCGCATAACAAAGACAGTTACAGAAGGCTGACACCAGAGGAAATCGAAGCCGAACAGCAGACCGAATCAGAAACAGAAGACGATGCACCCGTTCAAACGATGCCGATCCGAAATACAATACGGGAAACCATATACAGTGCATTACCGTTGGTGATGCAGATTTGTTTGTTCCACTTGAGGATATCAAGACGCACTATAAAAATGTTGCGGCAACAATTCCTTATTGTCGCAACATAAAACAGCAGATGCTTGACGGAACACTTGCTGAAAGTGTATCCGACAGAAAATCACTTCACGTTTTTGCATTACGGCCCTCATAGTTTTCTGCCTACGCTGAAACCTTAATCCAAGGCTAAATAACGGTGACTGGCTAAGTCTTACCGTATCGACTTCTCACCGAATATACACACGGCACCGAATTGTCGCACCATCTCCCACAACTGTCATTTGACATCGTTGCTACTTAATAACTGAATCACTATCGGCTAAAGTCGCCTAAAGTATCGGGAACGTCGCCATTAATTTCGCTTTCCGCATACTGTTTTTTGATATCTACTCTAATTTTATAGTTTAATCAAAAAATCTCGACCTAAAGGTTTAGCCTGAAGGCGAGGGTTTTAACCCCATGTATAGACAATAAATAATAGTACGAATCGATATTAGAAGATTTTACGGTGCACTGGCGGATATTCAAATATGTAAAACTTGCTTTTAATATTTTAAAATAAGCAAGTTTATTATAGTAAAAACTATAAATATTTGTTAAGATATATGTATATGTTGTTTTAGCCTAGAAAGGGGATGTATTAGCTTTGGAAAAACTAATACAAAATATTGTCTTTAGTACCGATACAAACAATGCCGTCTTGCATTCTCATAGGGGTTATCAGCTCATTTATGTTTGTCGAGGTAGTATACGCTTAAATGTCGTGGGGCGTGAATATATTGTGCCGCCCGCATCTGTAATTTTTATCAGCAATTTGGAACAGCACACTGTAGAAGTTCTGGGTGATGTTTATGAACGCTACACCTTGAAAATATCAATGGCAGCGGCAGACGCACTGCTGAAAAACCATAAGCTACTGTCGATTTTCTCTCTTCGTCCCGAAGGCTTTGACCATGCCATTTCTGTGAAACAAATTGCTCCACGTGCAGAGTCATTGCTGGCTGAAATATTGAAAGAAGTAACTGCGAATGAACAATATGCAGAAGACATGTGTTTGCTTCATATAAAAAACTTTCTGATTACACTGTATCGCCTGTCTCCTGATTCCTTCCCTTCCATCAATGATAGCGCAGTTGAAGTGGTAAAAGACGTGAAAAATTATATACAAAATAATTGCTCTCAGCAACTATCGTTGACAGATGTTTGCGCACACTATCAATGGAGCACCTATTATCTAGCCCATAAATTCAAACAGATAACCGGATATGGGATAAAACAATATCTTTTACTTTGCCGGTTATCGTTAGCTAGTGAATGGTTATGTTCCACAAATCGCCCTGTTACCGATATTGCTATGGAAGCTGGTTTTACAGACATCAATAATTTTGGCCGCTATTTTCGTCGGGAAATTGGTTGCTCGCCCACGGAATATCGGTCATCATCTATAAAGAAAGTGGAAGAATAACCTGAAGCTTTGAAGTTTACATCGTGGTGAATAGCTTAGGAGTTTCAGAAAAAGAAGAAGGAGCTAAATATCGTGAATTTTCAATTTGATTTTAATAAGTATATTACCAATTCGGAGAAGGGTGATTTTATTCCCAGTGGTTTGACATCAGAACGGTATCTGAATGTTCTGGAAACGACATTGAACGCCTTTTCTGAGCAAGAACTGTTGAAGATGACTGAAGATGCTGAAAAGAAAGGTATAGAAGACTATCAGACTATTGCACGAATTATCTGTGTTATGGCAGTGCTGATGTCCAGAGGCCGCATGCTTCAGTACCGTGCTATGTGGGACCGCATGATGGATGTCGCCTGTACTGTTCCTTGCACTATGTCAAATAACTCTTTGCTGGATTTTGGTATCAAAGATATTATGACAGCATTTTTTGAAATGGAAAAGTTTGCAAAACCTGAGCAGCTTGAAATATGGAGGAATGGCCTCAAAAAAATCAATCCCTATAAGCAATATTCCTGTGTGCAAACCGCAGAATCGCCTATTCAGCACAACATTAACGTATATAATATTTCGGGTGAAATGCTCCGGGGATTAAAACAGCTTTGCGATCCTTCTAAATACATAGCGGAACAATTACCGTATCACTTACAAAATTGTTTTGACGAGAACGGTATGTATGACGATGGCCCTCAACCAATGCTATATGACTTGGCTACCCGTACACAAATTCAAATAGCATTACAATATGGCTACAACGGTGTTTTTGCAGCAACACTTGATAACAATTTAAAATCAGGCGCATTGTATACCCTGTTCACACAATCGGCCGCTTTTGAGTTTCCCACAGGCGGGCGCAGTAACCAGTATCTTTTTAACGAGGGGCTCATTGCTTCTTGTTGTGAATTTGAAGCAAGCCGTTACCACAAACTTGGTGACAACAAAAAGGCAGGTGCTTTTAAGAGGGCTGCACACCTTGCCATCCTGTCTATTGATCGTTGGATGAAACAAACGCCACCCAAGCATATCAAAAACGGTTATCCGTGGAACAGTGCTTACGGCACAGAGGGATATGGCTATTATAATAAATATATGATTACTCTTGGTAGTTTCCTTGTGCCTGCGGTACTGGCCGCCGATGATTGCATTGAGGAATTTCCTTGTCCTGCAGAGCTTGGCGGATATGTTCTTCCGACAAGCAAACGATTTCATCGCGTTTTTGCAAACTGCGGCGGATATTCTATACAGATTGATTACAAGCCCGACTCACACTATGACTGCAAGGGTGTAACGCGCCTTCACAAAAATAGTGTTGCCACCGAAACTGCATTATCAGGTGGTATTGTCAAATGCCCTGGGTATTCGGTTGACACACAGCAAACCTCTGCTAATTTATCAGATTCCAACATAGCGTCAAAGAAACTTTCCAATCAAAAGGAAAATATGAACCCATCTAATATGAGTATTAATCCTGCTGTTTGCTTTGAAGATGGTATATGGCACAGTTTGGCAAACGCTGGGAATATGCTGAGCGCAAAAATAAAGAGTATTTCAGAAAACTCAAAATTGGTAGAGTTTGAAATTGAATATGAAGGGGAGTCACTCCCCTGCACTCTGGTTGAAAAATACACGATTACCGAAAACACAATCACTTTAAAGGCCTGCTATGACACCAAAAGTGCAATTGCTGTGTCATACGAAGTACCTATAATTGTCACAAACGGTAGCGATGTCTCTACGGTAAATGCAAAAAGCGGTAAAGCTGAGGTTGCTTATTGCGGAGGAATTTACACAGTAAACGGACCCGATAAATGCGTACTCAGCAAAGAAAAATACCTTAATCGCAATGGAAATTATACTGCTCTGAGGTTTTTTGAGTATGGGAAAAGTGAAATAACTATTACACTTTGTCTTGAAAAGGATATGCGATACAAGGACTATACGAGGAGAAATATCATGAACAACACAAGTCTTTTTCTAAACAATGATAAAGAGACAATTCATCGTGTGTATTCACCGTCACTGATAGAAGTACTTAAAGCGGAAGCCGGACTGAATGAAAATCTTATACTTAACCCAGGTAATCTGGAGACTTTCGCCGGGCAGACATCACATACGGAATATGCATTTTCCACGTGGGGAATGCCATCATTCAGCGAGGAGGAAATCCGAAAGTATTTTCCTTCATTGAAAGCAATTTTTTATGCAGCCGGCACGGTACAGAGCTTTGCCCGTCCATTTCTGCACTGCGGGGTCAAGGTGTTTAGCGCGTGGGCAGCCAATGCAGTGCCAGTAGCCGAATATACTGTCGGTCAAATATTGCTTGCCAATAAAGGCTTTTTTCAATGTTGCTCAGCCATGAGTCGTGGAGATACTGACCACTCCCGTCAGATGTCGGCCACCTTCCCTGGAACATTCGGTTGTAAAGTGGGTATCATCGGTGCGGGCATGATTGGTTCTCTGGTCATTCGTATGCTAAAAAAGTCATACCATGTAGACATTCTGGTATTTGACCCCTTTCTCCCAGATGAAAAGGCGAAAGAGCTGGGTGTACAAAAATGTACTTTGGAGGAACTATTTCTCCAAAGTCAAACAATTTCCAATCATTTGGCAAATAATCTGCAGACACAAGGCATGCTCAATTACGCACTCTTTACTCTAATGAAGGATAATGCCACCTTTATCAATACAGGTCGGGGGCAACAGATCGTTGAATCCGATTTGGTGCAAGCCTTTTCTGAACATCCAAACCGTACGGCGGTGCTGGATGTCACATGGCCAGAGTCGCTTGAAGCGGGACACCCATTCTATATGATGGAAAATGTGTTTCTGACGCCCCATATCGCCGGTAGTAGTGGTGATGAGGTGACGCGAATGGCAGAATATATGGTGGAAGAATATCGTAAATTTTCTGTCGGTCTGCCTACATTGTACGAGGTTACAGAGGAGCGACTTAAGACGATGGCATAAAGGAGAATCATCACATGAAAAGCGGATTGGTATCTATATCGTTTCGTGACTTAACACCTCAGCAGATTATTCGGGCAGTCAAAAATGCACGACTTCAAAGCATCGAATGGGGCGGAGATGTCCATGTACCAGCTGGAAATATAGCTGTGGCAGAACAGGTTGGTCAGCAAACACGGGAAGCTGGACTGGAAGTGGCTGCATACGGCTCTTATTATTATGTAGGCTGCCAGAACTCGGCAAAAGATTTTGAAAAAGTATTGGCATCGGCTCGTGCACTAGGTGCACCACTCATACGGGTGTGGGCATATAATCAATCTTCCGGTGATGTGGAAGATGAGGCATACCACAAGTTTTTACAAGATGCCTTGAGTACTGCCAAAAAAGCAGCAGCATTTAATATAAATATCGCCTATGAATGTCACAATAATACGCTAACGGATAACTATGATTTTGCCCTAAAATTGATGAAAGATCTTGATCAACCCAATGTGTTTATGTATTGGCAGCCCAATCAACTGCGTGATGAAGACTACAATCAAAAGGCTGTGAGGGCACTTGCCCCCTATATCACCAATGTGCATGTGTTCCAGTGGGATGAAAAGAATCGATATAAACTGGCAAAAGGCAAGCTAACATGGCAAAGATATCTTGACTCTATCCGTCAGGACGAAAAAGAGCATTATTGTCTGTTGGAATTTATGCCAGATGACTGCGTGGAGTCACTTCCTGACGAAGCAGCCGTATTATTGGAATTACTCAAATAGAAAGGAAGGCATCAAGCATATGCCAAATCAACGGTTTCATTTTCATTCATTAAAAGAATTGCATGAAACGATACAACAGGAAAAACTGGATTTGCCACTGTCAGACAACATCGGTTTATTAGACAGCCCCTTGAAGATAAACAATTGGCAACTGCCCAACAGGATTGTGTTTCAACCTATGGAGGGTTGCGACGGTACCGCTAGCGGTCAGCCAGGAGAACTAACAATCCGCCGTTATCAGCGATTTGCCTCAGGCGGTCCGGCTATTATATGGATGGAAGCGGTTGCGATTGTACCAGAGGGACGCGCTAATCCCCGTCAGTTGTTTCTGAGCGAAGAAAATCTTGATTCCTTCAAGCGTCTGATTACAAACACAAAAGAAATTTCCCGTGATGAAAACGGTTATGAACCAAAGGTTATTGTGCAGCTTACTCACTCCGGTCGCTATTCGAAACCTAACGGAACACCTCATCCGCTAATTGCCTATAACAACCCGCTTTTCGAAGGACAATCTCCTATTCCACAAGAGCAGATTCTGTCCGATGACTATCTGAAAGGACTTGAGGAAGCTTTTGGTAAGGCGGCTCATTTGGTGGAACAGACAGGAGCCGATGGAGCTGACATCAAATGTTGTCACCGTTATCTTCTGTGCGAACTATTATCTGCATTTAACCGCAAGGGTGAATATGGTGGCAGTTTTGAAAATCGCACACGGCTGTACCGCAATGCAATTACAGCAGCACAGGCTGATGTATCCTCAAACTTTATGATTACTTCTCGGCTTAATGCCTATGATGGTTTTCCCTATCCCTATGGATTTGGTGTTCGGGAGGGAAATGGTTTGCAACCTGATTTGACTGAAACGTTGCAGCTAGTTAAAATACTGGTTGAGCAAATGAAAATGCCCTTGTTGAATATTACAGCGGGTAACCCTTATGTCAATGCTTATGTGAACCGCCCCAGCGATGTACCGGACAATCTGTCTGTTGAGTCGCCGCTGACTGGAGTGACACGAATTTTAAACTGCTGCTCTACCATTCAGACTGCTTTTCCAAAGCTGAATGTCATTGCATCCGGCCTATCCTATTTGCGTCAATATTCTCCGTATGTGGCGGCAGGCATGATAGAGCAAGGGCGTATGTCACTTGCAGGATTCGGACGAGAAGCGTTTGCCTATCCTACGATGCTGCATGATTTGCGCAAGGGGGGTATGGATGGAGTAAAGTGCTGTATTGCCTGCGGAAAATGTAGCGAAATGATGCGAGCTGGTACGGTAACGGGCTGCGTTATACGGGATTCAGAGGTATATGCCCCGATTTATAAAGAACATGTGCAAAAAAGCATAAAGGAGTAACAGCTATGAAAAAATCAGCGATTGTAACAGGTGGCGCAGGTGGCATCGGCTATGCAGTAGTCAAACAACTGATAGAGGACGGATATGCTGTGATGGCTATGGATATGGCCCCAGTAGAAAGTGTAGCTGAACGATTTAACCTGCCGGATGTCGCCTATGTGCAGGGAAATTTGGTAAACTCCGATGATCGGCAGCGAGCGCTTAATACCACCTTGGAGCATTTTGGGACGGTAGATATTTTGGTAAATGTGGCAGGTGTAGCACCCCAGCAACGAGCAGATTTACTGGATATGACTGAAGAGAGCTTTGATTTTGTGGTGGGTGTTAATACAAAAGGTACACTTTTCATGACACAACTGGTCGCAAAACAAATGATTGCCCAGCAACAAAGTGGGATACGCCGCGGAGTAATTGTCAATATTTCCTCTATGTCTGCCTATACAAGCTCTACCAACAGAGGGGAATACTGTGTATCTAAAGCAGGCGTATCTATGCTGACAACTCTATTTGCAGACCGTTTGGCTGCAGATAATATTGGAGTATATGAGGTGCGCCCAGGCATTATTGCGACAAATATGACTTCCACGGTACAACAGAAATACGATACGCTCATCGAGGGCGGATTACTGCCCATTTCCCGCTGGGGATTGCCTGAAGATGTAGCAGGTGCCGTTTCTGTTCTATGTAGCGATAAGCTAGCATATTGCACTGGTGAAGTGATAAACGTAGATGGAGGATTTCATTTAAGGAGATTATGATGGATACAAAATGTCTGTTAGGTAATAATGAACAAGTTCAGGTAGTATCGCTAAATACGGTGGTGGTGGGTTCCGGTGCGGCCGGCTTTGCGGCGGCTGCACGGCTGTGGGAACAGGGACAAAAGGATATTGCCATTGTCACCGAGGGCGTGAATATGGGTACTTCGCGCAACACAGGATCAGATAAACAAACCTATTATAAGATGTCCTTGTGCGGCGATTGCCCTGACTCCACAGCCGAAATGGCACAGGATTTGTTTGCAGGCAAATGCGTGGATGGTGATTTAGCTATGGCGGAAGCCGCCAATTCTGTCCCTTGTTTTTTGCATTTGTGTGAACTTGGTGTTCCTTTTCCCATGAATCGCTATGGGGAATATGTCGGGTATAAGACCGATCATGATGCCCGAACAAGGGCCACCTCAGCAGGACCACTCACTTCAAAACTGATGACAGAAGCATTGGAGGTGGATGTGCAATCCAAGGCAATTCCAATATACGATCGACATATGGCGGTGGAAGTACTAACCCGTGACGGCAAAGCAATAGGATTGCTGACACTCAATATGAACAATGACACCTATACGCTGTTCAATTGCCGCAATATCGTATATGCAACCGGTGGCCCAGCGGGAATTTATGCTGATTCGGTATATCCGTGCGGCCATACCGGCAGCAGCGGTGTTGCATTTCGCGCAGGGGTGACTGGGCGTAATTTAACCGAGTGGCAATATGGGTTGGCTTCTACTAAACCCCGATGGAATGTATCCGGAACATACATGCAAGTCCTACCTCGTTTTGTGTCGGTAGATGAACATGGACAGGAATATGATTTTGTGACCGAGTATTTTGGCGATGAAGGAAAATCATTATCCATGATTTTTCAAAAAGGATATGAATGGCCCTTTGACTGCCGCAAGGTGATGAACGGTTCTTCTATTATTGATTTGTTGGTTTATAAGGAAAGTGTATTGAAAAAACGGCGGGTATTTTTAGACTTCCGCCGCAATCCGGGTGACAAAAAGTCATTAGATTTTTCTTTGCTCAGTGAGGAATCAAGTGCCTATTTAAACCAGGCAGGTGCTTGTTTTGGTACACCGCTGGAGCGACTGCTACACATGAATGCACCAGCCTATGAACTATATCTGTCCAAAGGGGTAGACTTAAAGACCGAAATGCTGGAAATTGCTTTGTGTGCGCAGCACAACAACGGCGGACTGGCTGTGGACTTGTGGTGGCAAACTAATGTACAGGGGCTTTTCGCTGTTGGCGAAGCGGCAGGCACTCATGGAGTGTATCGCCCGGGTGGAAGTGCTCTCAATGCTGGGCAAGTGGGCGCTCTGAGGGCGGCCAGATTTATTTCCGTCAACAGACAGGGTCAGCCCTTGCCAATGGAGGCGTTTGTTCAGACGGCGCAAACAGCGTTGGAAACCCATCGCGCATTTTGTGAACAGCTCCTTTCCCTCGAGGACAATACCGGCGAGCTTTTGCATCAGTTTTCTACAGAAATGAGTGCTGTGGGAGCGGCTATTCGCAATGAGCCGTCAATTAAAGCGGCATTACAGTTGCGTCGGGAATGGTTGGAACATTTCACTACACGGGTACATATTTCGTCCAAGAAAGCGCTGCCACGTGCATATCGTCTGTGGGATATGCTGGTATGTCAGGTTGTCTATCTTTCTGCGATGGAGGATTATCGGCAAACTGACGGTGGCAGTAGAGGCTCGGCTTTGTATACTGATACAGCAGGAAATGTGCCCTGTGACATGGAGGAAATGTTTTGCTTTTTATTGGATAATGGAAAACGGGATAAACAATTGCAGGAAATAACATATGACGGTAACATATGTAACGCTCAGTGGCGAGCTGTTAATCCGTTGCCAGAAAGTGGCGGATTTTTTGAAAATGTGTGGCGCGAATATCGAAAAAATCAAAATGTTTTCTAACGAACTCAACTAAGTGACAGTATATAATAAAACAACCCCAAGAAATGAGATACGAAATTCCAGAATCAAAATGAAGCCATTTTTATCAAGTTTTCCTAGACCATTATATTTACCAATGTGGGCGATGAGCAGCGAATCGAAAAATCCGCTGCTTTTTTGTTGTGTGGGTGTTATTTAACGGTTACAATCAATCATACTAATTCTCAATTAAATGGGAATAAATTTTCGGTCTAATCAAGAATTAGTATCAGACGCAAAAATGGGAATAGCCTCTTTTATGAAGTCATTCCCATGTGTTTGCGTATATTTTCTGTTGTTAAACCAATGAACATATCCCAGCTTTAGTTGCTCCAGATTATCGAACTTTCTAAGCCTGTTGTATTGGTTATTTCAGTTTTCATTAGAACTGCCGTAATACTGATTGCGGAATTGAACAGGAGAAATACCTGTATGTTTTTTAAATACTCGAGAGTAATTGTTGGCGTTTCCAAAGCCACATTCTTGGGAAATCTCCTTGACATCTTTTCCCTGCGTTAGCATGTTTTTGGATCTATTTAAACGAAATTTAATCAAATAGTCATAGGGCGAAGTACCATAAAATTCTTTAAACAGGCGCGTGAAATAGAAAACGGATACAAACTCGTTTTTTGCTAAATCATTTATATTTATCTTTTCCATATAGTGACTGCGCATATACTTGGCGGCTTTTTCAATGAGTTCCATACGAGGGCGTATAATTTTTTCTTGGGAATGTAGAAGTATCATTTTCGTTAGAATATTGGAGACATAGTTGGATAAAACATAAGCAGAATTGGCACTAAAATGACGCATTTCCCAGAATATACTATCCATCCATGCCTCAATGTCATCTTCAAAAAAGGCAATAAAGCCTACCGCCTTAGTAGACACATTGCATGAAGAGCTGTCTACTAAGAAGTGAATATGCTTGTACTCCCATGTTTCACCATTTGGCACACTGTAGCTGTGAGGAAGACGGCAATCCACCAACATCAAAGTACCCTTTGTGCAATCGTGGCGTCGGCCATTAATTTCCACAATGCCGTGACCAGAGCAAGTCAATATTAATTGAAAGGTGTTGGCATTGCTACGACGGGTAAAATACCGGTGACCTACTTCATAATGCGCACCACTAATCACAGCAAAAGGCATACTCAACTGTTCCTCGCTGGGAGTATGGAAAATCACAGGGTTCTCTATGGCGCCATTTTGCAGTTGTCTGACCTGTACCATAATGTTATCGGTGTCGGAATCGTCACAAAAAAGAAAGAAAATACGTTTGTAGTCCATGCAAAACGAAACGGATGCGTTGTCTGTCATGCTGTCCACCTCTTTGATCTTTCTAGGCTGTAAATTATCTGGTTTCGCCAGATAACACCCTCTCAACTATAACGAATACCACAATTTATGCAACATCATTTTTATCCATATTATCAGATAAAGGTATAAGTGTCAATGATGGGTGACACTTTCGGCAAAAAATATAATTTACTCCAAATTGACCTTGTCAAGAATGGCACACCACTCATATACCTTTGCTAACAAACTTTTGATATAAATAGCCATATCATGCAACGCTTGCTGAAACAATCGTTCTGCTGATATTATACTGTTTATTGAAAATAGCTACTTTTGATACTTTGTTTGTAGGTATTCAACATTATATCATATTGGAGTCTGTT
>Ga0172378_10006164_pt1 | contig 11206 bp, 6 predicted proteins | sample GrowelOW332metaG_FD_119755 | JGI IMG/M metagenome (GOLD analysis project Ga0172378, IMG submission 119755) | Groundwater microbial communities from an aquifer near a municipal landfill in Southern Ontario, Canada - Pumphouse #3_1 metaG | ecosystem: Environmental > Aquatic > Deep subsurface >... | reverse complement strand
TACCCCAGAGGTTCTTGCGGCCGGTGCTGGCCCAAGAATCAGCAAACTCTCCCATCGGAGAGGAGGGGTGATCGGATAGATTGCGGCTACTTCACTGAAGGCATATGCAATATGCGCTGCAGCAGTGTTACCGTCAATAGTAACCCTTTTTTTGTTACCCATTTTGACACTCCATAAAACAGTATTTGATGCGACCCTGAAGGGGTCACCCTATGCACACACAAAAAAAAATCCACACAGATTTTCCCAACAATCATAATAAACCAATAAGGATTCGTTTGCAACCTTGTCCAGATTGAATTCCTTTATTAGTAGTCCTTTAGCAGTATATCAACGCTTTAAGTATTTATTTAGTGCAATATAACCGAGCCCAAGCAGAAAACAAAGCCCTGCTGCAAGCATCCACAATTGACGGTAACCGGTGACAAGCAGTACAAAGCCGCCCAAGGTGGGAGAAACCGAGTGACCCAAGCTCGAAAACACATGCAAATAGGCATTGCTCTGCGAGCGCAGGCGCGGGTCGGCATAGGCATTGAGAAATACATTGGAGTTCGTAGCCATCAGAATCTCACCAAGAGTCCAGATGCAGGTTGCCACAAGAAACATACTATACAGCGAGCAAAAGGCATACATTAAATACCCAGCCACATACAGCAGCATAGCCAAGGCCATAGAAACCAGTTGACCCAACCGATGGGTCCAGGCAGTAAGCAAGGTTGTACACACCAGGACCACCACTGCATTGACCATCATGAGCGTTGCATACCGATTTGCACCCAGAAGTTCTCCATACAAGGAAGTGAATTGCAGCGGAAGCGTAAATGAATTCTGGGCATACGTCAGTGAGTATACGGCACTGAAGGAGAAGAAAAGCCAAAGAACAGGAGGAATATGAGCCTTGGATTTCCCTGCATCGTCATGTATCTGTACCTCTGTGTGCTTGTTGGGCACGGTAATGAGCAGCAACAACGTCGAAAGCAACAGCAGAACAGCTGAGAAGCTGAACAGCAGCAACAATGAACGCGCATAGAGCAGCGAAGCAGCCATCGGACCTAATGCCACCCCGATATTGGTCCCAAGATACAACAGGCTGAAAGAGTGGGAAAGCCGTCCCTGCGGGCTGAAATCGGCAACCATGGTATTGGTCAAGGGGGCGGTACCCCCACGGAAAGGACTGGCTACAAGAATGAGATAGGGAATAAGGCTAGGACGAATTATTACTGAAAAGGCACACAAGAGATACGAAAGGCTCACCATTATTTGACAAAGCACCAACAACGGTTTCTTGCCCCACTTGTCGGCGGCCATGCCGATTGCCATCTGCCCAACCATGGTTGCAATGACACTCGCTGAAACAAAGAGTCCGGCATCCTTAGGAGAAAGCCCAAGTTTGCCTGTGAGAATCAGGACCAACAACAACTGTACAAAATCGCCGAACCGGTTGATGATCCGAATGGCAAACAGCGAATAGATACTGGTTCCCAAGCCCTTGTAGACAGAAAACCCCGCCAACAAAGGACGGGGTTGTCGAAATTTGTTCATGCTACCCTACCCGAAATAGAGCGTACGGATAGGACAGCTTTTGGTCAACACTCGCTATGTCCGCAAGAGAAACATTTCTTGCAACCTTCAATATTGACGAAGGTGACATTACCACAAATCGGGCAAATATCCGGCTTCACGCTGGCTGAAGTGGAGCTAAGGCCCAAGTCAAGCTGACCGGCATCCTCTACTTCATCCTCTTCATCGGGAAGACGGGAAGCTTCCTTCTGGCTGTCGGACGAGCCGATATGCTGCTGCAGCACCTGAGCCACAGCATCAGGCAGACTCATGACGCGGTTCTTTCCAAAACCCATCGACCTGCCGCTGCCGATTCCCGACAGCTGTGCGATAATCGCCTGGGCTCTCTGGTCCGGTGTCAGCGGGGAAGGCATGCGCAACATCAGGCTGATCAGCCTGCCCAGGCCCTCTGCATCGGCGGCCACATCGGAACCGACCTTCGCCACGTTGATGAAAACCTCGAAAATATCGCTGGGATTAGGGCCGTCACAGTTGACGGTGATGTACGCAGTCCCGATCGGGGTTGCCTTGCGGTAGGTCGTCCCCTGCAATACCGTAGAGCGCACTCTCGGTTTGGGTTCGGTAGAACGAGAAACCACCAGCTTCTCTTCCTTCAACTCCTCTTTCTCTTCCTTCTTGGCCGTCAAAACTTGCGTGTCTCGTGAACCATCACGATAGGTAGTACCGCCCTTGCATCCCAAATCATAGAGCAACTCATAGAGCTTTCCGGTCTGCTCGATGGTGTATTCCTTGGGAGTGTTGCCTGTCTTGGAAATCGAAGAATCGACCCACTTCTGAATTGCGGCCTGCACCTTCACATGCCCTTCAGGGGCAAGGTCCATAGCGGAAACAAAGTAGGCGGGCTTCTTCTGTCCTGGATGGGCTTTCACCCAATCGTCGTAGACTTTCACCCGTTCGATGTTCGATCCCATTCTGCCGGTTCTTTCCCATTCCCAGAAGTAGTAGGGCTCGATACCGGTGGAGGTATTCACCATCGTACCGGTGGTACCTGTAGGAGCCTGGGTCAAAAGCGTAACGTTTCTGAGGCCCTGCTTGCGTACCTTGGTACAAATTTCCTCGGGCATCTGCTTCATGAAACCGCTCTGAAGGAGCTTCTCGGCATCGAAGAAGGGGAAACTGCCCTTCTCTTTTGCAAGGTCGCTGCTCTCACTGTAGGACTCTATGCAGATGAACTTGTACAGCTCCTCGATGAAGGTCAGCGACTCTTCACTGCCGTAGGGCAACTCCATTTTGATCAGCATGTCTGCAAGACCCATGGTACCCAACCCGATTCTCCGCTCCGAGAGCTGCTGCTTCTTGTTCTCTTCAAAGAAATAGGGAGTATCGTCGATGACGTTGTCCAAGAATCTCACTGCTGCACGGACGGCTCTGCCCAAGTCCTTATACAACACCTTCTTGTTCTCAACGAAACGGCTGAGGTTGATTGATCCGAGGTTGCAGACGCCCCAAGGAGGAAGTCCCTGCTCACCACAAGGGTTTGTACTCTGGATGGTGGAGTAGTACCAGGAATTGGACATCTTGTTGTAACGGTCGATGAAGAAAACACCAGGCTCGGCACTTGCCCAGGCGCTCTCGACAATTGCATCCCAGATTTTTTTTGCTTTCTGCGTCTGGTACACCACAACCTTGTGGCCGTTTGCCTTCCATTTGTTGATGTCCCCATCCCACTCAGTGTTGTAAGCCGGATCGGTGGTATCGGGAAAATACGTGTCCCAGTTTGCATCCTTGCGCACTGCTTCCATAAAGTCATCGGTAATGCCGACACTGATGTTGGCATTGGTGATTTTTCCCATCTCGCGCTTGGAATTGATGAAATCAATAATGTCCGGATGCCAAACATTGAGAATCAGCATCAAAGCCCCGCGACGGGACCCTCCCTGCTCAATCAGGCCGGTGACGAAGCTGAAGAGCCCGCCCCAGCTTACCGAACCACTGGACCGGCCATTGACGCCTTTGACATAACTGTGTCGGGGTCTGAGTGAGGATATGTTCATCCCAACTCCGCCGCCGCGGCTCATAATTTCGGTCATCTGTCCCAGTGAGGCAATGATGCCACCACGACTGTCCTTCGGGGAAGGGATCACGTAACAGTTGAAATAGGTCAGGTTCTGATCCGTTCCTGCTCCGGTAAGAATCCTGCCTCCAGGGACGAACTTCCAGTCCTCCAGGAGCCAATTGAACTCTGTTTCCCATTGCGTTCGAACCTCCTGCTTCTCGATGGAAGCAATACCTTTCGCTACACGGGCCAGCATCTGAGCGGGATCGATTTCAAGAGGCTTATCCACATCCTCACGCTTGACGTTCAGGACGATGCCATCATCGAGTTTGACCGTAATACCATCGGCAGCCTTCAGCTCGGTGACCACACCGATCTCCCGCTGTCCGGTTTTTGGATTGCTTACGGCAACCACGACATCCCCAACCTTCAGCGTTTCTTTCTTAACATCTTTCAACGCATACCGGTCAAGAAAAATCTTGCGACCCAATGCACTCAATTCATTCTTTGCAGAGCTCATGTAATCCCTCTATATGTAAAATTTAGGTGAATAATTATTCCCATTTCCCGCCCCCTTTTTCAGAGGGTAAGCTAAAGGGTCGACCATCGTCGACCCTCATTTACCATAGCATGGAGAAGTAAAGTTGGCAAGGCATGATTACAACATTTATAGTGCACATAAAGTTGAATAACGCTATATATAGTGTTATATAGGTTTTATAGCACTTAGGTATCGACTCTTAAAAAAAGTGTATCGGAAAGGACGGAAAGGGTCAAATAGGAAAATGATAACTCATGCCAATTCCTTGCAAGCTATACCCCAGACACCCCAAGAGACGTACTGGATTCCTCCCCCTATCAAAGTGATTCTTCAGCACAATCCGATGAGTATCAGCCCCGATATCCATACTATTTTGTCTTGGCCCTAGTGGTTAAAAAGAGAGCCTTCCAAACTGGAAGACTCTCTTGATACACAATCCCAAAGGGAGATTTTCACTAATACCCGAGCTGTACCATGGCATCGGCAACCTTCTTGAAGCCTGCAATGTTTGCACCCTTCACGTAGTTGACGTACCCGTCTTCTTCCTTGCCCTCGGTGACGCACGACTGATGGATCTTGACCATGATGGAGTACAGTTTCTCATCCACTTCCTCAGCGCTCCAGGAAAGATGCATGGCATTCTGACTCATCTCAAGGCCCGAAACCGCAACACCACCGGCATTGGCAGCCTTGCCGGGAGCGAAAGGAATTCGCGCATCGATCAGATAGTTAACGGCATCGGCCTGGCAACCCATGTTGGATGTCTCAACCACATACTTCACACCGTTCGCTACCAAGGTCTTCGCATCCTCAAGACTCAGCTCATTCTGAATGGCACAGGGGAAGGCCAGGTCAACCGGGACCTCCCAAGGCTTCTTACCAGCTACGAACACGGCGCCAAACTTCTTAGCATAGGGTGCGACCACATCGTTGTTGGAGGTGCGCAGATAATTCATGTACGCCCACTTCTCAGCGGTGCCCACGCCATCCTTGTCATAGATATACCCGTCGGGTCCGCTGATGGTCACCACCTTCGCTCCCAGCTGGGTTGCCTTCACGGCAGCCCCCCAGGCCACGTTGCCGAAACCACTGACAGAGACAGTTTTTCCTTCCAGGCTGTCACCTTTGGCTTCAAGCATCGCCTTGGCAAAGTACATCGTCCCATAACCGGTGGCCTCTGGACGAACCAGTGAACCGCCAAATCCGAGACCCTTGCCGGTCAACACGCCGGTATTCTCGCTTCTGATACGCTTGTACTGGCCATACAGGAAACCGATTTCCCTGGCACCCACCCCGATGTCCCCTGCAGGAACGTCGGTATCGGGACCGATATATTTTTGCAGTTCAGTCATGAAGGATCGACAGAAACGCAAAATTTCTGCATCACTCTTGCCGCGGGGGTTGAAATCACTTCCACCCTTACCGCCGCCCATCGGCAGTGTAGTAAGGCTGTTTTTCAAAGTTTGCTCGAAACCAAGGAATTTCAAGGAACCAAGGGTTACACTTGAGTGGAACCTAAGGCCTCCCTTGTAGGGTCCGATTGCATTATTGAACTGCACCCGGTATCCCCGATTAACCTGCAAATTCCCCTCATCGTCTTCCCATTCGACGCGGAACATATACACACGATCGGGCTCAGTCATTCGTTCCAGAATCCGATGTTTTTCATAGACCGGATTGTCATTGACTACATCGATGACACTCTCTAAAACCTCTTTCACAGCCTGAATAAACTCAGGTTGGGCTGGATTCTTCCGCTCTAGTTCTTCCATTAAAGCATCAAGGCTATACATACTTGGATTTGTCTCCTTCGACTCCGCAATAAAAGGCGTTGCTTGTGTAAAAAGGGTAAACCCGACAATTCAATCTGTCAATGTTTAAATTGAGTTAACCATTAGTATATTTTTAATAATTACTCGATTATTCAAATTTCTGTATAGTTTTTGAATTTTTTATCAACTTTAAGCCAACTTCGAAATTCTATTCAAAACCCAAGTGGGCATGCTACACTATTTCGTATGTATACCCTCGATCCGACTTGGTTGCCGTTCACCAACCTCATGCTGAAACATATTTACAACGTATTGCTTATTTGCAATGACTATGACCGCTTCCTTCTTGAAGAGGATGGAAGGGTGGAAGAAGAACTGTATCTGGAATACACCCAGCTCGGTTTGAACAACCCACCAAAGATCACCCATACCAGCAGCGGGGAGGAAGCCCTCAAGCTCATCGGCGAACGCAAGTACGAACTGGTCATCACCATGCTCGATCTCGGCCCTGAATCGGTGGAGCAACTAGCTTCTTCCATCAAGGCTTTGGACAAGGAGATGCCGGTCATCGCCCTTTCTCCCTCATCCAGCCACCGACGCAACAAGTTGATCAAGGGCTCGGACTGCCAGGACATCGACTATTTCTTCTATTGGCAGGGTGACCCCACCATTTTTCTGGCTATGATCAAGCTGGTCGAGGATAGGATGAACCTCGACCACGATACCAACGAAGCCGATGTGCAGGTCATCATCCTGGTCGAGGATTCAATCCGCTTCTACTCTTCCTACCTTCCCATGATGTACACCTGCCTAATCCAACAGAATCGTTCAGCCATCCTGGAGGCACTGAACAACTGGGGAAAAACACTCAGAATGCGCGGTCGTCCCAAAATTGTCCTTGCCAGGACGTATGAGGAAGCGATGCATCTGTACACAACCTATCGGCACAACATTCTGGGCATTATTACTGATATGTCCTACCTTCACCTAAAAGAGCAGGATAAGTATGCAGGCCTTGCATTGACCCAGGTAGTCCTTGCACAGGATCCCGAGATTCCCATCCTGGTGCAGAGCAGCGATGCCAATGCCCGGGAAATGGCTGAGGACAGCGGGGCCCATTTCATCTGGAAAAACAGTTCCTCGTTGTTGTTCGAACTGAATAAGTTCATGACCAGCCACTATGGCTTCGGCCCCTTCATCTTCCGCGATCCCAAGACCATGGAGGAGATCGCCCGAGCAGAAACCATGCGCGATTTGCAACGAATCCTCCCCTCCATACCCGAGGAGAGTTTTGACTTTCATTGCCGCCGTAATGAGTTCTCCCGTTGGCTCAGGGCGCAGAGTCTGTATACCCTGGCAGCCAGGATCAAAGGACTCCAGATACCTGTGCACGGACATGCCAAAGAAGTCCAGCAGCAACTGATTGAAATCATCCGAACCTACCGAAGCGAGCGGACCAAGGGTGTCATCGCCCAATTCAGCAGAAACAACTATGATGAAACTCTCTTCTTCAGCCGTATCGGTGGAGGGTCGCTGGGAGGCAAAGGCCGAGGCCTTGCCTTCATCGACATGGTCCTCAGGGCTGCCAAATTGCAGGAAAAGTATCCACAAGTCTACCTCTCCATCCCGCGAACGGTAATAGTTACCACCGATCAGTTCACCCAGTTCATTGAGGAGAACAACCTTAAGGACATCACCACAGCGGACCTCCCGGACGAGACCTTGCTGAAAATCTTCCTTTCCAAACCTTTGTCCTCGGAACTGGTACTCAACCTCGCCGAAATCATCCAAGTCATCCATCAACCCATTTGTGTACGCTCCTCCAGCCTGCTGGAGGATTCACACTACCAACCCTTTGCCGGGGTGTATGAAACCTGCATGCTTCCCAACAAAGGCGATGACAGGATTCGGCTCGATGAGTTATGCGATGCAGTGAGGGCTGTATGGGCCTCCACCTACTTCAGAAGTGCTAAGGAATATCTCAAAGCGACCGAGCATATGCTGGAGGATGAGAAAATGGCGGTCGTCATCCAACAGGTCATCGGCAGCGAACACGGCTCGTATTGGTACCCGAATATCAGCGGTGTTGCACGGTCGCTGAACTACTACCCCCTTGGCGGTGAAAAACCGGAGGACGGGGTGGGCATGCTCAGTTTCGGCTTCGGTAAATCGGTGGTGGACAACGGATCGGCCCTTCGCTTCTCCCCCGCCCATCCCAAACGGCCCGCCCAGTTTTTGGGAGGTGATCAGACCAGCAGCCAACGAACCTTCTATGCCCTGAATCTCCAACATGGATACCACCCTCTTGAGGAAGGCGGACTGGAAAACCTTGAGCTCTTGGACCTCAGTGAGGCGGAACATCATCCCCAGGCACTCAAGTACATAGCCAGCACCTTTGATATGGCCAGCGGAACGCTCAGCGAGTCGGTGAAGGCCGAAGGACAAAAAGTCATAACCTTCAATGGAATACTGAAGTACGACGCATTCCCGCTGGCAAGCATTGTCAAGGAGATTGTAAATCTCGGAACCCAAGCCATGGGAAAGCCGGTGGAAATCGAATTTGCCGTCAATCTCAACCGGGCGGCCCCCAAGAAACAGGAGTTCAGCCTTCTGCAGATCAGACCCATTGCCGCAGGAAATGAAGAAAGTGATGTATGCATTTCCGATGAGGAGAAAAGCCTGGCCGCAGTCTACTCAACCGTCGTAATGGGAAACGGCAAGATTGAGGACATCCAAGATTTGATTTACCTGAAAGTAGACCGCTTCGACGCTTCCAGAATGAAGGATATGGCAAAGGAACTGGACAAGCTCAATGCAGCGATGGTTCTTGCCGAAAAAGACTACGCTCTCTTGGTGGCAGGAAGGCTCGGATCTTGCGATCCTTGGCTGGGAATCCCGGTCACCTGGTCGCAGATTTCCCGCTCCAAGGTAATCATTGAAACCGGGCTGAAAGGATTCCAGGTAGAACCCAGCCAGGGAACGCACTTCTTTCAGAATATGACCAGTCTGGGTTGCATGTACTTGACCATCAATCCCGATCACCGTTCCGGCAGACTTGACTTGGAGAAGCTGAAACAACTGGAAGTCTATGACGAAACCGAGCATTTCATCCATGCCCGCACGCAAAAGCCTTTGATCATCAAGGTAAATGGATTCAAGGGAGAAGGGGTGGTTCTCGCAGATTAACCAGCCCTATGCACAGCCTCGTAGCCGGAAATCCAGATGGCGGTATGCTCTCTGACAGCCTCTACCGCTTTCTCACTGTCACGATCCATGATCGACTGGTGCAGATGCTGGTGCACCTCATCGACTCCGGTGTGGATTGGATTGATGGTTTTGGTAAAGAGCTCGATGACAAAATTGTAGATGTTCTCCACAATGCTGTTGTGCGAAAAACGGGCTAGCAAGCGATGATACCGCAAATCAAGCGAACCGGCATGCTGGGCCGATGCGTCTGGTTTAGCCAGCTCGGCTTGGAACTTCTGCATGGTCTGGTCCAAAAGGACCAGCTCCTCATCGCTCGCACTCTCTATGACAAGCTTGACGATTCCTTCCTCAAGCAGCTGTCTTACCTGGGTCAAGGACTTGTAGTCCCTATCCTGGACCAGAATCTGAAAGAGCTGGGGGTCGAACAGACGCTTGTTGGAGGCACTGGAAACATAGGTTCCATACCCTTGCTTAATCTCAACCACCCCGTAGGCAGAGAGAATTTTCAATGCTTCACGTACCGTACCCCGACCAACCTTCAGGCTTTCTGCAAGGGAGATTTCATTGGGAATCATATCCCCGGGGGTCAATTTCTGCTCGATCAACAGGGCTTTGATCTTCTCGATCACCCCTTCAACCGCAGAAGGACGAGCCTCGCGGACTGCGAAAATATCTTCCATGAGAAAGTACCCCCCTAACGAATAGCACACCCATCATACCAACACCTTGATTCGAAAGCAAGAAAGGCGGCGCTCAGTCCTTGTAATCGTCCCGTGAGGGCGAAAAACACTCAATCAATTCAGTATCCTCAAGGATTTTCGAACCATGGGGATCATTGGAGGCAAAGTAGTAGGCATCACCGGCTGTAAGGTCGAGCACCTCCCCATCACCTTTGATGAAGTGAATGTGTCCCTTGATCACAATACCGCTCTGGCTTTGGATATGCGTATGCATCTCGAGGTTTGAGCCCTTCTCAAGGTAGAAGTAACACATCATGTTGTCTTTGTCATAGGTAAGGGTTACCCGATCGATGCCTTTTGCCCTGCTGACCCGTTTATCGGTTGCGAGATTGCCCCGATGTTTTTTCTCTTGCATTATGCTTTTCTCCTGCGTTCAGCTATCAAGGCCAGCAGCTCGTTCCATCCCTTCTGAAAGGACGTTCTGAACAGCTCCACCCCGCCGTAATCGTAATACTCACCGCTGTGCATCCCATCGACATCAAAGGCTCTTGCATAGTCGGGAAGCTGCTCCCTGAGGATCTGCATCTCTTTTTCGCTGAGGTTCTCCCCAATGCGACTGACTGCATCCTTATCTGCCTCAATAAGCGTCTCTGCCGTTCCTGTCCAGTTGATGGTTATATGCAGGTCCCCACCCACGAGTTCGGTAAAGTCCTCCAGCTTGCGCGCCCCTCCCCCGATCAGGATACCGGGGTAGTTTCTGACTTTGAGAAGCTCATATTCCTTTTTGGCAATGGAAAGCCCTGCATACTTGACCAGCTTCTCATCGAGTACCAGATTGTTGGCCTTGATAACCCGCTTGAAGTGGTCGTCCAGAATGCCGGTAATGTGGGTGACATAGAAAGCTGGAGTATTCCCGCTCTCTTTGCTTACCCTCTGGTACTCTTCGCAAATCGAGACTGCTTGGGAAAGTCCCATCACCTCGGTTGCCATGGTGGGGATGTTGCGTTCAACCATCGCGCTGATGGCTTCAATACCCCAGGTGGTGACCGGAATCTTGATACAGATGTTCTCTCCAATCCTGCGGTTCTCCAAGCCCTCCTCAATGATGAGACGGGTATCGGTCTCCGCAAACGGATCGCCTTGGATGGTGACCAAGCCTTCCTTGCCACCACTTTTTTTATACATCGGTAGAAACAGGTCGGCAAGGCGGGCAACCATCATTTGCTGTACCTTCTGAGCAACCAGACAGTCGTTCTTCTCATAGGGAAGCAGTAAATCGATCGCCCTGAGCACAATTCGCAAATCATCTTCACTACCGAAAAGTTTAGAGACATAGCTCGGGTTTGTGGTACACCCTATCGCCCCGGCCTCAATAGCGAGTTTTGCTTGCTCAAGGGTGGGGTTGTTGATCCAGAACCGGGTGGGAGTC
>Ga0172378_10006163_pt1 | contig 11206 bp, 7 predicted proteins | sample GrowelOW332metaG_FD_119755 | JGI IMG/M metagenome (GOLD analysis project Ga0172378, IMG submission 119755) | Groundwater microbial communities from an aquifer near a municipal landfill in Southern Ontario, Canada - Pumphouse #3_1 metaG | ecosystem: Environmental > Aquatic > Deep subsurface >... | reverse complement strand
CCAAATAAGGATGATTGATCATAAATTGTTTGGGATATTTTTAAATCAAAAAAAGAGCCAAAAATAAAACTAACAACTAAAAATGATAAAAAACCAACACAAATAAAGTAAAATTTCTTATTAATTGCTTTCATTTTTTAATTTTAACATTAAAACAAGACATATAGAAACAAAAAATGCCGAGTTACCTCGACATTTTATATTTTCTTGGCGCCCTGAAGGCGATTTGAACGCCTGACTTTCACCTTAGGAGGGTGCTACTCTATCCGGGCTGAGTTACCAGGGCATACATCTATTCTACACTAGAAACTGAAATCAAATAAAGATAATTGATCACTATCTTTCAAATCTTTTAAGACACCAAGAGCATCTAATTCTTTAACGTTTGTTGATGAAAAACCACCACGTTTAACAAAATCTTCACGACTTGAGAATGGTTTTTCTTTTCTTGCATTAATTAAGGTTTCACTAGCGGAAGTTCCAACACCATTTAAAACTTTAAAAGGTGGAATTAAAGCATTATTCTCTTTATCAATTGTAAATGCATTCGCTTCACTCTTTTCAAGAGAAATATTATCAAACTTATATCCTCTTTCAGTCATTTCGAGAGCAACTTCTAAAGTTGTAATCATTGCTTCTTCTTTTACAGATAACTTATCTTCAGGATTTCCACTACTTCTTCTTTGATATAGTTCTTGTAATTTTTCTTCAATTTTGTCGATTCCACCAATCATTGATGCTATATCGTATTCATCACTTCTTAATGTAAAGAATGAAGCATAGTATTCAAGTGGATAATGGACTTTAAAATATCCAACACGAAGTGCCATCATAACGTAAGCTGTGGCATGTCCTTTTGGGAATAAATATTTAATCTTTTTACATGATTCGATATAGTAATCAGGGACCTTATGGTCAAGCATGTCTTTAATTTGTTCTGGATTTAATTGTTTATCTTTTTTACGAACAGTTTCCATGATAACGAATGAATTATGTGGATCTAATCCTTTACTAATTAAATAAGTCATAATATCATCACGACAACCAATAACACCTTCAAGGTTAGTGATTCCGTTTTTGATTAAATCTTGAGCATTGTTATTCCAAACATCTGTTCCATGAGTTAATCCGCTAATAATAACTAAATCTTTAAAAGTTTTAGGTTGTGATTCTCTTAAAACTTGACGAACGAAATCAGTTCCAAATTCTGGTAATCCTAATGCTCCGTTGTCTTTTTTCATGTATTTATGTTGCAAGTGCAAGGATGCATCATCAGTAAATAACGAAAGAACATCTTTGTCGTTAACAGGAATGCTCTTAATGTCGACTCCAGTTATGTCACACATCATTTTGATTGCTTGTGGGTCTACGTGCCCTAAAATATCAAGTTTGAGTAAAGTATCGTGCATACTCGTAAAATCGAAGTGTGTGGTCTTCCAAGCAGCTGTAATGTCATCTGCAGGATATTGAATCGGAGTAAAGTCATAAACATCATATTCACTTGGTACAACAACAATACCAGCAGGATGTTGGCCAGTAGTTCTTTTTATTTCAGTACAACCATAAGCAATTGAAGCAATCCTACTTCGATGAACTGTATCTGGATCTTGGTGTAAAACATCTTCAAAATATTTACGAACATATCCGTAAGCAGTTTTTTGTTGAACAGCAGAAATAGTTCCAGCTCTAAAAACATTTGAAGCACCCAATAAAACTTTGGTGTAATCATGAGCTTTTGATTGATAATCAGTTGCGAAATTTAAGTCGATATCAGGAGTTTTATCAGCGTTAAATCCTAAAAAGGTTTGGAATGGAATTGATTGTCCATCACCAATCATTTCGGTCCCACACTCTGGACATTTTTTCGATGATAAATCGAATCCTGACATTGAAGGATCTTCTTCGTAAAATTCAACATGTTTACAATGAGGGCATCTATAATGAGGTGGAAGAGGATTGACTTCAGTAATATCTGATAAAGTAGCAACTAAACTTGAACCGACACTACCTCTACTACCAACGATATAGCCATCATCATTGGCTTTTTTAACTAATTGATAAGCAATATAATAAATAACACTATAGCCATTGTCGATAATACCATTAAGTTCACTCTTTATACGACTTTCAATTATTTCTGGTAGATGTTCACCATATAAACGGTGTGCATTATCGTAAACCAAGTCAGAAAGTAATTTCTCACTATTTTCGATTTTTGGTGTATAAGTATTAGTTTTAACAGGAACAATTGATTGACACATATTCGCAATAAGATTCGAATTGGTCACAACAAATTCATACGCGTCCTTACTATCAATCCAATCAAAGCATTTAAGCATCTCATCAGTTCCACGGAAATGTTGATCAGGATTTTCAAATTCAGGATAATTTGAACGATTATATGGTTTCAAAGGATGATCATTATTACCAACTTGTTTTGCACTAATGATTACATCTCGATATATTTTATCTTTAGGATCTCGATAATGGCAATCACCTGTAGCCACTATTATTTTTTTCTCTTCTTTCGCAATTCTAATGATATTTCGAAGCATTTCTTTCAATCTATCTTCATTAGGAATTTGATGCATATTAATCAAATATGAATAATTTTCTAAAGGTTGAATTTCAATATAATCAAATTGTTTTATCGCTTCTCGAACACTTTCGTCGTCGCGCAACAATGCATTTTGAAAAACTTCACCATTAAAACAAGCACTTCCAATAAGTAAATGTTCACGATGAGAATTCAAAAAAGACTTAGTTGTAAAAGGACGGAAACCCATTCTATTAATACGGGCATCACTAATAATTTTATATAAATCTTTAACACCTAAATCATCCTTAACAAGAACAACCGCATGATAGTTATTTCGATAACGTCTTAAAGCAGCTTGTTCAATTGGTAAATTTTCTAAATCTTTCAAGCTAATTGAAGGCGATTTCTTAACTAAAGAGGCACGAATTGTCATCCATGCATTAGCAAGAACTTCAGCGTCATAATCAGCTCTATGTGCTTTTGTGTCATTGTATTCAACTTCTAATCGTTTACATAAAGCACCTAAATTATGTGCGTTACTTTCAGGAAATAAATGTCTAGACAATGCAAGAGTATCAATACCACGTACCTTAAGTTCGCCAAAACCATTGCGTTTCATTTCTTCATTAATCATTCCATAATCGAAATCAATATTATGTGAAACCATAATAGAGCCTTCCATAAATTTTAAAATTTGTGGAAAAGCCTCTTTAATTGTAGGTTGATCTTTAATCATTTCTTCAGAAATGTTTGTTTTTTCTTGAATTTCTAAAGGAATAGGTATTTCTGGATTAATTAAAATATCTAATCTCTCAGTAACAATACCTTTAACGACTTTAACTGCACCAAATTCAGTAATTCGATCATATTTTGTACTTAAACCAGTTGTTTCGGTATCAAGACAAACATAATTTTCATTATTTAGTAAAGAATCATCCGCATTAACAGATGCATGAATATAGTCATCAATAACATATAGCTCAGAACCATAAATAACTTTCATTCCAGCTTTTTTAGCTACCGCTTGAGCATCTGGATAGCCTTGAACGTTGCCATGATCGGTAATTGCTATTGCGCTATGTCCCATATGTTTTGCAAGTTTAACGTAATCCGCAAAGAAAGAAACTCCATCCATATCTGACATTTTTGTATGTAAATGTAATTCAACACGCTTTTCAGGAGAGGTATCATCTCGCAAAGGATCTGGAGGTAATTGAAAGAATAAATGTCCCATAACCATCGTTTCTTTTTTAAATTTATCAATGCCTACACGTCCTTCAACACGTAAGTTTTGTCCAACAGCAAGAGTCATTAAATCTTCACGTTTTAAACTTCTTGCATTTGAAATAAAAGTCACATAAATGGCATCAGTATCATCATCTAAACCGATATTAAGAATAAATTTTCCAGTTCTTGATTCTCTTCCGGTTAATTCAAAGATTCTCCCGTTAATATCAACACCTTCACTATTAGTATCTATTTGCGCAATTTTTAAAGGTATATATCCACCTTTTTTAAATAAATTGTTCTCACGATCATTAACCATCTTTTCAGCATTTTCTTTTAACTCTAAAGCAATTTCTTCTTCAGTTTTCTTTTTAATCTCTGAAAAAAGCAATTCACCATTGTTTGAAAGCAAAGACTCTTTATTAGAAGAATTATCTATTTCTAAAACTGGTTCACTTTTGTCTACTTCATGTGAAATAACTTTTTTATTAATTTCTTCACCCACATCATCATTTAAATGTATTTCAAAATCATAGTTAATAAATTGCAAAAAACTATTAAGATCAACTATGCATTTGCTAAAAGCATCTTTGCACTCAGAATTTTCAAAGATAAATTTTAGATCTTTACTATTACTATCTTGAGAGAATTCAATTTCAAAACTAGGATTAGCGTGATAGTTATTAAAATACCAATCATAGATTAATTGCTTTAATACATCATTTTTAATCGAATTTTTATACGAAAAAATTATTTTGTATTTGTATTTTGTTATGTTATGAAGAGCACTAATAAATCTTTCTAATAAAGAAAAAGTCCAGCCATCATTCTTTTCGATATAAAATGTGAAAAAATTTTTATCAAAAGAAGATTTAACACTCGAAATAAAGGATAAATCAAAATCATCGCAATTATTAATTCCTGCTGATTTTAGGAATCTCTCAGCTAATTCATTACACGCCATTAAAATAACCCTATAATATCTTTGATAAAGATAACTGCCATTAAAGCAAATAATAACCCAAGACCAAGATAAGAAACGATATTTTTCATTTTAGCTGGAATTTTCCAATCTTTATATCCATTATTTTCTTCTTTTTCGCCAACATCAATCTCTTTAGAATCCAATTGAGGTTTAATTTTATTCTTAGCTTCTTTCTTATATTTAGATTTTTTAACACCATTAACTGATGCTTCAATAAGTGTAACAAGAATTTGCCAACCATCTAAACCTGGGAAAGGTAATAAATTAAATAACGCTAAATTGACACTAATCATACCCCATGAATTTAAATAGTAATAGAAAGGATAGTTACTTAAAATTGTTGTTGTTTGAGAAAAAATAGCGACTGGTCCACCAACTTGTCCCCATGTTTCTCCACTATAGAATAAACTTGCAATGGTTTTACCAATAACTGTGGTTGAATTCCACCATTGTTTTGAAGCAACACCAAAGCTATTCATACCATTCCAATATTTATAGGTATGCATTCCAAAACCAACACGATTAAATTCTTTATCACTATTAACTTTTAGATGAAGAAATCCATTAATATCATTACTTTCTGCTGCAACATCTTCTTTTGACACACAAATTTTACTAGGATTAATTACATCGCTAGCACTTAAAGTATAAAATTGATATGCATTCTTTTCAGTTAATTTTGGATAATATACAGATTCACCCGCATCATTTTTGGTTTCTTCAGTTAAAACAATCTTAAAGGATTTACTATAATCGGTATCATTTAAACTTAAAGAGTTGGTATCTAAAATAAGTGCATATTTATTTTCGTTTCCAACAATTTTTAAAGGAACTTTAGGATCATTAATAGTTACTCTTTTGTTATCTGTAGAAGAAAGTTGAGAAATTATTAAAATATAATATTGTTCGCTCTTCCCTTCTTCATTTTTGATTGGATCAGTAAACTTTAAAGGTTCTTTTCCATCATAATCGGTTGTTATCGTTTGAGCAATTACGCTAGAATCATTAATTCCTAAAACATTAATATAATCATAACCCACTTGTTCAAAACAAGACGCTGAAATAAAGAATATAACCCAAGCCAAAACAAAATTCATGAAAATTCCAGCAAACATAACAACTAATTTCTTATAGAAAACAATATCTTCGATACTACGACCTTTTAAATCTGGTCTTTCTTTTAATATTTCATTATCATCTTCACCTAACATTCCAACATAACCACCTAAAGGAACAATACCTAAAGAAAAAGTTGTTTCAGCTTTTGGATTTTTTCGGTTAATAAAAAATAACGAAGACTTTTTTTCAGTTGGATCTTTTCGACCAATTTTTAGAATTTTATAGCCGAAGCCAATCGAAAAATCACTACAATATACTTTAAAAGCCTTTGCAGTTAAAAAATGTCCAAGTTCATGTATTGTGACAAGCACTCCAAGAGCTAAACAAAATAATATTAATGATATAAATGAATTCATAATTCTCTCCTTAATTCTTTTAAGACTTTTTGTGTGATTTTTCTAGTTTTTTTATCAACTTTACAAATATTTTTCAGATTAAACTTCTTTGAAAATTTATATGTAGATAATATTTTAATTAAACTAATATCGATATCTTTAAATTCAATTCGATTATCCAAAAATGCGCTAACGATTTCTTCATCGGCTGCATTTATAACACAACCAGCTTCGCTTCCAATATTAACAACTTTAGAAGCCTCATTAATTATAGGAAATCTTGAAGATAAAATCTCTTCAAATATATATTTATCGTTTGTATTAATCTCTACATCGCTAAAAATTTCTTTGTCAGTATCGCATTTACCAAAATCTAAAGCATATTTAATTGGAACAAGCATAGTTGGTTTTCCAACATTTAAACGAACTTCACCATTTTTAAATACGACATAACTGTGAACATAACTATTTCGATTAGCAATAATATGAATCTGATCAACAGGCAATTTAAATAAATGATGTGCTTCAATTATTTCAAAAGTCTTGTTAGTCATTGTATTACTATCAACAGAAATCTTTTTTCCCATCGACCAATTAGGATTTTCTAAAGCATTATTCACTTTAACTTTAGTTAGTTCTTCACGTGAATAATTGAAAAAACATCCACCACTAGCAGTCAAAACTATATAATCTACATCAGAAATATTTTTATTATAAAGACATTTTGAAATTGCAACATGTTCACTATCGATCGGATAAAGCTTTCCATGACCACTATCAAGTAAACTATTCACATAATCTCCAGCAATAACAAGTGATTCTTTATTTGATAATAATAATATTTTATTTAATTTTAGTATTGTTAATGTTGGATAAAGACCGGCAAATCCAACAATACTATTTTCATATACATCTGCATTTGATTTAGTAATTAATTTATTAAGTCCCTTTTCTCCACTAAAAAAAAGAATATGAGGATACTCTTTTTTAAGAGTTTGTTTATCAAAAGAATCCTTAACACAAACCCATTTAACAGAACTAAATCGAGCGATAATTTTTCTAGCGAAATCTATATTTTCCCAAACTGAAAATCCAATCAGTTCGTAATCATCTCGTTTATCTAAAACATCAAGTACTTGACTACCAACAAATCCGCTCGCCCCTAAAACAACAATTGTTTTTCTCATATAAAGATAATCCAATTATTGGCCATAACAACGATGAGCAAACTTGCACCAATACAAGTAAAGATGATGGAATCGACACGATCAAGAATGCCTCCATGCGATTTTAAGATAGTTCCAAAGTCTTTTATTGCAAAATTTCTTTTTATACAACTAAACATTAAGTCACCTAATGTAGCAAATAATGGCATTAATAATGCGATTATTAAAACATTATACCAATGTTCCATATCTAAAAATGAAGTAAGAGGTAAGCCAATTGCATCAAATGTAAATGCAAAAATAAGACTAGATAAGATGGAAATAAATACGCCACCTGCAAATCCTTCCCAAGTTTTCTTTGGAGAAATTCGAGGAGTCATTTTATGTTTTCCAAATAAAACACCTATAAAATAAGCACCAACATCATTCATACAATTGCATAACAAAACAAATAGTAATAATTCGGCTGATTGCCAGAATCTAAACAATGGTTCAATTGTAGTATCACTTGGGTTTACAATGCTTGCATCAAAGAATGGGTAGTATCTAAGGAATAGCATAGATTGATAACCTATTGAAACAATAAATAACATTGAAATAAAATAAAATGCATCATTAATGGTGAAATTTGGATCAATAACAACCATTAAGAAGAAGAATCCAATTGAAATAAAGAACGCAGTTAAACTAATTTGGGGAACGGTAAAACCATTTGCCAAATTAAAGACAAAATCTTCGCTTGTTCCATTAGAAACCGAATTTTCGTAAGCATACAAGTTATTCTTAATAAAAATCCAATAAATCATCAAAATCATCATCATATATGCGACAAAATAAATAATTGATTTATATTTATGAACAATAGATTGAGGGGCCATAATGATTTCATGGCAGCTAATCATTGCCAAAGCAAATATCATTATAAAATAAACATAATCTCCTAAAACAATGCAAGGTCCAACAATCAACACTAAAACAATCGCAACAATAATACGATTAATCATACTACGTTTTGCGTCTGGATTTATTTTGTTGATTCGTTCGACCTTTTCTTTTTCACCAAGATTATTGTTCATATTAATACCGAAAAACTACTAAATAGACATAATTTCTTTTATTTTTTCACTAATAACATTATCAACTTTAGCAATTACTTCGTTAGTTGCTTTTTGAATATCAGCTTCATCTCTCTTCATAAAATCTTCTGAAAGACCATCAATCTTTTTAAGATCTTCAAGTAAGTCACGTCTAACATTTCTAATCGCTACTTTAGTATCTTCACCATAGCTTTTAGCTTTTTTAGAAAGTTCAGCTCTACGTTCTTCGGTTGGAGCTGGCATAACAAGACGAATATTACTTCCATCAACAATTGGAGTAATTCCGAGTTGAGAAGCGTTAATTGATGCAACAATTGCTTTAACGTCACTCTTATCATATGGAGTAATTAAAAGTTGACGTGGTTCTGGAATCTTAATTGCAGAAATTTGAGTAATTGCAATTTTATCTCCATAATAGTCGCACTCTAAATTATCAAGAAGAGCAGCAGATGCTCGTCCAGTTCGTAAAGTGTTTAAATTGGTACTAAGGGCTTCTAAGCTCTTTTCCATCTTGGTTTTTGCTTCATTATAAATGTCTGACATAAACTATTTCTCCTTTATAGTGCTTCCAATTTCTTCACCTTGAACAACTTTTAAGAAGTTCTTTGGGTCATTCATTGAAAATATTCTAACTTCAATATGGTGCTCTTTAAGCATAGCAACTGAAGTTTGATCCATAACTTGTAAATTATTCTTGATAATATCGTTATATGTTAAATTCTTTAAGAATTTTGCGTCTTTATTTACTTTTGGGTCAGAATCATAAACACCTTCAATTCCATTTTTACCCATTAAAATTGCATCACAATTCATTTCTAAGGCACGAAGTGAAGCACAACTATCAGTAGTAAAATAAGGATTTCCAGTTCCACCAGCAAATAGTACGACAATTTTATTATCTAAATGTGCTCGTGCTTTTTTGTATCTATAAGGTTCACTAACTTGATTAACTTGTAAAGCTGACATTACTCTTGTCTCGACTCCAATCGCTTCAAGTGCACTAGATAAGGCAAGGCAATTAATGATTGTTCCAAGCATTCCCATATAGTCAGCGTCGGTATGGTCAATATGGAGTGAATCAGCTAATTTTCCTCTAAAAATATTCCCTGCACCGATTACAATACCAATTTCAACATTGTTATCATGTAATATCTTCACTGTTTCAGCAATGTCATGAATTTTTTTATCATCCAAAACTTGAAGATTTTTCTCATCAGCAAGCGACTCACCACTAATTTTTAAGATAATTCTTTTATATTTTGTATTCATTCTAAATCCTCGAATAATATTATAACAAAAAGGCACACCTTTGTGTGCCTAATTTTACATAAATTAATTATTTGCTTGTTTCATTACTTCAGAAGCAAAATCATCAACACGTTTTTCAATTCCCTCACCAACAACATAGTGAACAAATTTTAAAACTTTATTTCCTTTAGCTTCAAGAACTTGACCAACAGTCTTATCGCCATCAAGTAAATATTGTTGATCGGCGAGAGTAACTTCACTGTAAGTTTTGTGGACTTTACCAGCGATAATTCTCTTTAAGGCTTCTTCTGGTTTGTTTTGAAGTTTTGGATCGTTTTTAGCAGCTTCCATTTGAATCTTGGTTTCGCTTTCGATAAAGGTTTGGCTAACATCAGATTCGACGACATATTTTGGAGAGTTAGCAGCAATATGCATTGCTAATCCCTTTGCTAATTCTGCATCATCTTTTTCAAGAAGAACTAAAACTGCGTGAGTTCCACCCATGTGGAGATAAGAACCAATACCATTGGTTTCTTTTTCTTTAGTGACAATATCAAATCTTCTGAAACTAAGTTTTTCACCTAATTTAACAGTTGAATTAACAAATAATTCTTTTGATTTTTCAAGTGCATCAGCAACATCTTTGCAATTTTCTTTTAAAACAATTTCTGAGCATTCATTAACTAATGCTTTGAATGGATCTGATTTAGCAACAAAATCGGTTTCGCAATTGATTTCAACAATTGAAGCACGACCACATTTTTCACAAACATGAACACCTGCTAAACCTTCAGCGGCAATACGATCTGCTTTTTTAGCAGCTTTTGCAATGCCTTTTTCTCTTAACCAATCGGTAGCCTTATCAAGATTATCTTCGCAAGAAGTTAAAGCGTTCTTGCAATCCATAATTCCAGCACCAGTTCTATCACGTAAAGCTTTAATTAATTCGATATTTGCCATTATTTATTCTCCTCTTTTTTCTCGGTAACTACTTTTTTTGGAGCACCTTTCTTTTCGAATTTAGCTCCGTTATCTTCGCTTTTTTCACCTTTTGATTTGAAATCGTCTCTATTTTGATGGAATCTATTTTCATATAATTCTCTACGAGCTTTTTCTTTTTCAAATCTTTCTCGTTGCATTTCTCTACGAGCAGCTAATCTTAAAGCATTTTCTCTATCGGCTTGTCTGATTGCATCTTTCATAGTGACTTCATCGCCTTCATCTTTAGTATAAGCAATGGTTGGTAATCCACCTTTTGCTTCAACAATTGAATCACTTAAAAGACCAATGATTAATTGAATTGATTTGGTTGCATCATCATTTCCTGGGATAACATAACTAATATTATCTGGATCACAGTTAGTATCGCAAATTGCAAATACTGGAATATTAAGTTTGCTAGCTTCTTTGACTGCGTTGTGTTCAACAGTTGGATCAACAACAACAACTGCGTTTGGAACTTTACGCATTTCTTTGATACCTTCAAGGTT
>Ga0172378_10006162_pt1 | contig 11208 bp, 3 predicted proteins | sample GrowelOW332metaG_FD_119755 | JGI IMG/M metagenome (GOLD analysis project Ga0172378, IMG submission 119755) | Groundwater microbial communities from an aquifer near a municipal landfill in Southern Ontario, Canada - Pumphouse #3_1 metaG | ecosystem: Environmental > Aquatic > Deep subsurface >... | reverse complement strand
TATGGATGGTAATTTCTCAATTAAAGTGAGTAATGCTGATGCAACTTTGGAGTTCAGCTATATTGGGTTTGTCACCCAAAGTTTACGGGCATCAAACGGCATGAAAGTGATTATGCGTGAAAACACACAGGCTCTTAAAGAAGTGGTGGTCACTGGTTATATGTCGGAAAAGAAAGCAGACCTTACTGGTTCTGTTTCTGTTGTTAAAATGAAAGATGTTGCAGATATTCCAACAGGTAACGTTTTGTCAAGTCTGCAAGGTCGTGTTCCAGGTATGAATATCACCACTGACGGAACACCTGGAGGAACCAATACTTCTACATTGGTGCGTGGTAGATCCTCATTCCGTGATGGAGCAAGTTCTCCACTTTATGTTATAGACGGAGTCATGACACGTGAAAACTTGTCGTCTATAATTTCCGCCAACGATATTGAGTCAATCCAAGTATTGAAGGATGCCGCTTCAGCATCTATTTATGGTGCGCAAGCTGCTAACGGAGTGATAATTATCACTACAAAACATGCAAAGAAAGGTGAAACACGTGTAACGGTGGATGCATCTCTTACAGCGCAAAAATATACTAGTGGATTTAATATGCTGAATGCTGATGAATGGGGGCAAGTTTATTGGCAGGCTTATAAGTATGCCAATAATGGAGCAACCCCTTCTAGTGAAGTTTACGGGAATGGTAATACTCCTAAAATGCAAGATTATGTAGGACTTAATGGCATTAAAGTTAATGCTCAGGACACAAACTGGCGTGATGTAATTTATCAGACGGCATGGATGCAGAATTATAACATTAACTTGTCAAAAGGTACAGATACGGGTTCTACTACACTGACGTTGAACTTCCTTGATCATAAGGGATTAGTTAAGTTTACAGAATTCAAACGTTTCAATACCCGTCTGGCTAGTGATTATAAATTCTTGAATAATCATTTGCGCATTGGTGAGAATATATCAGTTAATTACTGGACTCAAACACTTCAAGACGGTGGAATTAATGAAAATGTTATCAAGCAGCATCCGGCCAAGACGGTATACGATTCTATGGGCAATTATAATGATGCAATCAGTGATGTGCTTGGAGATACACCTAATGCGCTACGCTTACAAGAAAATCAGAAAAACAACAATCATGAATATTGGCGTGTATTTGGAAATGCTTACATTGAAATAGAACCGATTAAGAATCTATTGATCCGCTCTAACTTCGGTATCAATTACTACAATGAAAACAATAAACTATGGGAACCGAAGTGGAGTCGTGACCAGGTAAACAAGCTTACACAGTCACAGGTACGACAGACGGATTGGGTATGGACTAATACTGCCAACTATAATGTTGATTTCGGTAAGAACAGTTTTACAGGTCTGCTAGGTGTAGAAACAAAGAAATACGCTAACAAAACAGAGTCTGGCTATGGTACAAATCTAGCTATAGAAGATGAAAATTACTTATATCTTGATGCGGTGACATCCGGACAGACCGTAAATGGTAATGCCAGCTATTACTCTATGGTTTCAATTTTCGGAAAACTTAATTATAGTTATGATGAGAAATATCTTCTTTCTGCTACAGTTCGTAGTGATGCTTCTTCACGATTAAGTAAAGATAATGATAAAGAGGTGTTCCCTTCATTCTCTGCTGGTTGGAGAATATCAAAAGAAAACTTCATGAAAAACACCGCTTCATGGCTTGATAATTTGAAACTACGTGCTTCTTGGGGTATAAACGGTAATGATATTATTCCTAATGATGCTTTCTATAATAAGTATCTTGTTAGTTTAAAGGATGCAAGTTATAATATTAATGGTGATGGTAGCACACTTGCTGCAGGTGCTTTAAAGACACGTTCTGCAAATCCTGACCTTACATGGGAAACTACTACCCAAACCAACGTAGGACTTGATGCTTCTTTCTTGCGCTCACGTTTTGATGTGTCATTGGACTATTTCTATAAAAAGACAAAAAATATGCTTGTTGAACGCCCTTATATAGCTGTCATCGGTGAGGGTGGATATGCATGGTACAATGGTGGCAATATGGAGAATAAAGGTTTTGAGGCTACTTTGACATGGCGTGACCACGTAAGAGACTTTAACTATGAAGCTTCTTTCAATATGGCTATCTATAAAAATAAAGTCACTGGATTGTCTCAGGACATCTATTATACTTATGGTGGTGGAAATGGTGTTGACAAGTCTCTAGTAGGTCAGCCGTTTGGGTCTTGGTTCGGTTATAAGACTAATGGTATTTTTCATACACAGGCAGAGGTTGACGAATATAAAAGTAAGTACGATGTGCAGTTCGGCGCTCCTGGTGTGGGACGTATTAAATATGTAGATGCTAATGGCGACGGGAAAATCAATACTAATGACCGCACATGGTTGGGTAGTGATAATCCTAAATTCATAGGCGGACTTAATCTTAGTTGCTCTTATAAGGGATTTGACTTGAGTATGTTCTTTAACGGTATGATACGTGACGCATACAACAACTCAAAATATTACACTGATTTGTTCCAATGTTGGACAGGTAATCACTCAACTCGTCTCCTTGATGCAATGAATGCTTATCAGAGTTTTGAGTCAACAGGTTATTATGATTGTAAGACACCAGCTTTGACGACACTTAACACTAATAATGAAGATCAACTATCTGAATTCTATATTGAAAATGGTAGTTATATTAAGTTGAAGACTCTGACACTTGGTTATACATTGCCACAGACATTGCTGAATAAATTGAGTCTGCACACAGCACGTGTATATTTGCAGGCACAGAATGTGTTTACAATTACTGGTTATACAGGTGCCGATCCTGAAGTTCTTGGATATTCATATCCATTGCCACGTACATATTCTTTCGGTGTGTCATTTGGCTTCTAATCATTTTAATTATAAATAAAAATATAAAAATCATGAAACTCAAATATATATTCTTGGCAAGTGCGGTAAGCCTTTTGTTTGCTGGTTGCAATGAGAATTCATTTCTTGACAATCCTCCACAGGCAACATTGAGTAATGAAACTATGACATCATCAGATGGTGCCGACTTGTTAATAAATGCGGCTTATGCTGCATTAGGTGGTCCTGGTGGACAATCTAACAGCGTCTGTGTTTACCCTACAAGTAACTGGAGTTATGGAGAAGTGCGTTCTGATGACGCATATAAAGGTGGCGGTGGCGTTGGTGATGTAAGCGATATCCACAAAATGGAAACTTTTGATGTTGATGCAACCAATGGTAATCTTGATGGTAAATGGTATCAATTATACTGTAGTGTTCAGCGTTGCAACTCTGCTTTGCGTGTTCTTGACAATTCTACTGATGGACAGATAGAAAATAGAAATATACGTATAGCTGAAATGAAAGTGCTGCGTGCGCATTTTTATTTTGAAATGAGTCGTTTGTTCAATAAAATCCCATATTTTGATGAGAATGTAGCCAATAATTCAGATTATAAGACTATTAGTAATAATCAATATACCAGAGATGAGATCTTAGGTAAATTAGCTCAGGAAATGCTTGATGCGGCAGCAGTGTTGCCCGAGTCTCAGTCTGAGATAGGACGAATTAATAAATATATCGCTTATGCTTATGCCGCCAAGATAAAACTCTATCAGGCATACAAGCAAGATGAAAGTACTCATGCTGTAACATCTGTTGACAAGACTTTGATGAAGGACGTTGTGGACCTTTGTGATAAACTGATTAATAGTGGTAAGTATGACTTGCTGAGTGATTTTCAGGGACTAGACCTTATTGCAAACGAAAATGGGAAAGAGTCTGTTTTCGCAATACAGTATTCAATAAATGACGGAACTATTAACGGCGGTCGTATAAACTGGAGTAATCTCCTTAATTCTCCTGGTGGTGGCAGCCCTTATGGAGGTGACGGATTCTTCTTGCCTAGTCAGGATTTAGTAAATGCTTATCAGACTGATGCTAATGGACTGCCTGATTTCGATTATCAGACTAAAGCTGATTATAGCAAAGTTACAGACAATGGAGATAATACATATTCTTTAGCTAATGTAACACCAACTGTGGATCCTCGTCTTGATTTTGTTGTCGGTCGTCCGAATATCTCATGGAAGACTTATACGAAAACGCCATGTAAAGGATGGGTTCGTGATAAAGGCACATATGGATATAATTGCACAAAACGTTTCTGGGTTTCTCCGGAAAGCCCTGATATGATGAAGGGATGGCCATGGGGTGCAAGTCAGATGAACTGGCAGATTATTCGCTATGCTGACGTGCTACTTTGGAAGGCTGAGGCTCTAATAGAGATTGGCAGTGATTTGACGACTGCTCGTGAACTGATTAATAAAGTTCGTGAACGTGCTAAAAATAGCAGTTATGTGAAAGATTTTACTGATAAGAGTAAAAATGCGGCTAACTATTCGATAGACCTTTATACTGCTGATAACTGGACTCAGGATTATGCCCGTAAAGCATTGAGAACTGAAATGAGACTTGAAACTGCAATGGAAGGAGAACGTTTCTTTGATTTAGTCCGCTGGGGGATTACTGATCAGGTGATGAATAATTTCTTCACAGTAGAAAAGAGTAAACGCATCTATTATGCTAACTCCAAGTTTACGACAGGAAAGGATGAATACCTAGCTATTCCTAACAATCAGTACGGATTTTCTGGTGGTATTTACGTTCAGAATCCTGGATATGCGGCATTTAAGTAAAAATCAATGAGACGATTATTTGTTATAATGCTAATTCTTGTTATTTGCTCCCATTCGTGGGGGCAGATAATTTGGCATTTAGAGGGACCTGATGCTCTAACAGCTAAAGGCCAAACTTTATGCTTCCATTCATTAAAGGAATGCGAAGAAACAAAAGGTATTACGGGTTGTGGCTTACGTACCGATGGCTATTCTACATGGCTAAGTTACAGTAAATCCGACATACATTCTGCAAGTGCTTACTTTGCTTTAGAATCATTCCCGAATGAATATGGAGCATTCATCGCATTGAAAGGAAATGGGCACTCTGTTTCTGTAGGGGCGGATGAACAGGGGAGGTTAACGGTTATAGACGATTCTACAAAAATATGTACTGTAGCAGAGGTTAAACTGAAAACATTTACTTGGTACAAGATAGGAGTAAGTGTTTATAAAAAAGAGGTATTGTTTTATGTAAATAATAAAAAGCTATTCTCTTTAAAGAAAAGGTTAAATGTAGATGAGATGATGCTAGGTTGTGGCTATTATAAAGAAACTCCGCAAGAATTTAGCCTTTCTTCAATAAATGGTGTTATAGATGAGGTAAGTATTAATAATTCAGATAATAGCTTGCTTGATATAAGTAAGCGTCCTTGTTTATCGATTCCTGCCTCTCGTTTTGCTGAGGATTTTAATCGTCCGGTATTCCATTTGCTTCCTGCTGCAAACTGGACAAATGAAACTCATGGACTTATCAAGTATAAGGGGCTGTATCATATTTTCAACCAGAAGAATGCCTCTGCTATCACATTGAGGCAAATAAACTGGGGACATTTCATTTCCAGTGATCTTCTGCATTGGGAGGAACAGATACCTGCAATCAGTCCTGACAAAGACTATGACCATGCAGGAATTTGGTCGGGGCATGCGATTATCGATGATGCAGGTAAACCTATGATTATCTACACTTGCGGTGGCGACACTACTGGTGTGGGATTGGCGTCTCCTATGGACGATAGCCTACTAATATGGAATAAGTATGAAGGCAATCCTGTAATCAAAGCTCCAGCACCAGGTTATAGCCGTACCGACATGCGTGACCAGTATGTATTTAAAGACAATGGTTGCTGGTATATGATTATTGGATATGGCGTAGATGGAAACAATGCCCATGGGCTGCTGCCTCTTTACAAATCTAATGATTTGAAGCATTGGACCTACCTACATCCATTATATGAAGGCAATCCAAGCGTCGATGCAACGGGAATATTCTGGGAAATGCCTTGTTTTATTAAGATTGGTGACAAGTATGTGCTGTCTGTAAACAGAACACCGAATAAGGGCATACCTGCACGGACTCAGTATTGGACGGGAAAATTTATAAATGAGCGTTTTGTTCCAGATACCCCAATACCTAAGGATCTTGAGGTAATAAACCGTCTGTTGTCACCTTCTCTTTGGCATGACGATAATGGTGATATTGTTTCAATGGCAATCATCCCTGATGAGATAAGTGGAATAGCCAATAATATCATGGGGTGGGCTCATGCCTATAGTTTGCCAAGAGTATGGACTCTAAAAGGCGATGTTATTAAGCAAAATCCTATTGACGCTTTGAAGCAACTCCGTGATGTGAAAACAAATTACGGGACTTCAAACATTACAGAAAAGCCGCTGATGATTAATAAGATTGGACATCAATTGGAGGCTGATATAACATTCCATATAGGAGATGCAAAGCAGATTGGCATTACGCTTTGTCATAATCCATTAGGCTGTGAGTCATCAACAATTCTTTTCAATATTGAGAGCGATTCACTTATAATAGACCAATCAAAGAGTAGTATGAGAAAAAGTATACCTAACAGGGTTAGAAAAGATTTTTATCATGTGTCAGGCGATACTTTACACTTACGTCTTTTTATTGATGGCTCTATGGTTGAAGGTTTTATCAATGACGGTGATGCTTTCTCCACACGAATTTTCCCTCTCTATGAAAATAGCACTGAAATGAAACTTTTTGCTGATGGTTCAACAGCTAGTGCTTCTGCAATAGTATATAAATTTAATTCTGCTAAAGTAAAAATGAACTTTTAAAATTAATTAAATATGAATACGTTATTATTGCTTTGTGCTTCTATTCTTAGTGCCTTTGATATTACCACTGAAAGCTTATTGACAGAAATGACTTCTTATGAAGAATCAGCTAAAAAACCTTCTATTGAATATGTTTGTCGACAGATTAGCAGTCATGACAGACGCTCCGTTTCTCCATTTCAGCCTGGTTGGTTTGCTAATGACGATGGCTCTGGCGTAGAGCGAACTGATACCGTAGAAGGTCGTATTGAAAAAGTAATGTTTGATGAGGATGGACCAGGAGTGATTACTCGATTTTGGCTAACAACTATAGACAAACGAGGAATTATGAGATTTTATTTCGATGGTTCTAAAACTCCCGGATGGACTATTCCCGCTTATGACCTTATGCTTTTCGGAATACCCGAACTAGGTAGGGGATTACTACTGCCTCACACTAGTTATGAACCTAATGGTAAAGGTGGTAATACTTTATTTTTCCCTATAGCTTATGCCAAGCATTGCAAGATAACATTCGAAGATAAACCTGGCATTAAACAAACTCCTAAATACTATGCTATCAATTATCGTACTTATAAAGCGGGAACAAAGGTAGAAACTTTTTCTAAATCAGTGGTTTCTCGTGCGACAAGGCAGATCGCCTCTACTGATTATTTACTTCAACACCCTAAAACAGTCAGAGGTGGAAAAACAATGGAAAAGTCTGGTATGTTGTTAGCTGGAAGCCAGATGTCATTTTCCCTGCCAGAAGGGCAGAAGGCCGTCTGCGAAATGGTTATTAGAATAGATGCCAAAAAGGCAGATTATGCAGAAGCTATACGCGGTGTGATGCTTTGTGCATATTTTGACGGAGAAATGGCTCTGAAAGTCCCGGTCTCTGATTTTAGTGGAGCGGGCATGGGTGGCTTTGCCGTTAAAAGTTGGTACTTAGATGCCGATGGTAAGGGCGAGGTTGTATCTAGGTGGTACATGCCATATAAAAAATCGGCAAAGATAATATTGATCAATACCACTGGTAAAGAGGTTAAGGCTATAACCCGTGTGCGAGTGGTTGACAATAAGTGGGATGCACGTTCCATGTATTTTCGTGTAACGTGGAAACAAGAGAATAGAGTACCTCTCTGTTCTTCTCCTGATAGCCCCGATATGCGCGACTGGGAATTTACTAATCTCAGAGGTGATGGTATGTATAAGGGTGATGTTATGACGCTTAACAATCATTCTCCAAAATGGTATGGTGAAGGCGATGAGAAAATTTATGTTGATGGTGAGCGTTTTCCCTCACATTTTGGAACTGGTACAGAGGACTATTACAATAGTTCGTGGGCACCAGTGCATATTTTCCAAACGCCTTTTGGAGGTGCTCCACGTGCTGATGAAGTAAGTTCTCATGGATATAATACATTCTTTAGAACACGTAATCTTGATGGTATTCCCTTTTCTAATAATTTGCGTTTCGATCTTGAGATGTTGAGTTGGGAACCAGGCAATGCCGATATCGCCACTACTGTATTTTGGTATAGTGGTCAACTATGTGATAATCTTTATAAGGAGCCTTATCGTCCTCAGTATCATTTTTCACCTAAACATTCATGGATAGGCGACCCTTCTGGACTGATGAAGTTCGGTGGAAAATATCATTACTATTGGTGGGGCAAAGCAGAATCTAATGATTTGGTACATTATAACGAAGTTAGCTCTATGGTGATGAATGGCGCAAGTCGTAAAATTAGTTATTTCACGGGTTCGTGTGCTATTGACAATAATAATACTGCTGGCTTCGGAAAGAATGCCTTTATTGCAGCTTACACTATTTACGAGAATGACACGAAGAAGCAGTGTCAGGGTATATCATACAGCCTTGATGGACGTGAGTTCCATTATTATGATAATAATCCTGTTATTGATTTGTGGAGTTCGGAATTTCGTGATCCTACAGTGTTCTGGTATGCTCCAACTAAAAGCTGGGTAATGGTTGTGGCTAAAGCACGTGAGAAAAAAGTCAAATTCTATACATCTAAGAATATGAAAGATTGGACTTGGACAAGCGACTTTGGTCCTGCAGGTGATTCTGAGCAAGCTTGGGAATGCCCTGATATATTTCAGGTTAGTGTTGATGGAAATCCAAATAATAAGAGATGGGTCTTGGTTACTTCAATAAACTGGAATAAAGAGCAATACTTCATTGGTGATTTTGATGGAGAGAAATTCACTTTGATGAATAATCACCCGCAAACTCCTTTATATGTAGATTCAGGCCTTGACTATTATGCTTCAAGAACTATTCGTGACTACGATGGTGATATGAAGAATGTAGTTACTATTGGATGGGTTGCAACTTGGGATTATGCTCAGCAGGTACCTTCTAAATTTGGGAAAGGTTTCTGGTCTATACCTCGTTATTACGAGCTGAAAACTTTTGAAGAGGGCCTTCGCCTTATTCAGAAACCAGCCGAGGAACTTAAGGTACTTAGAGATAAACAGATAGATCTTAACATGACCTTGCCCGTAGGCAAATCATCTCTTCCATCATTTAAACCTAAAGAGAATGTGTATGAGATAGAAGCTTCTTTTTCAAACTTGTCTCCTGGTAATGTTTTTGGAATGAATCTTTGTGTAGGTGAGAGCAGAAAGTTGGTTATAAGTTATGATACCGATTCAAAGAATTTGTTTATCGACCGTACTAATTGTTCTGCAGAATTCATTCCAAAGTTTCAGCGTACAGCCTTTTCAAAGGTTCCTATATATAGAGGAAAACTAAACTTACATATTTTCGTTGATAAATCCAGCGTGGAAATTTTTGCAGATGATGGCAGAAAAGTTTTTACTATGCAGATATTTCCTTCTGAGAATCAAACAGGTATTGAATTGTTCTCTGTATCCAAAGGAGTAAAACTTGATATAAAAGCTTGGAATCTAAAATCAATATGGAGGTAGGCATTAAATATTTATATAATTTTCTTTCATTTAGTCATAAAATTGTTGCAGAGAAACTTTTTGATATTCAATGGAAGATTTCTTATATAATAAGTACGTACCTTTTCCTTCGAAAATAAGACTATAATCAGTTTATCTATTAATTTAAAAAATATGAATCTGAAAAAACTATCAACACTAGCGATGCTTATTATGTTTGTTTTGGGCGCTGCATTTGCTCAGAGCAACATTAGCGTTAATTACCTGGGAAATAACAACACGATGGTGAAGTTCAAGGTCAATCAGAAGTATCTACTTATGCCTATTGAGGAAAGTGCTCCCGAGGCCCAGATATCTGTACTCATCAATGGAGAGATTATGCAGCAGATGAACGTTCGTCTGGCTCAGGGAAAGAAAGATTATCTGGTGCCTCTTGATTTAAAGGCATGGCAAGGTAAGGACATTGTTCTTAACATTCGTACCGCTAACGATCGTAGTAATGTGCGCGATTCTCGTGCAGATGTTTGTTGGAAGCAGATGGAGCTTTCGAATACATTTGATGCAAAGAATGTGGAAAAGTTTCGTCCGGCTTATCATCACACTCCTCTTTATGGATGGATGAACGATCCTAACGGAATGTTCTATAAGGATGGTGTATGGCATCTTTATTATCAGTTTAACCCATACGCCAGTGTTTGGGGGAATATGACATGGGGGCACTCTTCTTCTACTGATTTGATTCATTGGAAGGCTGAGGCGCCAGCAATATATGGAGATGGACTGGGAACAATTTTTTCGGGCTCATCGGTTGTAGATAAGGATAACACTTCTGGATTTGGTTCTGGTGCCATAGTTGCTATATATACATCTGCTGGAATGACACAACAGCAGAGCATGGCTTATAGCACAGACAATGGTTTGACATTTACAAAGTATTCAGGTAACCCAATTATTATGAGTGACCAGGAATGCCGTGACGATAAGGTGATATGGAATGAACAGACAAATAAGTGGAATCTAGTTATGGTAGCAGCCTTGGAACATCAGGTGTTGTTTTATTCATCTGATGATTTGAAGCATTGGACTAAAGAAGGCGCATTCGGACATGGATACGGTGCGCAGGATGGCGTATGGGAATGCCCGGATTTGATGCAACTGCCTGTACGTGGAACAGATGAAAAGAAATGGGTGCTGATAGTAAATATAAATCCTGGAGGACCATATGGTGGTAGTGCTACGCAATATTTTGTTGGGGATTTCGATGGAAAACAGTTCGTATGTGATTCAAAGCCTGAATGCACAAAATGGATGGATTATGGTAAAGATCATTATGCTACGGTCTCATGGACTAACTCTCCTAATGGCAGACACACTGTTATCGCATGGATGAGTAATTGGCAATATGCTAATGTTGTTCCCACCAAACAATTCAGAAGTGCGAATTCTTTGCCGCGTGATATCGAACTCTTTAAGAATGTTGATGGTGAGTATTATATAAGTACT
>Ga0172378_10006161_pt1 | contig 11209 bp, 13 predicted proteins | sample GrowelOW332metaG_FD_119755 | JGI IMG/M metagenome (GOLD analysis project Ga0172378, IMG submission 119755) | Groundwater microbial communities from an aquifer near a municipal landfill in Southern Ontario, Canada - Pumphouse #3_1 metaG | ecosystem: Environmental > Aquatic > Deep subsurface >... | reverse complement strand
CACAGAGGACAGCGAAATAATAAAATTTGTAGATTTAGATGAGCTGTTAAAAAAATCTGATGTTATATCGCTGCACTGCCCTTTATTTGACAGCACAAGAGGGATGATAAACAAAGATACAATCAGTAAAATGAAGGATGGAGTACTTATAGTAAACACATCGAGAGGACCTTTGATTTGTGAGCAGGACCTGGCAGATGCTTTAAATTCGGGAAAGGTAGCAGGAGCTGCACTGGATGTGGTTTCAATAGAGCCTATAAAAATGGATAATCCTCTTCTTAAGGCTAAAAACTGCATAATAACTCCCCATATAGCCTGGGCTCCAAGAGAATCCAGGGCAAGGCTTATGAATATTGCAGTTGATAACCTGAAATCATTTTTAGAAGGAAAGCCTGTTAATACAGTAAAATAAAGAATGCCGGTTAAAAAACCGGCTGTCTGTTGTTTTATGTTAACCCTTATAAAACATATCAACATGAGGGATATCATCCTCTAAGTAAGGCTCTGATACCTCTTTGAATCCTAAGCTTTTATAAAATGATTTAAGATAAACCTGAGCACTGATTTTTATTTCTTTTTCATCCCATTTAATCTGAATAAACTGTATGGCATTTTGCATCATTTCCCGGGCAAAACCACCTCCCCGGTATTCCTTTTTAACGAGAACTCTGCCAATGGAAGGCTGAGGAAAGGAAAGACCCTTTGGAAGTATCCTAAGATAACCTGCAAGATTACCGTTATCCTCTAGAAGCAGATGCTGAGACTTAATATCCTTACCGTCAATATCATCATAGGGACATTTTTGCTCTACAATAAAAACATGGTTTCTTAGTCTTAATATGTTATATAGTTCATTATTACTTAGTTCACTGAACTCTTTAAATTTAAACTCCATACTATTTCCTCCTAAGTATTAATTTTATACAATGATATTACCATAAATTATGATAATATATAATCTTTTACTTATTTGCGGCTAAGGATATATTTAAAATACTCATTATATGGGTATTTTATTTTTAAGTTATAAAGGAAATGAAATAAAAATGCAGAATATAATAATATATGATAATTTAAGAAAAATATGATTAATTTTGGAGTGATAATGAATGAATAATAAAAAAATTACAAGAGCGATCCTTTTATTAATTATAATTTTTTCAATATTTTTAGTTTCTTGTACTACTGAGTCTTCCAAACCGGTTTTAGGAGGTAATATAACTGCAGAAGAAGGTACCCCTGACAATACAAAAACATCTGGAACTCTTCAAGTTCATTATATAGATGTAGGGCAGGCTGATTCTATTCTCATCCTGCAGGGTACTCACGCTATGCTGATAGATGCCGGAAATAATGATGATTATGAGCTTATATATAAATATTTAAATAAGCAGGGAATAAAAAACCTGGAATACGTTGTAGGAACCCACCCTCATGAGGATCATATAGGGGGACTTGATTACATTATTAAGAATTTTAATATAGGGAAAGTAATACTCCCTAAAAATGCAAAATCTGCTACAAAGACCTATGCTGATGTGCTTAAAGCCATATCTAATAAAGGTTTAAAGGCGATAAATCCTATTCCTAATACCAGCTTTAAACTAGGAGAGGCTGCCTGCACTATACTTGCTCCCAGCAGTGCATCTTATAAGGATTTAAATAATTACTCAGTAGTAGTTAAGGTTAAGTTTGGGGATAATTCTTTCTTATTTGAAGGGGATGCAGAGGCTTTATCTGAGATGGAGATGGTAAAGAAAGGTTATGACCTAAAGGCAGATGTGTTAAAAGTGGGGCATCATGGAAGCAGCTCCTCTACCTGTGCTAAATTTTTAGCTAAGGTACAGCCGAAATATGCAGTAATTAGTGTGGGAAAAGATAATAGCTATGGACATCCTCAGAAGGGTACTATGGATAGACTGAAAAGCAGCAAAGTAGCAGTATACAGGACTGATGAATGTGGAACTATAGTTGCTTTATCAGATGGAAAGAATATAACCTTTAATGTAAAGACCGGAGACTATAAATATGGTAATGAAAATTAGATATTAAAAAATAGGGATATGCAGGATATCCCCATTTGCTCTTACCATCCGTTTTTCTTTGCTTCCAGGCCGCTTTCGTTTATGCCTGGTTCTTTAATTGTGGTATTTAATTCATTTTTAGGATGTTGATTTTGCTTTTTTGTACCATTTTGCAGATAATTTTCTTTATTCCATTCTTTCTTTTTCATGCTTACCTCCTAAAAATATAAATTTTAAATTCATAAATACCTCAAAGTGATTAATTTCCTGATTCAATAATATAATGCCCCTTGACTATTTAGTTTATACATTAAGAAATTACAAATTTCCTATAGGTTAATTTTCAGCTTAAAATAAGTTCCTTAACCCTTTAATTTTTCTATAGATTTATCAAAATCAGAAATTTTCTTTTTAAAATATTTAATTATTTCATTATCTTTTATAAATATTCCTTTCTCCCCTAATTCAGTAAATACATCAGCTGTAATAAATTTCTTTTCATCATTGTTAGGTTTTCTGTTATTTTCAAAAACAAATTTTATATATCGGTCTCTTAACATGGAAGATGCTATTATTTGATCCTTCATTTTTATTTGCTGCCATTTTTTATAAGACTTAACAGGTGTTTCATCTTTATTTCCGCTTTCCATTAAAATCCTCCTTATTTATAAGATACAGTTATGCAGGTTACCCTAATTAGGCTGTTTTTAAAATTATACTTCATTTGCACAAAATTTTCATTTAAATTAAGTAATTTCTCAGGTTAAATAAAGTGTGAGCATAAGTTAAAAATGTCGTATAATTAAATAGAGAATTAATTATGCTGCGATACACGTTTTTATATGATTTTATTAGTATTAAATAAAGATAAAAAAATAATTGAAAGGGGGCATATATATGCCAGATATAAAATATGAAATAAAGGAGACAATAGGTTCTCTTTCAGAATCACCAAAGGGGTGGAAGAAAGAATTAAACCTTATATCCTGGAACGATAAGGAAGCAAAATTTGATTTACGAGATTGGTCCTTTGAACATGAGAAGATGGGAAAGGGAGTAACACTTACAAAGGAAGAACTGAAAAAGCTTAGAGACTTGCTAAACAGCATGAACTTATAAAATATACAAGTTTAAGCTGAAGGATTTTCAGATAAGGTTTTATATGCTCCATGCAATGTAAGAATAAAATCTAAGAAGATTAAGTAAGTTCACTTATAAATTTTATTTAATATATTTACAAAAAAATACATGGCTTCAAAGAAATAACTGGCTATATTTTTATAAAGGTATTATAATTGCTTTTATAGGATGAACTTATATATACTAAAGGAGTGTTTGAATGAAGACCGGAGCAGTAATTGCCGCAGCTGGAATGTCATCTGATCCTATGCTGAATATGGGAAATTCCACTATTATAAAAAGAATTATTACTACAATGCAGCAGGCAGATGTGGATCCCATTGTTGTAGTTACTGGAAACAGAGCCGAAGTTTTGGAAAAACACATTTCTCATATGGGCGTTATTTCTGTAAAAAATGAACGGTATGAGAAAACTCAAATGTTTGATTCTGCAAAGATTGGTATTCTTCATTTGAAAGACCAGTGTGACCGATTTTTCTTCACCCCAGTGGATGTTTCATTATTTACTGTTAAAACCCTGCAGAAGCTGATGGAATGTTCTGACTCAATTTTATGCCCAGTATTTAAAAAAACACAGGGACATCCTTTACTCATTTCCACAAGGCTTATAACTGAAATTATAGACTATGAAGGAATAGACGGTATGAGTGGAGCAATATCACACTGCAAAGTCCCAGTAAGTAATGTGCAGGTGGATGATGAAGGCATCCTTTATGATGTCGGCACTCAAGAGGATTGTAATACACTCTTAAAGAAACATAATGAGCAGATGCTGCATGTGGAGATTCAAATGAAACTTTCAAAAGAGACTGGTTTTTTTGGCCCTGGCGTATCACAGCTTCTTAAACTGGTTGATTCAACGGGTTCTATTTCAAGTGCCTGTGAGCTGATGCATATGTCTTACAGTAAGGGCTGGAAGATGATTAACCTGGCAGAACAGCAGTTAGGGTATCCAATTTTAGTACGTCAAGCAGGGGGAATTAATGGTGGAAACTCTGAACTTACTGAAGATGGTAAAATGTTCGTAAACAAATATCTGAAATTTGTTGAGGAAAGCAAACTTATAGTACAGCAGTTATTTTATGAATATTTTGTTTAATCAGGGATTTTATATAATTACTTGGATTTTATTGGGAATGTTAATTTCCCCACCGAACTATTTTAAAAAAAATAACGTAAATGAATTTGTTTTTATCATAAAAATAAATTCAGTAATTATTATAAATTCCACAGTTTATTATGCTACCGAATTGTTCTTATAAATACAACGAACAGAACGTAAGAGGAGGATGAATTATGAAAAAAATAGCTACAGTTGATGCTGTAGGTCATGTTATTTGCCATGATATTACAAGAATCATTAAGGATGTTGTTAAGGATACAGCTTTCCACAAGGGTCATGTTGTAACAAAAGAGGATATTCCTGTTCTATTATCCATTGGAAAGGATCATCTTTATGTCTGGGAAAAAAATGAAAACATGCTTCATGAAAACGAAGCAGCAGAAATATTATTCAATATATGCAGAAATGATAATATGTCTGGTACACCTGTAAAGGAAGGAAAAATTGAACTGATTGCAGAGACAGACGGACTTTTCCGTGTAGATGTTAAACGTTTAGATGATATTAATGAAATAGAAGATATAATGATTGCCACCCGCCATAATAATTATCCTGTAAAAAAGGGAGACAAGCTGGCAGGAACCCGTATTATTCCATTGGTAATTGAAAAAGATAAAATGAAAAAAGTTAAAGAGGCAGCCGGAGATAAGCCATTAATGGAGCTTTTGCCCTATAAAAAAATGAAAACAGGTATTGTAACTACAGGAAGTGAAGTATTTTATGGAAGAATAAAAGACACATTTACTCCTGTAATAGAAGGAAAAATAAAAGCTTATGGCGGTGAAGTCTGCGGGCACATTACCGTAAATGATGATCTCCAAAAAATAACTTCAGCTATACAGCAATTGAAAAATGAGGGCGCAGATATGATTGTCTGTACTGGCGGAATGAGCGTGGATCCGGATGATTTAACTCCAGGTGCAATACGTAATACAGGAGCAAATATTATATCTTATGGTGCACCGGTTTTGCCTGGAGCTATGTTCCTGCTTGCTTATTATGAAGATGGAACGACCATTATGGGACTTCCCGGCTGTGTAATGTATGCTAAAGCAACCATATTTGACTTGGTTTTGCCGCGAATTATTGCAGGTGTTAAAGTAACAAAGAAGGATTTAGCTAAAATGGGAAATGGCGGTCTGTGTTTAGGCTGCAGCCCATGTCACTATCCAAACTGCGGATTTGGCAAAGGGGTATAGTTATATTAAAGTTTATAGGGAAATTATTTATTTCCTTAAATAAATATTAAAAGAAAAAAGGAGAGATTTTATTATGAAAAAGATCACATCAATGCTGCTTACTTTATTTATTGCAATGTCATTATTTTCAGGATGCAGCAAAAAGGCAGTAGATACAAAGAAAACAGAGCAGGTTAATTTAACCATATTGGCAGCTGCCAGTATGACAGATGTACTGAAAGATCTGCAAAAAGATTATGAAGCTGCAAATACTAATGTAAAATTAACATTTTCATTTGCAAGTTCTGGTGCTCTTCAGACACAAATTGAGCAGGGAGCTCCTGCAGATATATTTATCTCAGCAGCAACCAAACAAATGACAGCTCTTAAGGATAAAAAACTTATGACAGATGATTCTATAATAAAGTTATTAAAAAACAAAGTAGTACTTATTGTTCCTGCAAGTGGGGAATCAAAAGTTACAAGTTTTGAAGATGTAGCTACAGATAAGGCAAAAAAGGTTGCTCTTGGAGAACCAAAGAGTGTTCCTGCAGGACAATATGCAGAAAATGTGTTTACATCCTTAAAAATTTTAGACAAAGTAAAAGCAAAAGCAGTATATGGTGAAAATGTAAGAACAGTACTTACCTGGATTGAAAACGGTGAAGCTGACTGCGGCGTTGTATATGCAACAGATGCGGCAACTACAACAAAGGTTAAAGTTATTTGTGAAGCACCGGAAGGAAGCTGCAAAGATATAATTTATCCTGCAGGAATTATAAAAGCAAGTAAAAATATTGACGCCAGCCAGGCTTTCCTTAAATTCCTGCAGACAGATGCAGCTGCACAAAAATTTGAAAAATATGGATTTGAAATGATTAAATAGTAATTGATTATCTTATAAGAGAGGGGAAAATATGGATACAGCACCGCTAATAATATCACTAAAAACTGCTTTGGTATCAACTTTTTTTACATTCTTTTTAGGTATATATGCTGCAAAATTTGTAGTAAATTTAAAAAGAGGGAAAGGCCTGCTGGATGCCATATTTACCCTTCCTATGGTTTTGCCTCCAACCGTTACCGGTTTTTTTCTGCTGCTTATTTTTGGCAATAAAAGTTTAATTGGACAATTTTTAAAAACATTTGACAGATCCATTGTTTTTTCTTGGGAAGGTACTGTTATTGCATCCACAGTGGTTGCATTCCCTTTAATGTATCGTACCGCAAGGGGAGCTTTTGATCAGATGGATCATAATATTATTTATGCTGCAAGGACACTTGGACTTACTGAGCACCATATATTTTATAAGGTTATACTGCCAAATTGCTGGCCGGGAATTATTGCCGGAACCATATTAGCATTTGCCAGATCCTTAGGTGAATTTGGGGCAACAATCATGATTGCAGGAAATATTCCAAATAAGACCCAGACTATATCTATCGCAGTATATACAGCAGTACAGGCTGGGAATTATGACCTGGCCTACAAATGGGTAATTGTAATTGTCATAATCTCCTTTGTTTCCATTGCAGCTATGAACTTATGGAATACAAAGCAAAGCAGGATTGTAACAAACAAAGGAGGAATATAATGTCTCTTTATATTGATATAAAAAAGAAAATAAAAAATTTTAATTTAGATGTAAAATTTGAAGCTGGAAATGAAGTGTTTGGAGTTTTAGGAAGCTCTGGCTGCGGTAAAAGCATGACTCTAAAATGCATTGCAGGCATAGAAACTCCAGATTGCGGAAAGATTATTTTAGATGGACGCACATTATTTGATTCTGAAAATAAAATAAATCTTATCCCTCAAAAGAGGAAAATAGGGTTTTTATTTCAAAACTATGCATTATTTCCTAATATGACAGTGGAAGAAAATATAGCTGTTTCTCTAAAAAAAAGAAATGATAAAAATATTATAAAGGATAAAATTAAAGCATTTTATCTGGAAGGATTAGAAAAAAAATATCCATGCCAGTTATCAGGCGGTCAGCAGCAGCGTGTTGCGCTGGCAAGAATTCTTGTAACTAACCCTGATATTATTTTGCTGGATGAACCTTTTTCTGCTTTGGACAGCTTTTTAAAATGGCAGTTAGAACAGGAAATCATTGAAACAGTAGAGAGCTTTGGAAAAACAGTGCTGTTTGTATCTCATAACAGAGATGAGGTATATCATATTTGTAATAAAATTGGTGTAATTGAAAATGGTTATATGGAAGAAACAAGGGATAAGAAAAGTCTTTTTGCAGATCCGAAGACCTTATCTGCAGCACTTCTTACAGGATGCAAAAACATTTCAAAGGTAAGAAGACTCTCTGATAATAATATTGAGGCTATAGACTGGGGTGTATCTTTTAAAATGACAAGAGAAATCCCGGAGAATACAGCATATGTTGGTATTCGTGCTAATGATATTGAAATAATTCCGGGTTCAGATGATAATGGAATATTAATAAGATGTAATGTGTGCAGAATAATTGAGTCGCTTTTTTCTAATATTTTTGTACTTGAAATTAATGGTAAAGAAAGCATCAAAAATTCTGGGAAGCTTAGGTTAGAGATTAAAAAGAAAGATTCTTATGATTATATAAATAAAAAAAATATAAAAATAAGAATTAAGGAAGAAGATTTGCTTTTGCTTACTTAATTTAAGTAAAAGTATAGGCATTTTAAAAAAGATAATATTCTTGCAGCATCACGCACCCATTAGGGTGTTTTTATTTAGGACATTTATTTCAAATGTTCACAGCTCTTTATCTTTATTTTATAATAGAGTTATATTTACAGCAAAAGGAGATACTATATATGAATAAATAGGAATTTCCTGTTCAGGTAAATCTTATTATGCTGTAATATACCGAGGTGATATAATTGGTTGATTTAGCTCTTTTAGGCTGCGGCGGGGGAATGCCTATTCCTGAAAGATATCTGTCTTCTCTTCTTATTAATTTCAAGGGCAGGAAGATACTGATTGACTGCGGCGAAGGAACCCAGGTATCTATGAGATTACTTGGCTGGGGATTTAAGTCAATAGATGTAATTTGCATAACTCATGGACATGGTGATCATATCGTAGGACTTCCCGGTCTTCTTGCAACAATTGGGAACAGCGGCAGAACTGAACCTATTACAATAATTGGACCTGAAGGCATCCCAGATATTATACGCGGTTTAAGGACTGCTGCACCTTACCTTCCTTATGAAATCAATATTATAGAAGCACCCCGGAAACCATTGAGAATGAAGATTAATGATGGTATTAAATTTTCCGAAGCAGAATACAGCGATTTGATAATTTCAGCATTAAAGCTTGACCACTCAGCCAGCTGTCTGGGTTATAGCTTTTATTTTAACAGAAAGCCTAAGTTTGATGCAGAAAAAGCTGCAGCAAAAGAAATACCTAAGATATATTGGAGCTCTCTTCAAAATAATGAAACTATAGTAAATGAAAAAAAAACTTATTTGCCTAGTATGGTACTGGGAGAAAAAAGAAAAGGCATTAAACTAAGCTTTATAACCGATACAAGACCAAGCACTGAAATCCCGCCATTTATTAATGGAAGTGACTTACTGGTGTGTGAAGGCACCTATGGTGATGAAGACGACAAGAAAAAGGCAATAAACTACAAACATATGACTTTTTCTGAGGCGGCACAGCTTGCATCAGATGGCCAGGTACAAGAGCTTTTGCTGACTCATTTCAGTCCCTCAATGCTGCAGCCTGAAGCATATAAAATTAATGCAGACAGGATTTTTAAAAATACTATAGTTGGCTTTGACAGACTAATTAAAACCTTGTCCTTTAAAGATTAGAAAAGGAAGCTGCAAGAAAATCAGCTTCCTTAGTTTATCATTATTTATTCAACATAAAACTGCATGGGGTAGGACATATATTCTACGTCATCCATCTTTTCAACTGTATAGTATCCTGCCGGAGCATTTAGTACTGTAGGAATACGGTTAACTATAGTTGCACAGGTGTGTTCAACAGTGGCAGGCTTCTTAACACTAAATTCTGTATTAGGCTCACCAACTATCCTCCAATCGCACATATCTCCTTCCTCAGGGCCATAAACTTTGCCTATGCACTGAGTTTCAATTACAGGCCCCTGAAATGTCACTGTAGTAACTACAGCACTCATACCTATACATTTTCCTTTTGGTATAGTTTTCCCCATGGTGGAAGAGTATAAATCTGTATCATAGAAATATGGGACGCATTTTTGGCTTTGTGATTTTATTGTCCACCCCATCTTAGAGCAGATTGCTTCATTGGAATTCCAGACATAAGAAGGCTCTAAGGTGCTTGGGTGAGCTATTTGCTCTTCAAATTCTTCCGGAGTTAATCCAACACCATGAGCTTTAGCTAAAGCCAGGCCATAATCTTCTACGTTATAGCTGGTGGCACCTTCAATTCTGTCTATTTTATGAACGCCGCCGGCTACGCAGCCAATCATATTTACCCAGTAAATATCCTGCATGCCGGAGCCTGCTATAGTGCAGTTATTTTCTTTTGCAAGAGCATCCAGCTTGTTTGTAAGAGCAGCGGAAGTTGTCCAAGGGTAAATTGCTTCTTCACAGGTGGTAATTACATTAATTCCTCTGCTTAGAATTTTCTCAAAATGAGGATATACATCCTTCACAAAACTGAATAATGTAACTACAGCTATATCTGCATCACATTCATCTAAAACAGCATCAGCATCGCTTCTGATATAAACTCCCAGTTTTACGCCAAGTCCTGCAAAGTCGCCTACATCCATGCCAACTACAGCAGGGTTTACATCTATTGCACCTACGATTTCAGCGCCATTTTCATACAAATAGCGGAGGGTGTACTTAGACATCTTTCCACAGCCATATTGAACAACACGAATTTTTTCTTTAAACATATGAATACCTCTTTCCTGAAAAATTATAGGATATACCTACAATTATATTGTATAGGTTATAGTTACTATAAGGTAAAGAGATATTGTTAAAAAATTATTTAATTATAATAGGTACTTGCAGACGCAAAAACATACCTCTCTCGTGCTGCTCAAAAATAGGTAGGTCTGCAAGAACCTCACAAATATAATCTCCTGAAATGGCATATCCTTTTTCCTCAGCAAAATCTAATAATCTGTTTATATATTCCTTTTCCTTATCAAATTTATTACAGTAAATGCAGAGATACATCCCTGATGGAACAGCCGATATAAGCTCTTCTTTTGCATAGTCCTTGTCTACAAACACGAAAACCTCACTGGAAACAAATTCTCGCTTTATCAATTCATTTTTTCTTAGAATGGTTCCTGCATTGCAAAAATAAACTTTCGGAAGGTTGTCAGAAATTAAACTTAATTTCAGCTTTCTTAATATTTCTTCATAAACTGAAAGATCATAATCGTAAAAGTTTATTCCTGAATCTATTAAATACATAAGCCTTTTACCGATGTATTCAATGCAAATTATACCATCAGGAGGTGATGTTTCATATCTGTCATAGCTTTCTATAGTTCTCTTTAAAGCTATCTTTTGAAATTTCAGCTCTTTTATTTCATTATCTATACCTTCGCTTTTCTGCTGCAGTATACTTTTGATAAGTGATACATCTTTCTTATCTAAAAGCTTCTTAATATTATTTAAAGTCATACCCATAGATTTCATATGCTGGATCATATCAAGCCGGGCACACTGCTTGATGCTATAAAAGCGATATCCGTTTTCTTTATTCACACTGCTTGGCTTTAAAAGAT
>Ga0172378_10006160_pt1 | contig 11209 bp, 16 predicted proteins | sample GrowelOW332metaG_FD_119755 | JGI IMG/M metagenome (GOLD analysis project Ga0172378, IMG submission 119755) | Groundwater microbial communities from an aquifer near a municipal landfill in Southern Ontario, Canada - Pumphouse #3_1 metaG | ecosystem: Environmental > Aquatic > Deep subsurface >... | reverse complement strand
TACAAGTCGCGGAAAAACTCAACCTGCCCAAAAAATCTTTCAACCCGTCTTACCGGTGACATACCATGACAGCTAACATCTGTGTCAGCGAAAACATGTCGGGTAAAATGGCCCGAATCTCAGCGGTCTCGTTCAACCCGCTCAGCAACGACTTCTGTAACGAATGGTCGAAAGTTAACCGGACGACGTGCAGTATCTGTTACGCTCGCCGGTATGCCTCGACATTCCGAAAGAACACGGTCCCCCCATATACTCAGAACGCCCGGATCATGTCGACCCGGGAGGTGACAGAACGTGATTTCAAAAAGAATGCGTTTAAGGCCGGCCAGTATGTCCGGTTCCTCGCCTACGGCGAGTTGATCAACAGTCTGTCGTTCAAGAACTTCTGCACAATTGCCAAACTGTATCCCGACATCAAGGCGACGATGTGGACGAAACGACTCGATATCGTCGAACCGCTTGTCGATCTGGTTCCGGATAACATGCGGTTGATCTATTCTACCATGCTCGTCAATCCGCCTGACGACGTTGCGACCCGCATCCCGCCTGGATTTTCCGGGGTATTCAACGTGTATACCATCGATTATATATTGGAACACGCCAGAGAGATCAATTGCAGCGGATCGTGTGCGACCTGTCTCCGGTGTTATACCCAGGACCACGTGGTGGTGAACGAACTGATGAAAGAACACTGGGGGAACGAGGATGCCCGGTATGCACAGATTAAAAACAGTTGTATGACAAACGAGGTGACATCATGAAAAAGATGACCATCGTAACGATTGGCGACGACGTCGAAGCGTGTTCGGTCGACGTCGTGTTGGCCGCGAACCATTTCACGGACATCGACCTGATTATGGCGATCCGGGAGGCAACGGCAGAATTTGTACAGACCGAAGAGGGTATGAAATACGTCGCCATGACCGGCGGGTTCTCGACCATCTTTGAAGTGATCGACCAGATTCCCGACCGTATCAGCCTGAAACACGGGTGGGCATACTGGGAGACGGTTGATCCCGGCAGTGTCGTTACCGTGGATATGGATATCAGTATGCTGCCGGACGACAGTGAGATTCTTGGTATTGCGTCGAACGGTAACCTGATCGTCTGGGATAGCGAAGAATGCGCGCCGTGTGTTTCCGATGAAACACTGGAATCGTTTGTTGGCGACGACGGGCTGGCGAACCTCTCGGACATTGAAGTGGATCGCCTCATGCGCCGGTATCCAACCAGCATGGAGAATATGTTGCGGGGTGACACATGTAACGACAGTGACGATGCCAACAGTTGACACCTAGACACACCACAGGGGATACCATGGTAAAAGTACTCACGACGTTTTTCTATGACGTCAAACGCAAGGAAACCTACGAGATGGATCTGAAGAACGACGACGATATTGTGTTTTTCGTGGAGATGTGGGAACAAGACCCGTCTGACGAACGCGAATACACGGTATCGACGTGTGCGCCACAACTGGTCAGCACGTCAATTGAAGATGAGGTGGAAGGTGACGGACCGAATGGGGAGGAGATGATCGTTATTGTTTGTGAGACAAACGATGAATACGACCGATTCTCAAAGCGGTTTGTCGACGTCTCTTACGTGATGGTTCTCCGACAATCCGAACTCCCGCCGTCGGACGGCACCAACGTAAACGCAACGGTGTGAGGTGATCGGTATGTGACAATCTCACCGTATTCTGGAATTGTTCTACCCACCCGCGAGGACACCCGTATGGTTCATTACACGGCAAAGTTTTTACAAGTCTACGCAAACATCAGCGAGATGTGCACCCACGGTACCGACGACGAACACGAACTCGACCGACAGGAAGAGGAGACATGAAACGGTTTATTCCGGACTTTACCAGTATTGTTACAAATGTTGAGAAGATGACCCATCAGCCACAGGCTGATACCAGTGATGACGACTTCGCGTTTTTCATCGATAACGAATTCGACGAGGATGTGTATGATGAATCTCCATGAATGTCTGGTTGATCCAGACCAGATCGTGGCCGGCGTTGAGAGCCTTGTGCAGGTTCCCGATATCCTCGGCATTGCCGGGGAAGAGGATGTGAACTGATGCAGCCGCTTCGCATTCTCCCGCTGTCGAAAACCAGTGTTGCGGTGGCGACCGGAGAGATCCATCTGGATATCTCCATGACCGCCGACGGTCTGAAGATCGCTGTGCGGGAAGATGGTGCCAGTATCCCGACCCCCCAGATCATCCGGGTCGGTCGTGACCTGACGGCACGGATTGAACAGTTTGATGAGACCGAGTATCGGGAGATCTCTGCCGAGATTCCCGCGTAATTTTTTATGGCGAAAAAACCGTTGAGTTCCATCGAGATCGATGGAAACTTATTTTATGTCTTTGACGAATATTCTAGTGAGGCGAATGCCACGATGTGTGCGGATCTCGCCCGTCGCACGAACCTGTTCGACGACGTCCGGGTGGTGCCGCGGAATGGCCGGTATCTGCTCTGCGTTCACGGTGTCAACGATGACCGGATCGGAATGACTGCCGACGCCCTGATCGCCGAACTGGGGCTGCCGAAACGAATGCCGTTCGACGAGATCGAGACTGCGTCGAAGTTCATGGTCAGGAGGAGATGAGATGCATACCGTCTGTGTATTGGTCAGAGCAAACAGCAAAGAAGACGCGACTGATGAGGCCGAATGGTTCATCAACGCGCTCGATGAATACGGGTATATCAATCCGGGTGACACCGTCATTGTTGATACCACCCGACCGCCGGTGGTCGGATGTGAGATGCCGAACGAGTTCATCACGGTGCTGAACGCCGAACACGAACATCGTAATGATGTATTACAGATTGCCGTAACCCGGTTCAACACTAAGATGCAGCAGATCGGTCGCAACGGGATCGATGATCTCATTCCTGCCGAACGGGGTGATGATACAACCATCACCCTGCTCGAAACCATCGGTGATGAACTGACTACAATCGGAACGATCGTCAACACCGATTGGCATCCTGCATGCACGCTCTTCAATCGGGAGATGCGGCACGCCGGTATCCGACGCCAGGAGATGAGAGACGTCTGCGCTCATCCCAACGGATGGGCGCTGGTCTGGATACAGGTGCATTGAGGTCGTTACGATCCCAACAGGCAGAAAGCCCACGACTTTAGTCGTGGGAGTAGTCACGAAAATTGATTTGACGGGCGATCTGGAGACAAATTTCCGATAACCCGCACTCTAAGAACGAAATTGACTAACTCCTTTTTGAGGTGATACACCATGCAGAACCAGATGAGAACGATGCCGATTACGTCGGACGTGATCGGTAAATTGCACAAGATTCAGAACGGCACGGTTTTCGACAGCCCCCTGGTGTTCGTCGTGGAGATGATGCAGAACGCGTATCGGGCACGGGCGAAAACGATGCGGGTCACGATGCAGGACGACACCCTGGTCTTTGCCGACGACGGGTGTGGGGCGGGGAGCCCGAAAACCATTCTCACGATCGATTATTCTCAATGGGCGTCGACCACCGAAGGATTTGGGATCGGGTTCTGGTCCGTCCTCGCCATCCCCGATATTCGGGAGTGTCGGGTGACCAGCCGGAAATGGAGCGCGGTCATCAATGTCGCTGCCCTGTTCACCAACGGCACCCCGGAAGCCACCGTGACGTGGAACAATGACCTGCATCACGGATTCCGGGTCCAGATCACTGCCCCCTATATCCGGGACCATCGACAGGAGATCATCGACGAAGTCATGCGGATCGGCGCGTTGCAACCGTATGTCGTGACGATCAACGAATGTCCGGTGCCGCGACAGGACCTGTTCGATAATGTCGGGGGTGAGTTCACTAACGAGTTCTCAACCCGCCTCTTCACCGCCCGATTGGCCGTGACAACCCACGGGTGGCACACCCCGGACCTGTACTATGAACGGCGATCCGTTTGCGACTACCATGACATCATGGGGGTACGGGGCATCATCGAGATGAAACCGGGCGCGTTAACACTGAAAGAGCCTGACCGGAAACAGATTGTGGTGGACGACAAACGCCGCAAGTTCGCCGACATGCTGTTGAAATGTAACCGGGACCTGTATCGTGAATTTGTCCGGCAGGCTACGACCGACCAGATTGCCCGGTATGCAGAAACGATCGACGAGATCCTGTCAGTTGGTGATTATGAAGCGTATGTGCTCGATGACGCGATGTTTATGTCGATCGGCGGCATGACCTCGGTATCCGACCGGCCCGAACAGATCGCATTCGAACGTACGGAGATCGATCCTGACACGTTTACCCGGGACGACGAAGAGGTCGTGAGTCCGGGGGTCGGCACCCTATCACACCGGTCAACAAAACCCCGAAAACGGTCAGTGCGTTCGGAGATTAAGAAGTGGAAACGCACGGTCTGGATCAATGCCGACGAGATGGACGGGTTGCAGGAGATCGTGGCGAAAGCAAAATATTACGGACTCACGGTGGTGACGGCCCGGAACGTGTTGCAGAAAAACGTCTTCGTGAAATATCAGGTCCCTCACATCAGCGAGATCGAGAAGAATATCGTGCGTCGACACGTGATCGCAAACGTCATGGTCAGAACACGGAAAGAAGAAGCGTTCCTCGCACTCCTGTCCCCGATCTGCCAATACTACAACATCCCGAACGTTTTCCGGATCGGGAACATCACCATGACGCTCGAAGTGAGTGTGGGGGGTCGGGTGATTGACCGGGAACGAAAACAGGTCGGGGGACTGGTACACGACGGTCTGATCGTGCTCGACCGAAAACATCTGGCATTGAAACGGTTCCACCTGTATGGCCGGGGGTTCGGGCAGCACGAACTCAAAACGTTGTTGGCGACTTTACCGACGGTCTGTCACGAACTTGCCCACCTCCTCTATCATACAACAGATAATACAACCGAACATTTCAACACCGAACGCAGAATATATGACGAACTGGTGACCATGTATTTACGGTGATCTTTATGCGATTATTAGATACTGAACACGGAACGGTGTGTCCGAACTGCGATTACACCAATGTGTATCGGCGGGCGCACAACGACAAACTCTACTGCCCGAACTGCGACCCGAAACCCCGAAAGATCGGAACAATCGAATTTACCGGTATGAAGGCGAACCAGGCCAAACGTGCGGAGATGATCGCGGCAATCAGAACCGATCTGACCGATCACGGATTTATCGATCTTACAATCGTCTGTTACCCGAAAACGTATACGACGACCGACATTCTCGATACCGAGGTTGAATGGCTGTTGGTGCAGGGCCGGCACACCGAACCAAACGTCAACCTGAAACTGGTGGAACTGCCCACCAGTGAACGGCTCTACGCTTACCGATACATCGACCATGAGATCGTCCGATACGGTGACATTGTGGCCTATAATCAGGTCGGATTTACCAACCTCTCCTATAAAAATCGGAAGTTTAACCGGACGTATCGGACCATCAAGGCGTGGATGGACGGCCGAAACATTCCACTTGCCGACGCACATGTGTATCGGACGGCATTGAACGAGTATCTTGTGCGCGAACGGACCAGAAACTCATTTGAATTTAAAAAGCGTGAGAAATTACGGAGCATTCAGATGCAGATCCGGCATCTCATGGCACTCGTCAATGCGACTCAGGCCTTCATCGCATCGTATGACGAAAATTATGGCGAATCGATCCCGGCCACCGGGATTGCCACGTTCAGAATCCCGACGTTACGCGTTCCCCCCATGGAGTGAACCCCTTATGCAGAACTCATATGCAACCGACACTTGCCCGAACTGTGACCACCCAATGATGCTTCAGAACAACGTTGACCAGTATTGTGAACACTGCACCACGACACTCGTCGCGATCGGCACGATCGATCTCTCTGGATACAAGTGCAATACCGCGACAATGACTGAAATCGTGACGGCAATCGTCGGAGACCTCGCTGCACACGGGTTCACCAATCTGGTCATCAAACCGTTTCCACACAATCCCGGTGACAGACGACTCATCATCTGGGGTCAACACGTCGACCGTTCAATCACCGCCCGTATCGCCGACATCAAGTATCGTGAACAATTGTATGTGTATTGGTACCGGAACGGCGAAATCTCGCGGGACGGTGACGGAATAGTAATCGCTTTGTACCCTGACATCAATTACAACCGCAATGCCTATGAGTTCGACGCTATTTACGTTGATGTTCACCGGTGGATGCGGTCTCAGGACACCCATGATGTTCGAAACGAACCTACTATTTACAAGACATCGACCTATTATCAGTTTCAGCGGAACAGTATACGAAACCAGAAAAAACTGGGGCGGAGTTCCGCACTGAAGGCAATCCAGGAGAGAGTCACCTCGATTGCCTATCAGATCGACCGGATCGACAACATGATTGCAGAATATAATGAAACGTTCCACGAATCGTTACCGGTCGAGTATACTGAGGTCCGGCTACCGAACGTGTCAACTACCCACGACTAACGTCGTGGGCTTTCTGCTGCTATGATCGTGACACCGGAGGTCATCTACCACCGGTTGACAGCCGACGACATACATCAGAGATAACAACATTTTTATATGCTTTCGCCCATATTCTTCTTAGTTACGGTGACAACTCATGCTAGATACAATGCAATCCGACGATTCACCACGACGTCCGACGATCCGGGACGCCCTGAATGCCCTGGTCTCGGTCTGTGATATGGCAGAGACCCGGGACGATGCGGGATTCAACGCGACCGATGCGCCGACCGCCCATAACCTTTCATATTTCCCGGTCTGGACACAGCAACAGCAACAGTTCGTCCGGGAAATGTTGCGGAAATATAAGACGCAACTTCATCGGACGTTCGGAATCGAGTATGATACGCTGGCCGATGAACGAGTGCGTGACCCGATCCGTGATCCCCCGACGGTTCGGGAGATGTTAGGGGCGTTGCTGCACGCCAACCAGATCGATCATCTTGACCATGATGTTGCTTCGTCATTGGTCAAACAACGACCCTGGTCCCAGAAACAACAGAAGATCGCCCGAGAGACGTTGGCGGGGTATCAGGACCTGCTCGATCGATTCAAATTTACGTATTCTGACGTGATCAATGAAGATACGGTGCCCGATCCCACTCCCAGTGAATCGGGGACAGTGCGAGGGGCACTGAAGATTTTGCATCACCATAACAAGGTCGCGGACCACGATCAACAGACCGCGAAATCTCTCCTCTCATTCAAACTCTGGTCAACGAAACAACAGGAGTTCGCACACGCGATCGTCCAACGCTACTGGCGACAACTCCTGGTGTACTGGAACATCGATGCGGAAAACCTCCGGTATGAAGAGGTCAAGGAGAATCTGCCGGAACCCGACAGTGTGCTTGCCTACGACAAAAAAGAACGGATCTTCACCCTATCGACACAGAAGAAGTGGCGGACGGTTGCGAAAGGCGTGTCGGGAAGTCGGTGGAATCCCCGTCACTATGTATGGGAATATCCCGATACCCAGAAGACGGCGGTTGCGCTCGAACAGATGCTGCACGAGCACGGGGAAGAGTGTAAGATTGTGCTGGACGACGCGGCCGAACAGCGGCTCGGCGAACTCCTCTTCGATCTGGAGGAGGAACGACGGCAACGCGATCTGGTCGCAAACATCAAGACGCTTGATGTCGGGCATATCGACCTGCCAATCCGGAACGCGATTCCGTTTGACCATCAGCGACGGGCGTTTGCTATTGCAACCGCGATTGATGCGGCCGCGTTTTTGATGGAACAGGGGACGGGCAAAACCCTGGCGGCCGTTGCGACCATCGGGTATCGGCACCTGAAAGGTCAGGTGGACCGGGTCTTCGTGGTCGCGCCGCTCTCGGTGGTGTATAACTGGAAGAAAGAACTCGAAAAGTTTCTGGACGCCCCGGTCAACGTCGTGGTGATCGATGGCCGGACCAACGAAGAACGAAAACAGAAGTTCGCGGCAGCCAACCGGGTCGATACCCTGAACCTCTGTACCGTCAACTACGACGCGATCTCACCGCGGGAGATGAAGCGGAAAGATGAGGCGGGCAAGGTCGTCGACGTCTACCAGACCGGGGGGCTGGTTGATGAAATTCTGGCGTGGAGTCCCGACATGGTGATCCTCGACGAGTCACAACGAATCAAGAACCGGAAGGCGAAACGCACCGAGTTCTTACACCGGCTTGGCGACATGGTCCGGTACAAGTTGATCCTGACCGGCACGCCGGTGACGCAGAACCCGCTCGACATCTGGTCCCAGTATCGGTTTTTGAACCGGAACATTTTCGGTGACAGTTATTATGTCTTCGAGAACCGGTATGCCAAGATCAAAGAGATCGTGGTCGGTGGACGCCGGGTCCGGATCGTCGACGGGTACCAGAATCTGAACGATTTGATCGAGAAAGCGCACTCGATTGCGTATCGGGTGACGAAAGCCGATGCGCTCGATCTGCCGGAATGTGTTGACCAAACCCTGTATTGCGAGTTAAATGCGACCGCCCGCAAGATTTACACTAAAATGCATGACGACGCCCTGGTCCAGATCGAACAGGTGTTGGGGCAGGATCTCAAAAATCTGGATCAACGGTTGTTGTTGTTGAACCTGTTGTTGGGTGACGCGATCACACAGCCGGATGAGGCGAAAGCGGTGTTGGGCGACGAATTTTTATCGGCCAACAATATTGCGATCCGGAACAAGTTGCACGGTAAGATCAAGGTAACCAGTGTTCTGACCAGTCTCCTCCGGTCGTCACAGATCACCGGCGGGTTCATCCCGGTGCTGAAGAAAGACGGGACAACGGAGATCAAACAGGTCAGCGACGACAAAATGAAGGTGCTGAAAGAGTTTATGGAAGATCTGTCGGACGGCAAGAAGGTGGTGATCTTCTGCCGGTTCTTACCGGAGATTGACGCGATCGTTACGATGCTGAACGAAATGGAGATCCCGGCGGCGTCGATCACGGGAGCCGTCGGCGGGCAGGCGCGAAGCGACCTGATTGACACGTTCCAGGAGACCGACGATCCCCGGGTCCTGGTGATCCAGACGCAGGCCGGTGGACTTGGTATCACTTTGACGAGGGCAGATACAGCGATCTTCTACTCCTACAGTTACTCGTTCGCCGGCTATGAACAGGCGAGAGCGCGGATTCACCGGATCGGCCAGACGAACAAAGTTACGTACATCCATCTGGTCGCTCGCGATACGGTTGATGAAGCAGTGATCGATGCCCTACACTTTAAGAAGCGGTTGGCCGATATCGTGGTGGATCAGCAGCGGGATCAGTCGGACGACGGGTGGTTGGAACCACCCGAGCCGCCTGCCGATGTGCAGGCCGAGAAAACCATATCCACTGGTGAGTAATCATGGGTTACACAACTGAATTTGATGGCCAGTTTACAGTTTCGCCGGCTATGCGGCCGGAACATGTCGCGTATCTGAACAAGTTTTCGGAAACACGGCGGATGAAGCGAGACGTGACGGTGCTGGCCGCCATGCCCGATCCGCTGCGAGAAGCCGTTGGTCTTCCGCTGGGTACCGAAGGCGAGTATTTTGTCGGCGGACTGGGCGATTTGGGAGAAGAGTGTGACCCGTCAATCATCGACCATAACGTTCCACCGGATTCGCAACCCGGTCTCTGGTGCGATTGGATGGTCACCGAAAATATATATGACAACGACGTGATCGAATGGAGTGGGAATGAGAAATTCTACGACTATGTCGAATGGATCTATTATCTCCGCGACCGGTTCTTCCAACCATGGGGGTATACGCTGAACGGCATCGTGATGTGGCAGGGAGAATGCGATAGCGACAGTGGCGATATCAGCATTGAAGAAAACGAAATCAACGTTTGGCGGTGACAAAATGAATTTTCTTGGATATCAACATGAATTATCGATGAGATGTAACAATGCCGCAACGAACTGAAATCTGGTACGCCGAGATGGACGCGATTACCTGCGACCTGACCGGCTACGAATCGTTTGAACAACTCTGTCTCAACCGTCCCACCCTGCGCGTGGTGCCCGGGATGTCGCCGGAATGTCGGGCGAAAATGTTGCGGTTACGGGCCGCGTATTTCCAGGAGACGGGACAGCATACCGACGGCGGGGAGATCGATCACCTGTATCGCTATACCGTGGTCACACAAGACGGAAAAGCATATTTCGGCAAACGAATTGGCGAAACCCTGTTTGTCGAAAACGGGCGATGGATCGACCACCAACGACGCCGGATCGGGTTCCGTGACCACCACGTCATTATCTGGACGGACTATCCAACGTCGGAAACGTTCATCGAAGGCTTGAAAGAGGTTGATGCGTGGCTGCATAGTGTGGATCGGAAAAAGAGTGAAGCGTGTCGGCCCCCCAGCGTAGGGGAGCCTGCGGCGTTCAAGGTCCGCTGAGTTGACACTCTCCACGGCTAAAGCCGGGAGATTCTCGGCTCATTGACCGGGACGTGCACCACTAGGTTGCCCTCAATACGGATCGCCTCCGGAATGCGGTCCCGGACCAGATCGTAATCGTGGAGGACCTCATCGCTGTTCTGCTGGAGGACGTCTGGGCTCTCTGCCCGTTTGATCGTAGATCCAGTTCAGGGTTGCGAGATCATCCGAGGAGTAACCCGGGAGTGGGGGGGAGAGACTTATTTATACTATGCATACATAGTATGCAGTAGGGAGAGAACATGACAGAAATGACCATGACCCAAGCGGTCGAGATGCTCTGGGAGATGATCCCGGATGAGGATGCAGTAAAGATTGATGATGGAGCGCAGATGTGGGATGTAAGCGCACTCGTAGACGCGATCCGGGAGCAGGATGACGGGAATCTTCACAACCTCGCAGTTAATTATGAGGGGATCTCCCGGGTCCGGCCGGACGGGACGATCGAAAGCATCCATGTGTATCAGGTGCGGCCCCGCCCCTACATCTGGGAGATCCGCAAGAACGGGCGTGAGATCATCGCAACGGAAGAGCAGTCCGGTGTGGATATGAAGATCAACGGGCGGAATTACATGCTGGACGCGATCATCCCTATCGATCACGCAGACGCAGCGCAGGATGGAGAGTGGGACGAGGAGGGTTTTACCTACCTCGTGGGTGAGGACTACTATGTAGTGACCTATCGCAACAAGCCCAGGTGAGTACGTCGCGGGGTCAGGCGGGGCAACCCGGCCGGCTCGGGGTCCGCGACC
>Ga0172378_10006159_pt1 | contig 11211 bp, 21 predicted proteins | sample GrowelOW332metaG_FD_119755 | JGI IMG/M metagenome (GOLD analysis project Ga0172378, IMG submission 119755) | Groundwater microbial communities from an aquifer near a municipal landfill in Southern Ontario, Canada - Pumphouse #3_1 metaG | ecosystem: Environmental > Aquatic > Deep subsurface >... | reverse complement strand
TGTTTAGCCATATTTATTTATTTGCTTCAAAAAGTTCTATTTCCTTAAACGTAGACAAAATGTCTGCTTGTCCATGGTGTATAGCAATCGTGTGTTCGAAATGTGCAGCCGGTTTGCCGTCTAAAGTAATAATTCCCCATTTATCCGGCATCAACCCTATATGATGATCACCCATCGTAATCATAGGTTCAATGGCAATACACATTCCATCTTTTAGCAACACACCCCTTCCCGCAATACCATAATTAGGGACAGGTGGATCTTCATGCATTTTTTTCCCAATGCCATGGCCAGTCAATTCTCGTACAACGCCATACCCCTTCTCTTCACAATATTGTTGAACGGCATTACCAATATCACCAATATGATTGCCAGAGATAGCCTGTTCAATTCCTTTATAAAGAGACTCTTTCGTTACCTTCAAGAGTTCTTTTACTTCAGGTTGAACTTCACCAACACAGAAAGTGTAGCAACTGTCCCCATTATAGCCATTTAATAAGACGCCACAATCCACAGAAATAATATCTCCTTCCTGGAGAACGATCTGCTTACTTGGGATACCATGAACGACATAATGATTAACCGACGTGCAGATACTTGCAGGAAACGGCTCCCCAAATGGATTGGGAAAGCCTTTAAATGTAGGCACTGCGCCATGATCTCGAATAAACGTTTCAGCAATCAGATCCAAATCAAAGGTTGTTACACCCGGTTGAACATGTCTCCCGACTTCTGCCAACGTAGCACCAACAAGTTGGTTAGCCTCACGCATGAGGCTGATTTCATCTTCCGTTTTTAGAAAAATCTTCACTTGCGAAAGCCCCTTTTAATAGGCCGCAATATGACTGCCTCTTGTGTGGCCGGAATTCAACAGACCGTCATAATGTCTCATCAACAAATGACTTTCAATCTGCTGTAGTGTATCGATTACCACTCCCACAAGAATCAGCAATGAAGTACCTCCAAAGAATTGAGCAAAACCTTGCTGAACATTCAACAAGCCTGCCAAAGCCGGCATGATTGCAATAAATGAAATAAACAAAGAGCCTGGAAGAGTAAGTCGAGACATAATCGTATCGATATATTCAGCGGTGTCTTTACCCGGTCTAATACCAGGAATGAATCCATTATTGCGTTTCATGTCTTCTGCCATCTGTGTTGGATTCAAGGTTATAGCCGTATAGAAATACGTAAATGCTATAATTAAAAAAACGTAGATAACATTATAAAGCAAACTGTGGGTATCCATCAATGAACGGACAAGTGGCGATGCATTTTGAGCTTGATATTGAACAATTGCCAAAGGAATGAACATCAATGCTTGTGCAAAGATAATTGGCATAACATTAGCAGCGAACAACTTCAGCGGAATATACTGACGAGCTCCTCCATATTGTTTATTTCCAACAAGACGTTTTGCATATTGTACCGGCACTTTTCTTGTACCTTGAACTAACAAGATAGCTGCACACATTACACCGAACAGAATCAGAATTTCGACAATGAACATAATGAGACCGCCACCAGTAATAGCAGACAAACGAGAACTAACTTCCTGGAAGAAAGCTTGTGGGAGTCGGGCAATAATACCAATCATAATTATAAGAGAGATACCATTACCAACACCCTTATCCGTAATACGTTCCCCCAACCAGAGGACAAACATGCTACCTGCAGCCAAAATAATGGTTGCAGGAATCATGAATACAGTCCAAGAAATACCTGAAGACAAAGCTTGTGCAGCTTGATATTTCAGATTCATTAAGTAACTTGGTGCTTGTAACAGTAAAATAAATACTGTCAACCAGCGCGTATACATACTGATTTTCTTTCGACCGCTCTCACCCTCACGTTGCATCTTTTGGAAATAAGGTACAGCGACGGCAAGCAATTGCATCACGATGGAAGCTGAGATATAGGGCATAATTCCAAGCGCAAAAATTGACGCATTGTGGAACGCACCACCAGAGAACATGTCAAGTAGTGACATTAAACCACCACGTGTCTGCTCATGGAGCTGTCCAAGAGCAGATGGATTAATACCCGGAAGTACTACGAACGACCCAAATCGATAGATGGCCGTAAACAGAAGAGTAATGAGGAGGCGCTGACGCAAATCCTCTATCTTCCAACAGTTCTTTAGTGTCTCAATAAACTTTTTCATTACTTAGATTATAGTTGTGTTACCACCAACTGCCTTGATTGCTTCTTCGGCAGTCTTCGAAAATGCATTTGCTTCTACATCTAATTTTACGGTCAATTCACCATTACCCAGAATCTTCACTAACTTTTTACCATTGGTAAAACCTGCTGCTATCAATTCGTCAATACCGATCTTTGTCAGATTCTTTGAATCAGCCAAACTTTGTAAGGTTGCAAGATTAACTGCAAAATATTCTTTATGATTAATGTTCTTGAAGCCAGATTTAGGTACACGACGTTGAAGTGGCATCTGACCACCTTCGAAACCAACCTTTTTCTTATATCCAGAACGGGACTTTGCACCTTTGTGGCCGCGGGTAGACGTACCTCCAAGACCTGAGCCTTGACCGCGTCCAATACGGCGACGTAAGTGGGTAGAGCCCTCTGCCGGTTTCAAATTATTTAATTTCATAATTGTGCTACTTTAAAGGTTATATTATTCAACTACTGTTACAAGATGATGTACCTTGCGGATCATTCCACGCATCGTGGGATTGTCATCAACTTCAACAATTTGTGAGATTTTATGAAGGCCCAAATTGATCAATGTTCTTTTTTGATCAACAGGAACTCCTATTTTACTCTTAACTTGCTTAACTTTAATTGTTGCCATTGTAAATTTCCCTATCCGTTAAATACTTTGTTCATACTAATACCACGGCTACCGGCAATTGTATAGGCATCTCTAACTTGACTAAGAGCTTCAATAGTAGCCTTTACCAAGTTATGTGGATTAGAAGATCCTTTTGACTTAGCCAAAACATCTGTAATACCAACGCTATCCAAAACGGCACGCATAGCACCTCCGGCAACAAGCCCTGTACCTGCAGCTGCGGGTCTAAGGAAAACTTGAGCACCGCTGTAACGAGCTTCTATCTCGTGAGGAATTGTTCCATTCAAAACAGGTACCTTCACCAAATTTTTCTTCGCAGCTTCGGTACCCTTGGCAATTGCAGCAGTTACTTCACCCGCTTTGCCTAGTCCATAACCGATGATTCCCTTTCCATCACCAACAACGACAATAGCCGCAAAAGTGAATGTACGACCTCCCTTAGTTACCTTCGTAACACGGTTAATCGCAACCAAGCGATCTTTTAATTCAACGTCGCTATTTATTTTAACTTTATTCATCGCCATAATCGTTTAAAAATTAAGACCACTCTTACGAGCAGCATCTGCCAATTCTTTTACACGACCATGGTAAAGATAACCATTACGGTCGAAAACCACGCTTGTCACACCTGCTGTCTGTGAATTCTTGGCAATCAACTCTCCAACTTTCTGAGCCTGTTCAATCTTAGGCAATTTTTCAAGTCCTAATGATGATGCAGATGCAACAGTTGTACCAGTTGTATCGTTGATTACTTGAGCATATATTTGCTTATTAGAGCGGTAAACACTAAGACGTGGACGCTCAGCAGTTCCACTCACATTCTTACGAATGCGATATTTTATTTTAATTCGTCTTTCAACTTTCTTTGTTGTCATAATCGTAAAAAATTATAATTACTTAGCTGCAGCAGTCTTACCAGACTTTCTGCGAATGACTTCACCCTTAAAGAGGACACCCTTACCTTTATAAGGTTCAGGCTTACGGAAAGAACGAATTTTAGCACAAACAAGTCCTAATAATTGCTTGTCACAAGCTTCGAGTGTAATCACTGGATTTTGATTTCTTTCAGACTTGGTCTCAACTTTAATTTCACTTGGCAATTCAATAAAAATCGGGTGAGTGTAACCTAAAGAGAACTCAATAAGATTTCCCTGATTTGATACACGGAACCCAACTCCGACCAACTCCAATGTTTTGCTGTAGCCTTGACTAACACCAATAACCATATTGTTTACAAGTGAACGATATAGACCATGAAAAGCTTGTTTCTGCTTTGGATCTACACTACTTGCTTCATCAATTTCGAATGTCAATTCACCATCTTTGTTGCTAAACTTGATAGATGGATCAATCTTCTGAGAGAGTTCACCTTTCGGACCCTTTACAGTGACAATATTTGTCTTTTCGTCGAAATTAACTGTTACTCCTGATGGAATGCTAATTGGCAATTTTCCTATTCTTGACATAATCGAACCTCCAATTAATAAATGTAACAAAGAACCTCTCCGCCAATTTTCTGAACAGCAGCTTCTTTATTAGTCATTACACCCTGAGACGTAGATAAGATTGCGATACCTAGTCCGTTAATTACTCTCGGCATATCCTTGTATCCGGTATATTGTCTCAAACCCGGAGTGGATACACGCTTCAATTTCTTGATAGCGTTTTGCTTTGTCGAAGGATCATACTTCAAAGCTACTTTAATGGTCCCCTGAGGGCCATCTTCGATGAACTTGTAGTTTAAGATGTATCCCTTCTCGAAAAGGATTTTTGTAATCTCCTTTTTCAAGTTAGAGGCAGGAATTTCGACCACACGATGGTGTGCCATGATGGCATTCCTGAGTCTTGTCAGATAATCTGCTATTGGATCTGTCATATTATAAAATTTTAATTAATCGGGACTACCCCGACAATATTAAATAAGTGTTGCTTGAAAGTTGTTAAATAACATTTTACCAACTTGCCTTTTTAACTCCAGGAATCAAACCTTCTGAAGCCATCTCTCTAAACTGAATACGTGAAAGGCCAAACTGACGTATATACCCTCTTGGACGGCCAGTTACCTTACAACGATTGTGTAAGCGGATGGGGTTTGCATTCTTAGGAATTGCTTGAAGTTTGCGAGCTGCCTCATAAGCCTCTGCGGGATCGTTAGAAGTTGCAATAACCTTCTTTAAAGCTGCACGCTTTTCAGCGTAACGGGCAACGAGTTTTGCACGCTTAACTTCACGAGCTTTCATTGATTCTTTTGCCATATCTTTTAGTCGTTTTTAGCATTCTTAAATGGAAGGCCGAACGCTTTCAACAATGCGTATCCTTCTTCATCTGTTTGCGCTGATGTAACGAAAGTAATATTCATACCTTGAATACGATCGATAGAATCGATGTTGATTTCCGGGAAAATAATTTGTTCCTGAATACCTAAAGTATAATTACCTCTACCATCAAACTTGCTTTCAATACCTTTGAAGTCACGGATACGTGGCAATGCAATACGTACCAACTTCTCAAGGAATTCATACATACGCTCTCTACGCAATGTTACCATTACACCGATAGGCATCTTCTTACGAAGCTTAAAGTTTGCGATATCCTTTTTTGAGTAGGTTGTCACCGCCTTTTGACCAGCAATAGTGGTAATTTCGTTCAAAGCAACTTCGATAATCTTCTTATCATCTGTTGCATCGCCAAGACCTTGATTAATGACAATCTTCTTCAATACAGGAATCTCCATCGTAGAAGAATAATTGAATTGCTCTTTTAATGCAGGAGCAATTGTCTCCTTATAATTTTGCTTGAATTGCGCTGTATTCATTACTTGATTTCCTCCCCTGACTTTTTAGAGACACGAATAACATTCTTGCCATCTTTCTTAATAGAAATGCGAGTAGGTTTTCCACTCTTAGGATCAATTAAGCTCAAATTAGAGATATGGATAGGTGATTCTTGTTTAACAATGCCTCCCTGTGGACTCTTAGCTGACGGTTTGGTGCTTTTTGTAACAACACGAACGCCCTCAACGAGCGCACGATCCTTGTCTACGAGCACCTTCAGCACCTTGCCAGTCTTGCCTTTGTCCGCACCGGACAGAACAATCACTGAATCGTCTTTCTTTATATGTATCTTACTCATTTTTGTAATTTTAATAATTAAAGAACCTCAGGTGCCAAAGAAACAACTTTCATATTAACTGCACGCAACTCACGAGCAACTGGACCAAATATACGGCTTCCTCTGATTTCGCCTGCGCTGTTTAACAACACGCATGCATTATCATCAAAACGGATATATGAACCGTCAGCACGACGAATTTCCTTTTTGGTACGAACGATGAGAGCCTTTGATACCGCACCCTTTTTCAAATCACTTGATGGAATAACGCTCTTGACTGAAACGACAATAACGTCTCCAACACTTGCATAACGACGGCCTGTACCTCCAAGGACACGCAAACACAAAGCCTCGCGTGCGCCGCTGTTATCACATACTGTAAGTCTTGATTCTGCCTGTATCATAATTATTTAGCTTTTTCAACGATTTGGAGTAATCTCCATCTCTTCGTTCTTGACAAAGGACGTGTTTCCATAATGAGCACTGTATCACCTACAGACGCCTCATTTTTCTCATCATGTACATGGTACTTCTTTGTCTTTTGAACAAATTTACCATATATAGGGTGTTTCTCCTTAAATTTGGCAGCAATAACGATTGTCTTATCCATTTTATTGCCAACGACAACACCCTGTCTTACTTTTCTTAAATTTCTTGTTTCCATCTGAACCTGGTTATTTTTTAAGTTCTCTCTGGCGAATTTCAGTCTTCATCCTTGCGATATCACGACGTTTAGCCTTAATCTGAGATGGATTCTCCAGTGGAGAAACTGTATGATTCAGTTTCATCTGAACCAGAGCAGTTTGTGCATTCTCTAGCTTCTCGCGCAATTCGGCATCAGCTAGTACATTTATTTCTGAAATCTTCATAGCTTAAGCTTTTTTATCGTAATCACGTCGAACAACAAACTTAGTTTTCACTGGAAGTTTCTGTGCTGCAAGGCGCAAAGCCTCTTTTGCAATATCAAAACTTACACCTTCTACTTCAAAAAGGATTCGTCCGGGCGTTACCGGAGCAACCCACCCCATAGGATCACCTTTACCTTTACCCATACGGACATCAGCAGGCTTACGAGTGATTGGTTTATCCGGGAAAATACGGATCCAGACTTGACCTTCACGTTGCATGTAACGGTTTACAGCAACACGAGCAGCTTCTATCTGCCGGCTGTCAATCCATTTCGGCTCAAGCGTTTTGATGCCGAATGAGCCGAAAACCAGTTGTGTTCCGCGATGAGCGTTTCCTTTATTGCCACGCCCATCTTGTGGTCTTCTATATTTTACTCTTTTTGGCTGTAACATGATAGCTTTTTCTTTTAACGATTGTTGTTGTTTCTTCTACGGTTTCCGCGACCATTGGGGCGGCCCGTATTTGGACGACTGCTGGTTTGCTTGTCCTGAGCGAAATTTGGAGTCAAATCACGCTTTCCATAGACTTCACCACGGCAGATCCAAACCTTGATACCCAGCAGACCAACTTTGGTAAGAGCCTCTGCTTGACAATAATCGATGTCTGCGCGTAATGTGTGCAACGGAGTGCGTCCTTCCTTGTACATTTCCTTACGGGCCATTTCAGCGCCATTCAAACGTCCAGAGATCTGAACCTTGATGCCTTCTGCACCAGCACGCATTGTATTTTGAATAGCCATCTTGATAGCACGACGATAAGAAACCTTACCCTCTACCTGGCGAGCGATGTTATTGCCTACAATTGTTGCGTCTAGTTCAGGCTTTTTAACCTCGAAAATATTAATTTGGATATCTTTGTGGAAAAGGTTTTTTAACTCTTCCTTCAACTTATCAACATCTTGACCACCTTTACCAATGACGATACCGGGCCTAGCCGTACAAATAGTAATGGTAACGAGCTTCAAAGTACGTTCGATGACGATCCTTGCAACGCTGGCCTTAGCCAAACGTTCATTCAGATACTTACGGATCTTCACATCCTCAATGATGTTATCTCCAAAGTCTTTGCCACCAAACCAATTTGAATCCCAACCACGGATAATTCCAAGTCGATTACTTATTGGATTAACTTTCTGTCCCATTCTATTAATTATTTATCGTCATTAGTTTTGGCATCTACAAACAAAGTAACATGGTTACTACGCTTACGTATCCTAAAGCCTCGACCTTGTGGTGCTGGTCTCATACGTTTCATCGTAACACCTTCGTCAACGAAGACACGGCTAACATACAATTCACCGTCTTCGGCTTTACGATCATTCTTAGCTTCCCAGTTAGCAATTGCTGAACGGAGTAGTTTCTCAACATCCATTGCAGCTTGCTTTTTTGAGAATCTCAATACTCCGAGGGCACGGTTTACCTCCATTCCGCGTACCATATCTACGACATAGCGCATCTTACGCGGAGAAGAAGGTACTCCCACTAGCTTAGCGAAGTACAGATTTTTGCGGGCTTCTTTTAATTTTTCAGCCGCTATATGTTTTCTTGCTCCCATTATTGATTTTACGTTTAAATGGTTTGTCCCTGGTTACTTACGGTTTCCTGCATGTCCACCGAAGCGACGTGTCGGAGAAAACTCTCCGAGCTTGTGTCCTACCATATTCTCTGTAATGTAAACAGGGATAAATTTATTTCCGTTATGAACTGCAACAGTGTGACCCACAAATTCCGGGGAAATCATTGATGCTCTAGCCCACGTTTTAACGACACTCTTCTTGCCACTCTCGTTCATAGCGAGAATCTTATTTTCGAGTGTAACGTTGATATACGGACCTTTTTTAAGTGAACGACTCATAATTTACTCTTTGTTTACTTGATTATTTATTAGCTCTTTCAATGATGTACTTGCTTGAGTGCTTCTTTGGAGCACGAGTCTTCAGACCCTTAGCGTACAGACCCTTACGAGAACGTGGATGACCACCAGACTGACGGCCTTCACCACCACCCATTGGGTGATCAACAGGGTTCATAACAACACCACGGTTGTGAGGACGACGACCCTGCCAACGAGAACGTCCGGCCTTACCAGACTGTTCCAATGCATGATCAGAATTACCAACACTACCAACGGTTGCTTTACAAGCACTCAAAATCTGACGAGTTTCGCCAGAAGGGAGCTTAATCACACAATAACTGCCTTCACGAGAAGTCAACTGAGCAAAATTACCAGCCGAACGAACCAACAACGCACCCTGACCTGGACGTAATTCAATGTTGTGAATTACAGTACCTACGGGAATGTTTGCAAGTGGGAGTGCATTGCCAACTTCAGGAGCAGCCTCTGATCCTGACATCAATGTAGCACCCACTTTCAATCCATTAGGAGCAATAATGTAACGTTTTTCACCATCAGCGTAATACAACAAAGCGATACGAGCCGAACGATTCGGATCGTATTCAATTGTCTTTACAACAGCTGGAACACCATCTTTCTCACGCTTGAAATCGATAAAGCGCAATTTCTTCTTATGACCGCCACCAATGTAGCGAACGGTCATTTTACCAGTGTTATTTCTACCACCTGAAGAACGCTTACCGTAAACGAGAGACTTCTCTGGCACGGATGCAGTAATCTCTTCGAACGTGCCAATAACTTTGTGTCTTTGTCCCGGTGTAACCGGGTTAAATTTACGTACTGCCATTTTTTATTTAAATATTGCTATAAAAATCAATTGTATCGCCTTCTTTTAGCGTTACGTATGCCTTCTTGAAAGATGGTTTACGGCCTTTCACAAGTCCTGCACGTGTATAGCGGCTTGAACTCTTGCCAGAATAACGTACTGTATTCACATCGATCACTTTAACATTGTACAGACTTTCAACTTCTTTCTTAATCTGGAGCTTGTCAGCCTCAGGACGAACGATAAAGCCATACTTGGTTTCTGCAACCTTTTTACGCTCTACGCCCTTCACCTTGTAGGTTTTTTCAATAGAAGTTGTATCGGTCATCTTGGTCATCTTCTCAGTAACCAATGGTTTAATGATAATTGCCATATTCTATTGTCTCCTTTACTTGGTTAAGATTTCGTCGATCACCTTCAGTGAGTTTTCAGTCACAACTAAACACTCTGCATTCAAGACTTGGTAAGTATTGAGTGTAGATGCCGTCGTCACTTCAGCCTTCTGAATATTACGAGCCGACAAATATACGTTATTATTTACATCTGACAAAACCAGTAAAGTCTTCTTGCCTTCAACTTTCAGATTTTTAGCAATATTTAGGAAATCTTTAGTTTTAGGAGCTTCCAAATTGAAATCTTCTACAACGATAATTGCATTTTCCTGTGCCTTATAAGAGAGAGCAGATTTTCTAGCGAGACGCTTTACTTTCTTGTTCAGTTTAAAACTATAATCACGTGGTTTGGGACCGAATACACGAGCACCACCAACGAGAACTGGTGAATTGATGTCACCCCTACGAGCACCACCTCCACCTTTCTGACGACCCAACTTACGAGTAGAACCGCTCAGTTCACTTCTTTCCTTTGATTTGGCTGTTCCTTGACGCTGGTTAGCAAGATACTGCTTTACATCAAGATATAGCACATGATCGTTAGGTTCAATCCCGAAGATAGATTCGTTCAACGTAACCTTTCTTCCGGTCTCTTGACCATTGATATTTAATACGCTAACTTCCATTATTTCTCAATTAAAACAGTTGAACCATTGCATCCAGCAAAAGAACCCTTAACAATAAGCAAGTTCTGTTCTGGAATTACTTTTAAAACCTTAAGGTTAGAGGTTGTAACTCTGTCACCACCCATTTGGCCACCCATTCTCATACCCTTAAACACTTTAGCTGGGTAAGAACATGCGCCGATAGATCCCGGCTTGCGTGCGCGGTCATCCTGTCCGTGTGTTGACTGGCCTACACCTCCAAATCCATGACGTTTAACAACGCCTTGGAATCCTTTACCCTTCGAAGTGCCTACGACGTCAACATACTCTGTTCCGTCAAACATTTCAACCGTAAGGGTATCACCGAGGTTATACTCCTGATCAAATTTGAACTCGGCCAAGTGCTTTTTTGGTGTTGTGCCGGCTTTCTTGAATGTTCCGAGCAACGCTTTAGTAGTTCTACTTTCTTTGGCGTCTCCGAAACCCAATTGAACAGCCTTGTAACCATCAGTTTCAACTGTCTTAACCTGAGTTACAACACAAGGACCAGCTTCGATAACAGTGCACGGTACATTCTTACCGTCGGCACTGAAAACGGATGTCATTCCGATTTTTTTTCCTATTAATCCTGGCATTTCAATAATATAATTTAATAAAATAAAATTCGTTCAAGCATGCAGTATCTGAATTTGAGATATA
>Ga0172378_10006158_pt1 | contig 11212 bp, 12 predicted proteins | sample GrowelOW332metaG_FD_119755 | JGI IMG/M metagenome (GOLD analysis project Ga0172378, IMG submission 119755) | Groundwater microbial communities from an aquifer near a municipal landfill in Southern Ontario, Canada - Pumphouse #3_1 metaG | ecosystem: Environmental > Aquatic > Deep subsurface >... | reverse complement strand
TGATGATTACAAAAGATTTATATAAGCGGCTAGAAGTAATTGTTCCAAAACATTTAATGTTACAACTGATGAATAATACGCAATAAATTGCGTATTATTTTTTTATAAGAAGATGTAATCATGTATAATGGAAGTGGTGATAAAATGGTAAAAATTATTGGTGCAGGACTTGCTGGCGTAGAAGCTGCGTATTTTCTTGCAAATCATGATATTAAAGTAAAACTATATGAAATGCGTCCTAAAAAAATGACACCTGCCCATCAAACAGGTGATTTTGCTGAACTTGTATGTTCAAATTCCTTACGTTCAAATGATTTACATGTTGCTGTTGGACTTTTAAAAGAAGAAATGCGTATGTTAGGATCAATTGTGATGGATGCTGCGGCATATGCACAAGTACCTGCTGGGTCAAGTTTAGCAGTTGATCGTGCCTTGTTTTCTTCCTATATTGAAGATAAAATAAAGCATCATCCAAATATTGAAGTAATCTATGAAGAAGTTAATGATATTGATACAGATACCTATACGATTGTTTGTGCTGGCCCTTTAGCAAGCGAAACACTTGCAGATCATTTATCAAAATTATTTCATCAAGAACATCTTCATTTTTTTGATGCAGTTGCCCCAATTATTGAAAAGAATTCAATTGATATGAATATTGCATATTTAAAAAGTCGTTATGATAAAGGGGAAGCGGCTTATATTAATTGTCCAATGAATAGAGCACAATATGACAAATTTTATGATGCTTTAACAAATTCCGAAAAAGTTATTCCTAAAAACTTTGAAAATAATGTATTTGAAGGCTGCATGCCAGTTGAAGTGATGGCGTCACGTGGTAAAGAAACTTTACTATTTGGACCTTTAAAACCGGTAGGGTTAGAACTTGATGGACAACAACGACCTTATGCAGTTGTTCAACTTAGACAAGATGATGCAAAACAAACTATGTATAATATTGTTGGATTTCAAACACATATGACATGGCCTGAACAAAAAAGAGTTATTCAAATGATTCCAGGATTAGAAAAAGCAAATATTTTAAGATATGGTGTGATGCATCGAAATACCTATATAGAAAGTCCTCAAGTTTTAAATTCTAGTTATCAAGTAAAAGCATATCCAAAATTATTTATTGCTGGTCAAATCAGCGGCGTTGAAGGATATGTAGAAAGTGCTGCATCAGGACTTAATGCAGCAATCCAGTTAACTTCATTATTAAAAAATGAAAAACTTATACCATTTTTTGAAGAATCGATGATTGGGGCTATGGCACATTATATATCAACACCTAATCGATCATTTGTTCCAATGAATGCTAATTTTGGTATATTACCTGAACTTAAAGAAAAGCATGCTAAAAAAATGCGAAAAATATTATATGCTAATCGTGCATTAGAAAAAATATCCTTGTTTAAGGAGATGAATGTATGGATATAATCCATCAATTTGAATCCTATTTAACAGATCAAAAACACTATGCACAAAACACGGTGATTAGTTATATTAAAGATGTTTATGATTTTAAAAATTTTATTGAAACAGAAGAACTTGCCAAAGATTTATTAGATGTAAGAAGAGAAAGACTTGCTAGACATTTCTTATCACATATGGATCAAATTGGATTAAGTAGAAAGACAATTGCTAGAAAAATTTCAGCACTTAGAACTTTTTATGATTATTTAATTCATGAAAATGAAATTGATGTGAATGTCTTTTCACAATTAGAAACACCTAAAATACCTAAAAAATTACCAGTCATTATTCATGATGAGGAATTAAAAGTATTATTTGAATCTATTGATCAAACAAAGCCTTTAGGATATAGAAATTATGTAATGCTAGATATATTGTTTAGTTGTGGTCTTAGAGCAAGTGAACTTGTAGGTATGGATATTAAGGATTTACAGCTTGGTCAAGCACAAATTCTAATTCATGGTAAAGGATCAAAAGATCGATATGTGCCATTACATGAAGATTTAATTAAAGAAATTAAATATTATTTGACATATATTAGACCCATCTTACTTGCAAAAGGTCATGATACAAAAACAACAGCTATTTTTATTAATTATAAAGGTGGTATACTAACCGTAAGAGGATTACAGATTATACTTCAAAAAATGATTGAAAACTCAGGTGATGTATATCAAATACATCCGCATATGCTTAGACATGCATTTGCAACTACACTTTTGAATCATGGTGCTGATTTAAGAGTTGTACAAGAGTTATTAGGACACAAACACTTAAAATCTACCCAAATATATACACATGTTTCAACAGAAAAAATAAAAGAAATATATAATCAAACACAACCAAGAATGATAAAAAAGTAATAATTTAACATTGCTTAATAAAAACTTTAAATAAAAAATATATAAAGGGGTTTTATACATGAGAAAATTTGAAGTCGTAACAACATTTGAAAATCAAAATGTTTTGTTACCTAAAAGACAAACAACACATAGTGCAGGCTATGATTTAGCAAGCATTTTAGATGTTATGATTGAACCAGGTGAAATTAAAATGATTCCAACAGGATTAAAAGTTAAATTGCCAGGTGATGAAGCTTTATTTATTTTTCCACGTTCATCATTAGGTATTAAAAAACAACTTATGATGAGTAATAGTGTTGGTGTTATTGATGCTGATTATTATAATAATCCAAATAATGAAGGTCATATTATGGTGCCACTATTAAATTTTGGAAAAGAAGCATGTAAAATTGAAAAAGGCGAACGTGTTGCACAAGGTATTTTTATGGCATATTATAAAACTGATGATGATGATACTAAGCAAAATGAAAGACTTGGTGGTTTTGGAAGTAGCGGTACAAAATAAGCGAAAATAGTATACATTTGCTTGCAAATATACTATAAATATGATATATTTATTAAGGTTAAATAAATACACATGTACGTAAGTTAAATGTTCTAGTGCCCGAAGGGTGAACATGCATCTTACTGCAGAGGTAAAAACAAAAAAGGAGAAATAAAATTATGGCAGTCGTTTCAATGAAACAATTATTGGAATCAGGCGTTCATTTTGGACATGCAACACGTCGTTGGAATCCTAAAATGGCACCTTACATTTTCACATCAAGAAATGGTATTTACATTATTGATTTAAAGAAAACTGCAGAAGAAATTGAAAAATCTTATGCGGCATTATTATTAATTATTCAAAACGGTGGAAAAATCTTATTCATCGGTACAAAAAAACAAGCTCAAGAAGCTGTTAAAGAAGAAGCTATCCGTACTGGTCAATTTTATGTAGATCAAAGATGGTTAGGTGGAACATTAACTAATTTTAAAACAATCCGTCGTAGAATTAAAAGACTTCAAGATTTATACAAATTAGAAGAAGATGGAACATTTGAAAAATTACCTAAAAAAGAAGTTCAACAATTAAAACATGAAAGAGAACGTCTTGAAAAATTCTTAGGTGGAATTAAAGATATGAAGAAAGTGCCTGAAGCAATCTTCATTGTTGATCCACGTAAAGAAAAAAATGCAATTTTAGAAGCACGTAAATTAGGTATTGCCGTATTTGGTATCGTTGATACAAACTGTGACCCTGATGACGTTGACTTTATTATACCTGCTAATGATGATGCTATTCGTGCAGTTAAATTAATTACATCTGTCATGGCTAATGCTGTTATTGAAGGGCAAGGTGGCTTTGTTGAAAAAATCGATGATGCAATTGCTGCTCAAGTAACTCCAAGAGTTCCAAAAGAAAATAGAAGATACAATTCTGATGATAAAAAGAATGTAGAAGTTAAAAAAGAAGCTAAAGTAGAAGTAAAAACAGAAGCTGAAGCAGAAGTTAAAGAAGAAGTTAAAGTAGAAGCTAAAAAAGCTGTTAAAAAAGAAGTTAAAGTAGAAGCTAAAAAAGAAGTTAAAGCAGAAGCTAAAGAAGAAACTAAAGCAGAAGTTAAAAAAGCTGTTAAAGTTAAAGAAGTAGTCGAAGAAGTAGTTGCTAAAGAAAAAGTAGAAACACCTTCAGATGACTTATCAAGTAAAACAGTTTCAGAATTAAAAGCTATTGCTAAAGATCGTGGAATATCAGGATATTCAACCCTTAAAAAAGCAGAACTTATTGATCTACTAAAATAATGCAATAAGGGGATAACTTCCCCTTATTTTTTACAAATAAAGACTATATAGGAGGCTCTGTAAAATGGAAGTTACAGTACAATTAATTAAAGAATTAAGAGAACAAACAGGCGCAGGTATGTTAGATTGCAAAAAAGCATTAACAGAATCTGATGCAGATATTGATAAAGCTATTGATTACTTAAGAGAAAAAGGTATTTCAAAAGCTGCTAAAAAAGCTGATAGAATTGCAGCAGAAGGTTTATGTAATATTAAAGTAGATGGTAATCAAGCTATTATTTTTGAATTAAATTCAGAAACTGACTTTGCTGCTAAAAATAATCAATTTTTAGATTTATTAGATACAGTGGGAAAAGCAATTTTAGAATCAAATGCAAAAAATACTGAAGAAGCATTAGCTACAGTTTATCAAGGTTCAAGTGTTGAAAAATTATTAGTAGATGCTACTGCAAAAATTGGAGAAAAAATTTCATTAAGACGTGTATCAAGAGTTGTTAAAACTGATGATCAAGGTTTTGGTGCTTATCTACATATGGGCGGTAAAATTGCCGTTTTAGATGTTATTGCTAAAGATGACGAAGTTGTATCTAAAGATATCGCAATGCATATTGCAGCAAACAAACCTACATATTTAGACCGTTCACAAGTTGATCAAGAAACTTTAGAACATGAAAAACATGTTTTAACACAACAAGCACTTGAAGAAGGTAAACCAGCTAATATTGTTGAAAAAATGGTTATTGGCCGTTTAAATAAATTTTTACAAGATGTATGTTTAGTTGATCAACCATTTGTAAAAGATCCTGATCAAAAAGTAAGTCAATATTTAAAATCAAAAAATAATCAAGTATTATCATTTATTCGTTTAGAAGTAGGCGAAGGTATTGAAAAGAAGGAAGAAAATTTTGCAGCAGAAGTAGCAGCTCAAGCACGTAAATAAAAATTTATCATAAGGAGTGGCAGTCAATGTATAAAAGAGTAATTTTAAAATTGAGTGGAGAAGCTTTAAAAGGTGATGGTACTTATGGTATACATCCAATTACTGTAAAAAAAATTGCCACAGAAATTAAAGGCCTTTATGAATTAGGGGTTGAAGTAGGTATTGTTGTTGGGGCAGGTAATTTATGGCGGGGAAAAACAGGTGAAGAACTTGGTATGGATCGTGCTCAAGCAGATTATATGGGGATGTTAGGAACTATTATGAATGGTCTTGCACTTCAAGATGCATTAGAATCTATTGAAGTACCTTCACGTGTCATGACAGTTCTTCCAGTAAGTGCTGTTGCAGAACCTTATATTCGTCGAAGAGCATTAAGACATTTTGAAAAAGGCCGAGTACTTATTTTATCAGGAGGCACTGGTTCACCATTTTTTTCAACTGATACGGCTGCCGCACTTCGCGCTGCTGAGTTAAATTGTGAAATTATTTTAATGGCTAAAAATGGTATTGAAGGTGTTTATGATAAAGACCCTAAAAAATTTGATGATGCAATTAAATTTGATAAAATTTCTCAAAAAGAATTAATAAAGAGAAATTTGCAAGTAATGGATCAAACGGCCGCATCTCTTTGTACTGAAAATAAAATTAATATGATTGTATTTAATATGAATAAGCATGAAAACATGAAAAAAGCTGTATTAGAAGAACCAATTGGTACACTGGTTACATGGGAGGAATAAATAATGAATGAACAAGCTGATTTATTATTAATGGAAACAGAAGAACATATGCAAAAAACGATTGAAGTGCTAGAAAAAGAATTTGCAGCGATTAGAACAGGTCGTGCAAATCCAGCTTTATTAGATCACATCAAAGTTAATTACTATGGTGCGGATAGTCCTATTAAACAAATATCATCAGTTTCAATTATTGAAGGTAATCAATTATATATTAAACCTTTTGACAAATCGGTTTTAAAACTAATTGAAACTGCAATTTATTCATCAGATTTAGGGCTAAATCCGATTAATGATGGTAATGGTATTCGACTTATTTTACCGCAACCAACAGAAGAACGTCGTAGATTATTAGTTAAGGATGTTGATAAAATTGGGGAATCTGCTAAAGTGGCTATTAGAAATATTCGTCGTGATAGTAATGATCAAGTTAAAAAAATTGAACTTACTGAAGATGATGAAAAAGGGTATTTAGAAGATATTCAAACTTTAACAGATAATTTTGTTAAAAATATCGATCAACTCATCAAAGAAAAGGCAAACGAATTATTAAAAATGTAAAAAGGCATACTTGCCTTTTTTTATAAATCAAATGAAATTATTAAAATGGTTTTTAATCTTATATTAAATGAGTTATAATAAATTAGGTGATTAATATTGAAAATAATAAAAATACCCAAGCATGTTGCTATTATTTTAGATGGTAATGGCCGATGGGCTAAAAAAAAGAAAAAGCCAAGAACATATGGACATTATATAGGTGGAAGAAACCTTTTTAAGGTTGCAGATATAGCAAATGAATATGGTATTGAAAAATTAAGTGTTTATGCATTTAGTACAGAAAACTGGAAACGTCCGCAAGAAGAAGTAGATTACTTAATGAGTTTTCCTGTTCAATTATATGAAAAGAATAAAGATAGAATTGATGAAATCAAATATAAAATAGAAGTAACAGGTCGTAAAGACCAAATACCAAAGGCTTTTTTAGATGTTATTGAAGATATTGTTGATAAAACAAAGCATAATGATGGTATGGTACTTAATATATGCTTAGATTATGGGGCTTATGATGAAATCATTAAAGCTATTAATCAAAGTGAAAAACCAGTAACAAAAGAATCTTTAGAATCAAATTTAATGGTTAAAGAACCTGTCGATTTATTAATTCGTACAAGTGGCGAACAAAGATTATCAAATTTTTTATTATGGCAAGTTTCATATGCTGAACTATATTTTACAAAAGTGTTTTGGCCGGCGTTTAATAAAAAACAATTTGAAAAAGCTATGAGAGAGTATCAAAAACGCCAACGTCGATTTGGAGGACTTTCATGAAAAAAAGATTGATCACAAGTTTATTTTTAGGGCTTATATTAGCACCTGTGTTTTTTGTACCTTTTAATACAAATACAAGAGGCTTTTATTATTCATTTATTGTTTTTATGATTGTTTTTGTTATTATTGGTTCATCTGAAATGATTCGCATGTATGAAACGAATAAAAGATTTGGGAAATTACCAAAAATAGGCATTGTACTATTAACGCTTTCAGCATTTTTCTCAATGAGTGGTTTAAGCACTTCTTTAGTCTTATCACCACTTGCGATTAATGACTTACTTAGAATTTCAATTCCACTGATCACATTAATATTATTTAGTTTTTTAGTATTCTTTAAGGATTTTAATGGTATTGATGTTGGAAAAGCTTTAACTATTATTTTTTATGTAGGTTTAGGCTCTTCATCTATTGTCATATTGAGATTTTTAGGGATTAGATTTATTATTTATTTATTTTTAATTACAACTTTAACTGATATTTTTGCTTATGTTTTTGGCAGTAAATATGGAAAACATAAAATGGTACCGCATATTAGTCCTAAAAAATCATGGGAAGGGGCAATTGCTGGCACAGTGATTGCAACAATCATTGGTTCTTCATATGCTTTATTTTATGGTAAGTTGTTTGTTCAAGGAACAGCAATTGGCAATATATTTAATAGTGATGGCTATATTACTCTATTAGAAAATTTTACATCGTTTGGTGATAAATCATTATGGATTCAAGGTTTAATTATTGTCCCCCTTACTTTTTTTGGTTCAATATGTGCACAAATTGGTGATTTAGTGGCATCCAGATTAAAAAGAACATATGGCATTAAAGATTTTGGGAACATATTGCCTGGGCATGGTGGATTGTTAGATCGTTTTGATTCAACACTTTTTGTGGCTATGTTACTCACAACAATTTTCTTAGTATTATTTGAACTTGCTCCAGCTTTATAGGAGGCTATGAATGAAAAATATTTATATTTTAGGTGCTGCCGGTTCGATTGGTATGCAAACATTAGATATTATTAAAGCACAAAGTGATCAATTTAAATTAATTGGTGTATCTTTAAGTAGAGATGATCATAAAAATGATTTAATTTTAAGTACATTTCCTGTTGAGATTGCATGTTTAAGAAATGATCAAAAAATATTGTTTTATGAAAAAAAATATCCGAAAACTTCTTTTGTTTTTGGTGATAAAGGTTTACTTGATATTGCAAAATACCCTAAACCAGGTATTTTAGTTAATGCATTATCGGGATCTGTGGGATTATATCCTACAATAGAAGCAATTAAACAAAAAAAAGATATTGCACTTGCCAATAAAGAAACGTTAGTTATGGCCGGTGATATCGTTAACCAATATATTAAAGATTATCAAGTTAAACTATTACCTATTGATAGTGAGCATTCAGCTATATGGCAAACATTGGATGAATTTCATATTGATGATATAAAAAAAATTGTGATTACGGCATCTGGTGGGGCATTTAGAGACAAAACAAGAGATGATTTAATAGAAGTCACAGTTGAGGATGCACTTCGTCATCCAAATTGGTCAATGGGGCCAAAAGTGACTATAGATAGTGCAACCATGATGAATAAAGGCTTAGAAATCATTGAAGCACATCATTTGTTTCATTTACCCTATGATAAAATTGAAACAGTTCTTCATAAAGAAAGTCTTGTTCATGGACTTACTTATTATAAAGATGGTACGATTAAAGCAAGTTTAGGTCAAAATGATATGCATATACCGATTGGTTATGCGTTAAATTATCCTAATCGTATGACTTTTCAATCAGAGTTTACATTAAAAGATATGCATTTTAGCCCAATGGATTTTCAAAGGTTTCCATTATTGCAACTTGCATATGAAGTTGGAAAAGCTGGCGGTTTATTACCAGTAGTTATGAATGCAGCAAACGAAGCTGCTGTAAAATTATTTCTAGAAAATAAAATTACATTCTTAAGTATTGAAGAAATCGTCATACGTACTGTAAAGCAATTTAGTAATAAAACAAATCCAACTTTAGAAGATATATTAAAAACAGATAAAGAAGTTCAACAAACTATTTTGGATTTCTATGAAAAGAGGTAAGTTATGACATTTATTATTAATCTCATCGTATTTATACTTGTATTAGGAGTTATTATTGTAATACATGAAGGTGGACATTTCTTTTTTGCTAAAAAAGCTGGTATTTTATGCCATGAATTTTCAATAGGTATGGGTCCACTTCTTTATCAAACAAGCGATGGTGAAACTAAATATTCAATTAGAGCTATTCCAATTGGTGGTTATGTGTCTATGGCAGGTGAAGCTGTAAGTGATGCAATGTTTAAAAAAGGGGACATGATTGGATTATTACTTAATGATCAAAAAATTGTTGAAGAAATCGTCCTTTTTGAAGGCGGAAAATATGATGTGATTGGAACAGTTGTTGATTTTGATATGTATGGTAAAAATTTAGCACCTTTATATATAGAAATAAAAACTGCTGATGATGTTATAAAATATGAGGTTTCAAGAACTGCTCAGTATCGTTTAAAGAAAAAACAAACCATGTGGGTAACACCAGAAGAAAAAAGTTTTGAAGCAAAATCATTATGGCAACGTGTCATTACAATTTTTGGTGGACCTTTAATGAATTTTATTTTAGCTTTTGTTTTATTTTTCTTTGTGGGATTCTTTATTTTTCAACCAAATTATGATTCAAATGAAATTGGCGATGTATCTAAAGATTCTTTAGCATCATCTTTAGGATTAGAAGCAGGTGATGAAATTGTATCAATTAATGGTCAAACCATAGCATCGTGGTATGATTTATCGGATGTTATGTCGCTTAATGATTCAGTAACACTTGATTTGGTTATTAATAGAGATGGTACAATCATGACTTTTAATGATAAAAATGCAACTGTTTATATTCAAAGTGCCGGTTTATCTAATACAAATGATGGTGAAATTTATGCCGATCAAGCAATTGTTGGTCAAAGTTCAGGTAGAGCAGCAACTGCTGGTTTAAAAACTGGTGATATAATTACAGAAATTGATGGTTCAGTTATTGCTAATTGGGATGATCTTATTCAATATTTTAATCAAATTACTGATGGTAGAAGTATTATAGTAACTTATGAAAGAGATGACATTGAACGCACCGCATCTTATGATTTAATATCTGTTGACGATTTAGAAGCTTTAGGAAGTTCAAATATTATATTTCAAATTGGTGTTTCTTCATCAGGTACTTTCGATTTAGGCTATTCATTATTATATGCACCTCGACAATTTGCATCTAATGTAAGTGAAGTATTTACAACTATAGGTCTTTTATTTGGTGCAGGTGATTCAAGTATTGGTGTATCAGATTTATCTGGTCCAGTTGGTATTTTTCAATTAGTAAGTAGTGTTAGAGAAAATGGTTTTGCTTCACTTATTATATTTATGGGATTTTTAAGTATTAATATTGGTATATTAAATTTATTACCTATTCCAGCATTAGATGGTGGAAGACTTGTATTTTTAGGTATTGAAGCCATTAGAAGAAAACCATTAAATAGAAAAATTGAAAATACTGCAAATTTAGCAATGTTTTTTATATTGATTGCTTTTATATTATTTGTTACTTTTAACGACTTTTTAAGAATATAAGTACTAAAATAAGCAATAAAACAGCATATATTTCATTAACTACTTTTAGGACTTTTAAATAAGTACAAAAAAGTAGTTTTTTATAAACAAAAATGTTGACATTAAGCCAATAATAAGTTAGAATATAAAAGGTTACCACCAATTCAAAGGTAAGTAAATATAAGATGAAAAAAAGTTTCATTTTATTATTGACTTTATAACTTATGGATGGTATCATAATAAAGCACGCGAAAAGAAGTGTGCGAGGAAATGGTCTTTGAAAACTGAATGATGATGAGCGAATTAAAGAAACAAAAAGTAACAAAAAAGAGCTATTAACAAACAATGCAAAAATAAATTTTTGGAGAGTTTGATCCTGGCTCAGGATGAACGCTGGCGGCGTGCCTAATACATGCAAGTCGAACGCACTAGTTTACTAGTGAGTGGCGAACGGG